>Ga0114950_10002914_pt1 | contig 13188 bp, 11 predicted proteins | sample N075metaG_FD_83503 | JGI IMG/M metagenome (GOLD analysis project Ga0114950, IMG submission 83503) | Deep subsurface microbial communities from Kermadec Trench to uncover new lineages of life (NeLLi) - N075 metaG | ecosystem: Environmental > Aquatic > Marine > Ocean trench > Sediment | place...
ATCCAGATCCTGAAGATGACCATAGGCGTCCAGGCGCAAGTCGTGCTGCAGGCTTTGTGCCAGATTTCGCCACAGGATCAGCAACAGGTATTCAAACAGTGATTCAAAAGCCCAGACAATGATGGTTACCGCGCCCAGAAAAAGAATCTGGTTGAATGGATCAATGATGCCGAAAGCAGCCAGGAAGGATTGCTCCTGACGAACGATGACGTCAATCGCCATGCCGATCAGAATTTCCGGCATGACATCGAATATTTTGTTCAAAACCGAGCACAATGAAGCCAGCCAAATCTGTTTGCGGTGCGCGCCCGAATAGCGCAGCAGGCGGATCAGTACGCTTGCGGAAGAGGAGATTGCAGATTTATCCCGCATTGTGATAACAGTACACTAGAGAAGATGTCGCAAGTCGGGCAGATATTTTTCCAGTGAACCGGTATTGAATACCACCACCTCGTTGCCGGGCTTGATCAATCCGGCTTCCACCAATTTCGGCAATGCGGCCAGGCACGCAGCACCCTCGGGGCAGACCCACCAGCGTTTGTCATTCCAGACTTTGCTGAGCGCCGTGTGGATATCACTTTCGCTCACAGCCACCGCAGCACCGCCGGAGGCGCGGATGATTTGCAGCACTTTGAAATGGCCCACGCCACCGGGAACGTTGACACCATAGGCCAGCGTATCACCGGGTTCTGCCGGGGTGGTGTCGTCGGCACCGTTTTCAAAAGCGGTCACCAATGGCTGTGTACTTTCACTTTGCACGCATATCATTCTGGGCCGGAAATCATCGATCAATCCCATGCACTCCAGCTCATCCCAGGCTTTCCACATACCCAGCACACCGGTACCGCCACCGGTTGGATAAATTACAACATCCGGCAAACTCCACGGGTCATCGGGTTGCTTTGGCTCCGCCAGTTCCAGCCCCATGGTTTTCTTGCCATCAATACGCCAACCGGGTTCCTGAAACGTCGCAACGCTGAAATAACCCTTATCGAGCCAATGTTCCTTCAATAAGGCGCCAGCCTCGCGGATGGTGCCTGCTACAAGTTCCAGGTGAAATTGGTTGGAGGAATTGGCCAGCGCCGCCACCCGCCCGAGTATTGGCATCGGCGTGTTATCCGGCATCGCGACCACGGCCTCCATACCGGCTGCGAGAACATATTCGCACAAGGAATCACCGGCATTTCCCTGGGTAGGGACAGCCAGTTTTTTGATGCCCGCCTTGTGGGCCATGGAGATGGTCATTGCCATGCCACGGTCCTTGAAGCTTTGTGTTGGGTTGGCGCCAAAACCGGCGTGAGCTTTGCCTTCGTCTTTTATGGCCAGCGTGAATGCGGCTTGTTCGGCGACCGGGTGATCGTTGTACTGCAGCAGTGGTGTGTGGCCTTCGCCGAGATTGAAAATATGCGGTCGATCATCCGGGTTATTGATGTCAAGCGGCAGCAGGCCGCCAAAACGCCACATATCATTTCGTTGTGGTTGGTACCACGTCAGATTGGGCTGCTCTGCCATTAAACGGGACAGGTCCATGGTGATTTCGACCGGGCGTTGATCGACCGGACACAGGTTCATAATGGTGTCGGACGGGTACTCGGCATCGCAGCCGGTGCATCGCAAGTGTGATATGAAACTCATAGGGTGATTAGTCTAAGTGGTTCGCATCGGGTACGCCATGTACTTTAAATTGGCCATCCTTGACCTAAGGCATGCTTGGGGGACAAGCAAGGCACCCGCACCCAATGCGAATCTGGAGATTATCAATATTCTTCGTAAAGTTAAAGGAAAAAGTTAAAGTAATTTCTAGGAATATTTATTAAACCGTCTAAATCATTGATTTGAATCTGACTTTTTAAAACCAGATTCAATGGCGGTCACGGTCAGCGGGTGATATTTACCCTTTGCCTGCCCGAAAAGATGCTGCGACAGTTCCGCGTCTTCACCATTTTTTGCAAGTGCCATGTAAACCGGTTCGACCAGGCGTGTGCGCCCATAGCGGTTCAGGTGGGCTTCCATTGCCGCGTAAGCGGGCAGGTGACGGCGACCGGCAACCTGGATAAACCAGGTCCGGCCGATTTCGGCGTTGCGCGTCTGGCTGAAGCCGAATACGGAGTCGAGTTCGCTCAGTTGTGCTTCAGAGAGTTCCAGAGGCAGGCTGTTGATAAAATGAACCGTGGCCTGTGGGCTCCAGTCTGACAAGGGTATAGCGGCCACCGGGGTCTCGCCTGCAGCCCAGCTTGCAGCCAGACGGGCCGCCTGATCCAGTGTTTCAGAGTGAGGCATTGGCGCATCCGCTGGCAAGCCCGGTTGATACAGCCACTCTTCAGCCTGTTTCCGGCTGAATTTACCGGGATATTTTTGCAGCAGGTTCTGATCGAGATATTCCAGGAACTGTTCACTGGAAATGGACTGGAATTCATAATGGTTAAAGTAAGCGGTCAGGAACGGATCGAAAATTTCGCGGCCAAAAGCTCGCTCCATAGTTTCAAGAAACAATTGTCCCTTGTGGTAATGCAAGCTGCCTTGTGACTCGTCCGGGTCATCAAGTTTCTGTGTGGGTGCCAGCGCCTGCATCGCCGGGCTGACTTCTTCAAGCCCCTGCAACAGCTCGCGGTAGGACAGCACCCGTTCTTCATCAGCCCGGTCTTTGCCAAACAGGACTTCCATCAGGCGTGACTCCAGGTAACTGGTGGTGCCCTCATTCAGCCAGATGTCGCGCCAGGTTTTGTTGCTGACCAGGTTGCCCGACCAGGAATGCGCCAGTTCGTGTGCAATCAACGACACCAGGCTTTGATCACCCGCCAACACGCTGGGTGTGATAAACGACAGGCGCGGGTTTTCCATGCCGCCAAACGGAAAACTCGGCGGCAGGATCAACAGGTCGTACCGGCCCCACTGGTACGGCCCATACATTGATGACGCAGTATCCAGCATTTGCTGCGTACTGGAAAATTCGAATACTGATGCATCCAGCAATTCAGGCTCGGTGTAAATTCCGGTCTGCTCTCCGATGGGTGCGAAATAGATATTACCCACTGCGATTGCGAGCAAATAAGATGGAATGGCCTGTGGCATATCAAAGCTGTATTCGCCATTGCGAACGGTCAGCGGGTCATTGTCTGCACTCATCACCGCCAGCAGGTTGGCGGGCGTATGAATTTTGGCATCGTAGGTAATACGCACCGACGGCGTATCCTGCAACGGCACCCAGCTACGAGCGTGGATGGACTGGGACTGGCTGAACATGAATGGATGCTTGCCACCTGCGGTTAACTCAGGAGGCAGCCACTGCAATGCTGACGCGCCTGGAGAGGTGCTGTAATGGATGGCGATCTGCAGTTCAGAATCGCCTGCAAATTGCACCGGCACGTCTATTTCAAGAGGCTGTCCGAGTACCGCGTCGCTTTTCGTAAATCGATAGTCGGTTTCCGAGGAGCCATTGTCAGCACTGCTGACCACGACTTTTTCAATATGCAGGTCGCGACTGTCGAGGATGATCTTTTCAGCAGCCATGTCCAGCCTGTGCATTGACAAAATAGCTGAACCGGTCAGAATCTGTTTGTCAAAATCAACCGTGAGGTCAAGTTGCAGATGGCTTGTGACAAACTGGTCGGTGTTGGCGAACGAAAAATAGTCGTGGGAAATATCATAGGCTTGTTCAGTGGCTTGTTCGGCTGAATCACCGCATGCTGTGACCAGCAAGATGGATAGCAAGATGGACAGTAACAATGAAAATATACGCAACATGGAGTTTCTCTTGTGTAAACCGGCTTGCAAGTATAGTGAATTACCGGGTCAGGGTGCTACGATCTATTTATGAAAATTAACGGCGTACCCCACCGTTCGATCTGGCTGAATGAGAATGGCTGGTCTGCGGACATCATTGACCAGACGCATTTGCCACATGAACTGGTCATAAAATCATTGCACAGCGCGGATGATGCAGCGGAGGCAATCAGCGTGATGAGGGTTCGGGGCGCGCCTTTAATCGGTGCCACCGCTGCCTACGGTATTGCGTTGGCGATGCGCACAGATAGCAGCGACGATCAGCTAAAGTCGACTTGCGAAACCTTGCTTGCGACACGGCCAACTGCGGTGAACCTGCGCTGGGCGCTGCTCAAAATGCAGCACAGTCTGCTCGCTTTGCCGGCAAGACAACGCGTTGCGACCGCGTATACGCTGGCCGCTGAAATCTGTGATGAAGACGTCGCCATCAATGCGGCTATCGGGCGTCATGGGTTAAGCCTGATCCGCAAACAGTGGGATGCCCGACCGTCGGGCAAGAAAACCTTCCATATCCTCACCCATTGCAATGCCGGTTGGCTGGCCACGGTTGACTGGGGTACCGCCTTGTCGGTGATTTACCACGCACACGATGACGGCATCCCGGTACACGTGTGGGTGGATGAGACCCGGCCGCGTAACCAGGGTGCGGCGCTGACCGCCTGGGAACTGGCATCGTACGGCGTGCCGCACGATGTCATTGTAGACAACGCCGGTGGGCACCTGATGCAACACGGTCAGGTCGATATGTGTATCACCGGCACCGATCGCACTGCGCGTAATGGTGATGTCTGCAACAAAATCGGAACGTATCTAAAAGCACTGGCCGCAGCAGACAATGACGTACCGTTTTACGTGGCTTTGCCGGGGCCGACGATCGACTGGCAGATGACCGACGGCGTCAATGGCATCCCCATTGAGCAGCGTGACAGCCGTGAGGTGACGCACGTGTCCGGAAAAAACAGCGCGGGTGTTGTAGAAGATGTACAGATTACGCCCGATGGCGTCAGCGCCTGCAACTATGCGTTTGATGTCACCCCGGCGCGCCTGGTGACGGGCCTGATTACAGAGCGCGGTGTTTGTACCGCGAATGAATCCGGTTTGCTGGGTTTGTATCCTGAACATGTGACGCAAGTTGCATGACAGACCTGCTGCGCCAACAGTTGATTGACACCGCAAGGGCGATGAACGCCAGTGGCCTGAACCAGGGCACCTCCGGCAACCTCAGCTTGCGTTTTGAGCAAGGCATGTTGATAACACCCTCGGGTATGAAATATGACACGCTGGTCACCGGGGACATCGTAATGATGGACCTGGACGGCAGCTATGAGGGTGAACGCAAACCTTCAAGCGAGTGGCGTTTTCATGCGGCGATATACGCCGGGCGTGACGCCGCCAACGCGGTGTTACACGCACACCCGGTCAATTGCGCCACGCTCGCCTGTATGGGTAAGGGCATACCCGCGTTTCATTACATGGTCGCCATTGCGGGCGGCATGGACATTCGCTGTGCACCGTACGCGACATTTGGCAGTGACGGGCTTTCTGACAACGTGCTCAGTGCCTTGCAGGACCGGAAAGCCTGCCTGATGGCAAACCATGGCCTGACCTGCCTGGAGGCAGACCTGCCGAAGGTATTGGCATTGGCGACAGAGGTCGAACACCTGGCCGCGATCTATTGCCGAATATTGGCGATCGGCGAACCAGTCATTCTGAGTGATGCGGAAATGGCGGCGGTAATAGAGAAATTTTCCACCTATGGTGCTCAGGAATCGTGACGGCTGTTGGTGGATGCATCAACTACCGATGGCGTTATATCCGGCAATCATTGGTAACGCTCCCTCAAACGGATTGCCCCCCGACTTCAAGCAATAGGTACAGGCGACGGCCAGGTCGATAATCAGCGGCGACCTGACCAGATCGCCAAAATCGATGATGCCGCAGATATTTTGCGGTTTGCCGCGATCAACCAGTATGTGATCAACCAATACATTGTTGGGGTTCAGAGCGTTGTGAATACGTCAGCTTGTTGTGGGTTTGTTTGCATTGAAGCCGGGCACCGTTTCGGGCTAACTGAAATACTGATTGTATGATAAAGTCAGCACTCGAAAACACAGTATCATCCGTGCTCCGGTAAAAAGTGCTTCATGCATCACATGTGGATGAAGCATGGAATATGTCAAATAGGAAGGAAAAGAATATGGAAGGCAAAGTCGTATTTTCGGTAATAAAGGAAAATCATGAAGGCCCGATCGGCGATGACTGGAGATACTGGATTGAAGCCAAGGTTTTTAACCAGGGCCTGCAAGGCAGGGGCACGATCAAAGTTGCAAAACATTCATTACCGACCGGCACCACTCAGGAACCACCGGGTCCACCGGAACCTGTGGAGATACCTGCCGGGGACGCCAGTAATCCCCTAAAGATAAAGCTGACGCTGGAAGCAACAGAGGTGGACCTGTTCAGAAACGATGTCGGCAAGACAGATATCGACGTGATATTGCAATGCCCTGGTCCCGGCCAGGCGCCGTTGGTTCATGAGCATGATATTTCTGTGGGTGTTGTGGAATCACCTGGTATCACCGGTGAAACTTCCATCATCACCCTCACGGTTCGTTTGGTTCTCTCCTGCAGCTAACGACCGGAATCAAAAACACGCTGTGACAGCATGGCGGGCGATCTGAACTTACCGCAAGGTCTCGAACCACTGGAAATCGCCGGCGAGGGGCGCCGCTCGGTCACCTGGCGTGCTGCTTATCAGGGTGAAGTGATTGCCCTGAAGGTTTACCGGCAAGCGTTTATTGATAAATACCAGCAACGCTTCAAAATCAATATTGCCCAATTTGAATATGACCGTAACCAGGCGTTTTATGCGCTGGAGGCGTTGCGTCCGTTCGCGGCCAAACCTTTACGGGTTATCGGTGTTGACGATGGCTACAGTCTGTGTTTTTTGCAGGAGCTTCTCGAAGGCCCAACGCTGGTCGAATTGGCACAAAGCAATCGGGGTTTGCCGCAATCTGTGCTGGATGCCGGTAAGTTTATCTGTGAAAAGGCCGAAGCTGCGGGACTCCATGACCTCGACCTGTTTTATAAAAATGTGATGATGCGAAAGCAAAACGATGAATGGTTGCCGGTGTTGCACGACTTCAATTTGTTGCCGCAGTATCAATTCCCGCCAAACCCGTTTCTTGCACTGGCCTACAGGACGGGTCTGCGCCGTAAATCACACCGTGACTGGCGTTGCCTCAAAGGCTGGCAGGCGTTCTCCGATGTTTGCCGCAAAGCGACTTCTTAACCGGAGGTCATTGCGTGGCGATTTTTCGTGCGATCAGCCGCTGATAAAGCAATGCGGTGTAGAGCAGCAAAAGATAATACATATTCAACTCTCCGAATTCGGATATGTTTTTGTCCAGGTTTCCATGCACGCCTGAGATGATGGAGTAGCCTGCATCGTCAAGCCGGTGTGCAAACATCAACAGCAATACCATCACGATGATGGTCGATATCATCCATTTCGAAGGCAGCAACAGACGTATGAGCGGATGACGACTATTGCCCAGTAATAAAGGCCCAACCACGAAGCCGGCCAGCATCACGATTCTGGATGCGACCTTCATATAACTCACATTTTGCACACCCATTGGGCCGGTCTTGCTGTGCCAGTTCCGATCCCATGTCTCGAGTGCCAGTGTCGTGTTCTGACCTGTGAAGTACTCAATAAAATGGGCGCCGTAATCAATTTCCTCTAAAAATGTAAAACCGCTCACCAGCAGTAGCAGCAAGGCGACCAACTTGACTGATAAGTTGCTCGCGGCAAAAAAGCATCGAATGGAAAAAAAACAAATACACAGCAACAGAAAATTTTGCAGCATTTCCAATGCGCCAAATTCCCGTGCTGAATAAAATGGCATGGTTTTCATGGTGGGCGCCACCAGGTTTTGCAAATATGCATTGCCGGAGAAATACATTGCCATCAACACCAGACTCATAGCTGCGGGTAATACGATGTGGGCTTCGACTCGATGCCCGACTGCCCATTTTGCAAATATGGAAGACCTCATTTGGTAACACTCTCCGTGTAAATTGCAGATTCAGACCGATCGCGTCCGCACCGGTAAATCAAGTGTACAATGCATGGCTCGATAACCGGCCCTCATCGGACAAATTACTTACGGAAAATTAAAAATGAAGTCATATGTGCAAATAATTCTATGCAGTCTTGTTATTTTTCTGCTGTCGGCGTGCGAGCAAAAAGAAGCAACAATCGCGACGGCAAATACGCCTGAGACAGCACCGGTTGTTGTTCTGGAAGAGGTCCCAAAATACAGTGCCCGGACATTTTTTGAGACCACCAGTTTTGGTCTCGCAGGTGCGGCCGGTTATGCGTTTTCAGCCAATGGCGAAATGCTTCTGATGTCCTCCGACGCCACCGGTGTGTTCAATGTTTACTCGCAACCGGTAAAGGGTGGCGCGCCTCTGCAGTTGACAGAATCAACTGACAATGCAGTTTTTGCGATCAGTTGGTTTCCGCAGGATGATCGTATTCTGTATACCCATGATGGCGGCGGCAATGAGTTGAACCATGTGTTTGTGCGTGAAGCCGACGGCGGTAGCCAGGATTTGACGCCAGGCGATGAGCTCAAGGCGGGCTTTCTGGCCTGGGCAGAAGACGGACAAAGTTTTTACCTGACAAGCACCGAGCGAAACCAAAAAAGTTTCGATATTTACCGCTACTCCGCTTCTGACTATAGCCGCGAACTGGTGTTTGAAAATCCCGGTTTTCAGGTCAGCGGGATCAGTGGTGATGGTCGCTGGATCGCGTTAGACAAGCCACGCACAAGTGCGGATTCAGATATTTTTGTGGTGGATCTGCAAAGCGACGACAGCGAACCCATGTTGATTACCGGTCATGTGGGCAATATCCAGCATGGCACCTATGAATTCACCCCGGATAACAACAGCCTGGTATACGCGACCAATGAACACGGTGAGTTTTACCAGGCCTGGGTGTACGACCTGCAAAGTGGTGAAAGCGAATTGCTGGTCGAAGCGCCCTGGGATGTCAGCAATGTTGCTTATTCACCAACAGGTCGTTATCGCGTAACCAGTATCAATGCAGACGCCAGAACCGAGGTCACCGTTATCGACAACGAGTCCGGGGTGGCCATCGAACTGCCCGATTTGCCACCAGGTGATTTACGCAGCGTGCGGTTTTCACCGGATGAAACGCATATCGCCCTGATCGTGAATGCGGATGATTCACCATCGAATATCCACGTGATCGACCTGGTTGAGGGCCATTCACACCAACTGACACAGGCGTTAAACCCTGCAATCGACCAAAGTCACCTGGTCAGCAGCGAGATTATTCGTTACAAGAGCTTTGACGGCCTTGAAATTCCATCGGTGTTGTATAGACCGCATGCAGCCAGTGCAGAAATCCCGGTTCCAGCCCTGGTATTGGTGCATGGCGGCCCGGGTGGCCAGACCCGCACCGGTTACCGGGCAATGGTGCAGCACCTGGTCAACCACGGTTATGCGGTGCTGGGTGCCAACAACCGTGGGTCTTCGGGCTACGGCAAGACCTTTAATCACCTTGATGACAGGCACCACGGCGAAGACGACCTGCAGGATATTATTTACGGACGGGTTTACCTGGAATCACTGGATTGGGTTGATGGTGAGCGTGTCGGTATCATCGGCGGCTCTTATGGCGGCTACATGGTTGCTGCGGCACTGGCGTTTGAGCCTGAAGCATTTGAGGTTGGCATCGATATTTTTGGCGTGACCAACTGGGTAAGGACGCTGGAAAGCATTCCGCCGTGGTGGGAAGCCTTCAAAGAAGCGTTGTATGACGAAATGGGCGATCCGGCCACAGACGCTGAACGCCACCGCCGTATTTCACCGCTGTTTCACGCCGAGAATATTGTAAAACCGCTGCTGGTGGTGCAGGGCGCCAACGACCCTCGCGTGCTGCAGGTTGAAAGTGATGAATTGGTCGCCGCGGTGCGGGCCAACGAAGTGCCGGTCGAGTACCTGGTTTTCCCGGACGAGGGCCATGGGTTCAGAAAGCGTGACAATCGCATCACTGCCTCTGACGCCTACGTTAAATTTCTGGACATCTACCTCAAAGGTGGAGAGCAGGAATAGTATCAATTTAATAAGCAGATACAGAATGATGACTGCGCTCGCGGCAGGAATGTGATGAATTCAGGAAACGAATTTTCCGCCCCCTGGTCAACTTCGCTGAGGTTGATCACCTTATTGTCCACCGGTGTTCTGCTATCCCTGCCGCTATTTGCGCTGGTCAATAATGTTAGTGATATGCGGTTTGAGTTCGCTATCGTGATTGTTCTGCTGCCGGTCACGATTCTTGTGATTTCTGCATTTTTTATGATCAGAGGCTATGAGGTCAGAAACAATGTGCTACATATCCAGCGGCTTGGCTGGAGGACAACGCTTGACCTTGTCGGCCTTGAGTCGGCGGAGACAGACCCCGAGGCAATGAAAGGCTCCATCCGGCTATTTGGCAACGGCGGGCTGTTTTGTTTTGCGGGTAAGTTCCGTAACAAAAAGCTCGGCTCCTACCGCGCGTTTGCGACCGACCGAAAATTGGCGGTGGTTCTGAAGTTCCGGAACAAAGTCGTGGTGGTGACACCGGATAAGCCGGTCGATTTCTGTGAACTGGTAAAACCCGAGAAGCGCCACCGGTAGACGGCATAAAACTTTCCCACTGACCGTTACATTCTATTGCTAATGTTAGTCAGTGGGTGTTTTTACTCTTCTGTCATCAGGCAGCGCGGCGCGAGCGTCTGCCGGATGAGGATTTGCTTGAGTTGAATGCGCGGCGGTTGTGATTATGGCTGGAACCACGTTTCTGTTGGTTCCAGTTGCGATTGGGGCGACGATTATTGCCACCATTTTTAATGGGCTCCGCCTTGATGCTTTCATCGGGCTCATAACCCGGGATGATCACTTTGTCGATATCCCGATTCAATAAGCGCTCAATCGCAGTCAGCAGTTTTTTCTCGTCAACACAAACCAGTGACACGGCCTCGCCTTCAAGACCGGCACGCCCGGTGCGGCCGATGCGGTGCACGTAGTCTTCGGGAACGTTGGGTAACTCATAGTTGACCACGTGTGGCAGTTGCTGAATGTCGAGGCCGCGTGCTGCAATATCGGTGGCGACAAGGACACGAATCTTGCCGTTTTTGAAATCTGCCAGGGCACGTGTGCGCGCACCCTGAGACTTGTTGCCATGTATCGCAGCGGCACTCAGGCCGTCGCGTTCAAGTTGCTGGGCAAGGCGGTTGGCCAGGTGCTTGGTGCGGGTAAAAACCAGCACTTGCCGCCAGTTGCCAGCGCCAATCATATGTGACAGCAATTCGCGTTTACGTCGTTTGTCCACAGGGTGAACCACCTGGCTGATCTGCTCTGCGGTGGCGTTTTGACGTGCCACCTGGATTTCCATCGGGGCATTCAGCAGTTGGTTTGCAAGTTGTTTGATCTCTTTTGAGAAGGTGGCTGAGAAAAGCAGGTTCTGCCGGTCGCCGCGCATCACCCTGATAATCTTCTGGATATCGCGGATAAAACCCATATCCAGCATACGGTCGGCTTCATCCAGCACCAGTGTTTCAACCTGTTCCAACCGGATGGTGCCGCGCTGCATGTGGTCGAGCAGTCGACCGGGTGTGGCGATAACAATATCGACACCATTGCGCAGTTTAGAAATTTGAGGGTTGATGCTGACGCCACCGAAAATCACTTCGGATTTAAACGGTAGATAGCGGCCATAATCGCGAACGCTCTGGGCCACCTGGGCCGCAAGTTCTCGGGTGGGTACCAGTATCAGCGCGCGCACATGGCGTTTGCCTTCGCGTGGCTCGGACAGTTGCAGTCGCTGCAGTAATGGCAGCGTAAAGCCGGCGGTTTTACCGGTACCGGTTTGTGCACCGGCCAGCAGGTCGCGGCCTTCAAGTATCAGCGGGATTGCCTGCTGCTGGATTGGGGTTGCTTCGTCGTAGCCCTGTTTTTGGGTCGCGCGCAACAATTCGGCCGTCAGGCCAAGTTCTGAAAATAACATTTTGAATTTACTCCGGAATCGCCTTGCCCAAAACCGCAGGTCAACTGCTGGTCAGGGTCGGTCCAGGCTATACCTTGATTTGGCTCCGCTGGCCGCAAAATCGCTGACCGGGAGGGGTCGGTGCAGACCGATGTGCACCAGGACGGGCGGCACTATAACAGAAGTGGTGGGGTCAGAGTCAAGCGCCAGCGTAAATTCAACTTTATTCCGGTGCAAATACCGTATTCCAATCATCTTTCATGCTAACGATGATCCAGCCATTTTCGGCAGCTTGATCAAGCGCTTTGTCCAGTGTGCCCACATGGCTTTTTCGGTCATAAGCGTACTCGTTGACCGCATCGGTATGATGCACAAACAACCCCAGGCGCAGGCCTTCACCAGCCATCGTGTATTCAATCATCTGCATGTCGGCATCGGCGTTGCCAAACGCCAGGATTGGGCGGCGGCCAATGTGTTGATAGATACCGATTGGCTTGGTCGCCTTGTCATCAATAAAATGGATTTTTGGCTGGCGTACGATCACGTATTTACCGTCTTTCATTTCAAACTTTGATTCCAGGCTGGAACCCACTACCTGCTCCGGTGGTATGCCATACATCTGCTCGCTGACCGGGCGCATAAATGCGATGCCACCGCCGGAAACGATAAAGGTCTTGAAGCCATTGGCGCGCAGGTACTCCAGCAGTTCCACCTGCGGTTGATAGCCCAGGTCGGTGTATAGACGATCGAATCGCTTGTTTTTGGTGGTCGCCAACCAATGTGAGGCTTGCTGAGCAAAATCTTCCGCGGTCATGCCTGAATGAGTTGCCATCATGATCTGCATCAGACCTTTCATTCCGGAAGCACCTACCGTTTTCATATCGCCTTCCAGTATGGCTTTGAAAGGCTGGGTTGTTTTCCATTCGGGGTGTTGTGGCGCGAGGTCTTTGACGCGTTCGAAAGCAAACAGAAGCTGTGTGTACATCGGGTATTCAAGCCACAAAGTGCCATCATTGTCGAAGGTGGCGATGCGTTCAGCGGGCTCGACGTAATCTGGACCGTTCCTGTCAGTTATCGCTGCGACGAAATCAACGATTGCTGTCTTTGCGGCTCCTTCATTCCAGGAGGGAAGTTGGTCTTGCGCCAGTACATTTCCTGATGCGATTGCCAGCAGTGACAACGCCATCACTATGGCTTTGGTCAGCCGTTGAAATTTCATTGGGTTTCTCCTGTATTCGTATAAAAGATGGGGTGAAGTGGTGGGGTCAGAGTCAAGTGCCAGAGTTGACATTTTAATGTCCGTCAAACCGATGTGAATTTACTCTGGCACTTGGCTCTGACCCCAC
>Ga0114950_10002919_pt1 | contig 13181 bp, 11 predicted proteins | sample N075metaG_FD_83503 | JGI IMG/M metagenome (GOLD analysis project Ga0114950, IMG submission 83503) | Deep subsurface microbial communities from Kermadec Trench to uncover new lineages of life (NeLLi) - N075 metaG | ecosystem: Environmental > Aquatic > Marine > Ocean trench > Sediment | place...
ACACCAGCAAGGCTTCGGTATCGGGCAACTGGGCCAACTGCCATTGACCATCATCGCGTAAGCGGGTGCGAATGATGTCGCCCGGACTGAGCACTTCGCTGACGCTTTCGGGGTCAAACCCCACCCGGTTGCGGCTGATAAACTTTTTTGCCCAGATCATATTGGCCAAGGATAGTGCAATCGTCTGGCCATCGGCTTTATAGACCAGGGCGATTTCGTCATCGACCTCCGTCACCAGCCCCGGTGTGAGTCCTGCAATCGGTTTGTACGGCCTCAGGATGTCATTCCACCTGCTGGTGGTGTTGTTTTCCTGCAGGTCGATTTGTGCTTCCGGGCCCCGAAATCCATGCCTCAGGTCGTACTCCTCCAAACCATCGGTGACCGCCTTATTGGCCGCCGTTTGAAATCCGGAGTTTATCGTCGTGAATACCTGGTATCCACCGGTGTAAGCCGCTTCCCCAAATCGCGCCAACATGTCCCTGCGAACCATCTCAGCAAGATAAGGCGCGGAAACTTCCGTCGTGGCGCCGTGGTAAAAGGCATTGTTTCTTTCATCGATCGCCTGACGATAATCACTGTCATTGATATAACCCAGTAGAAGCATACGACCCAGCACATAGTTCCGGCGACTCATGGCACGTTCCGGTGATGTGATCGGGTTTATTCTGGATGGCGCTTTGGGCAGCGCGGCGAGCATAGCGCATTGAGCGAGACTCAGTTCTTCGACAGATTTACCGTAGTACACATCAGCGGCGGCACCCACCCCATAGGCCCGGTGTCCGAGCAAAATCTTGTTCAGGTAAAGTTCAAGAATTTCGTCTTTGCTTAGTTCACGCTCAATTTTTAGCGCGAGGAATATCTCTTTTATTTTGCGGGTAAAGGTTTTTTCCAGCGTCAGAAAAAAGTTTCGTGCAAGTTGTTGAGTGATTGTACTGCCGCCGACTGATTTCTCACCGGTGGTTGCAAGCGTCCAGACTGCGCGGGTAATCCCCTGGTAATCGACACCCGGGTGTACACGAAAGCGGGCGTCCTCACCGGCGATGAAAGCGTTCGTCAGATACGCTGGCATATCAGAAATCTTAACCGGAATACGGCGTTTTTCGCCAAAAACACTGATTAATTTACGATCCTGTGTATATACTCGTAGAGGCACTTGCAACTGTATATCTCGAAGCGTTTCAACATCGGGAAGGTCTTTTGCAACAATAATATAGGTAATGAGCAGCGTGGCCAGTCCCAACAGGAACGAGACTAGCAAAAAGCGAAAAATTAAACGAAATACTTTTATCATATCGTTATCCTGCTATGCTACCGCTCAGGAAATGGATTTTATTAGAAATAACTGCCTCAGAAAAGCAAGAGGCGGAACAGAGTTAGACAGATCGTATCGGACAGGGAAGCAGCCGGTATTGACGAGTGTAGACAACACCCATCAAATACAGTTTCTTCCTGTGCTTATTTAAGCAGATATTAACCAGTCTGGTGCGCGTTTTTTTGGAGTGCTATAAATCGGTATTTGAGTATTACAGGTTTTTCTGTTAAAAACGACTGTAAGAAGTTTCACTAAACCATTGTCACAGAATAGGAATGGGGGAGTCTTGAAACTGTTTGGAAAAAAGACAGACTCAGTCATCGGACTGGATATAGGCTCGACAAGTGTGCGTTTACTGCAGTTGTCCAGTCATGGGTCCGGATACCGGATTGATCACTTTGCGATTGAGCCGTTGGGCGAAGGCGTGGTGGTTGAAAAGGACGTCAAGGACGTTGAAGCCATCTCGAACGCCATTTCAAGGGCGGTCAGGTCTTCTGGTACGCGTGCCAAATCCTGCGCGATCGCGGTTTCCGGTGCGGCGGTATTCACCAGAACAATAAGCTTGCCTTCAAACCTCGCTGACGCTGATATTGAAAGCCAGGTGCAGATTGAGGCGAACCAGTACATCCCTTACCCGCTCGATGAGGTAAGCCTGGATTTCGAAGTGCTTGGCCCTTCCGCACGTAATGCCGATATGATTGATATTTTGCTGGCTGCAAGTAAAAGCGAAAATGTTGAAAGTCGTCAGGATGCGATCGATACGGCCGGCTTGAAAGCAAAAGTTGTCGATGTAGAGGCATTTGCGATTTCCAACGCTTTTGAATTGATCCGCAAACGCGATGGCGTAAGCCGCAGTGAGGCGGTCGGCTTTTTTGACATTGGTTATGACGTCACCACATTGCTCGTAATCAAGGGCGGCCGGGTAATTTACACCCGGGACCATCCGTTTGGCGGCCACCAGTTACTGGAAGAAACCATGCGCCGCTACGACATGTCAGCGGAACAAGCCTCGTTTTACGAACGCAACGAAGAACCGCCGGAAGATTTCGAAGAAGAGGTGCTGGAACCTTTCCAATTGAACATCGTTCACCAGGTCAGCCGGGCCTTGCAGTTTTACGCTTCCAGTAACGAGTACTCGAATATCGGCACAATTTACCTGTCCGGTGGTGTGGCCGCATTGAAAGGGCTTGCAGCCATGGTACAACAGGAGCTCGGGATGACGACCCGGGTGGCGGACCCGATAACCGGCATGGATATCGCACCAAATGTCGCAGTGACTGCGTTAAAACGCAATGCCTGCAACCTGATGATAGCCACGGGTTTGGCTTTGAGAGGGTTTGACTGATGGCCAGAATTAATTTACTTCCATGGCGTGAGGAGTTACGCAGGGAACGGCAACAACAGTTCCTGATGTCTTTGCTGATGACCGCTGTGTTGGGCGTAATCCTGGTGTTTCTGGTTGGCTTTGTGTACGACACGAAAATAAAACACCAGCAATTCAGAAATGATCTGGTGCGCGGAGAGATCCGCAAGCTGGAAGTCCGGATAAAGAAAATCGACCAACTGGAAAGAACCCGGGCAAGGCTGATTTCACGCAAGCGGGTGATTGAACAATTACAGGCCAGTCGGTCTGCGACAGTTGAATTACTGGACAGCCTGGCCAAATCCATCCCGGTGGGGGTCACCCTTGCCAGCGTTCGGCAGCAGGGTTTAAAACTGGCGCTGACCGGAAGCAGTCAGTCAAATGCGAGGGTTTCTGCATATTTAAGGGAGCTGGATGAGAGCGAATTGTTTCGAAACCCACAGCTTGAGTTTGTCCGCACGACAAACCAGCCTGCTTCAAATACAGAGGCCCATAATTTCAGTATTGTCGTAAATTTACGCCCGCCCCAAGCCAAGCAGGCAAGCAATAGTTATGACGACCAGGGAGGGTCGGAATGATTCTTGAAGACCTGAGAAATTCTGATTTTTCAGATTTGGGTAGCGCGCCTTCATCGGTTCGGTACCTTTTGCTTTTCGTTGCTTTGGCACTGATCCTGGTTGCCGGGTTTTTCCTGCTGGTGGACGACAAGCGGAGCGAGCTCGCTCAAACGCGTCAACAGGAAATGTCACTGAGGGCGGATTTCGAATTTAAACAGCAGAAGTCTGCCAATCTGGAAGCATATGAGCAGCAATTGGCGGAAATGCAGGAGTTGTTGCAAACCATGTTCCGGCAGTTGCCCAGCAAGACTGAAATGGACAAGCTGTTGGTGGACGTTTCCCAAACTGCTTTGGCTGCCGGCATTGATGTTCAATTATTTGAGCCACAAGCAGAAATTCATCGCGATTTCTATGCAGAGCGACCCATAAACGTACGCATGCTGGGTGACTATCATGAGTTCGGGCAGTTCGTCAGCGGTGTCGCTGAATTGCCACGAGTTGTTATTTTGACCATGAACGACATTTCTCTGAAGCTCGCGACTGCAAACCAGAGCCGGTTTGGTGATTCGGAAGGCCGTTTGATTCTTGAAGGCCAGGTAAAGACTTATCGCTATGTCGATGAAGAGGAAGTGGCAGAAAGAGCAGCGGGGCAGAACCCATGAAAATTTTCAATGGACTGACCGCGCGACTATTCGGATTGCTGCTGCTGACGGCTTTGTTGTCGGCCTGCAGCGAAAACACGGCAGATCTCGAGGCCTATATACAGTCGGTGAACGCGCGGCCAGCCGACCCGATTCCACCGATTCCACCGGTGAAAACCTATTTGCCTTATCCATACGATGGCTTGACCGGACGTGACCCGTTCCGTCAGTCAATCTCTGACAGCAACGAAAGCGATCAGGTAGCGACCAATCCGACCGGGCCACGTCCGGATTTCGAACGCTCTAAACAGTATCTTGAGCGCTATGAGCTTGATACGCTATCTATGGTCGGGACGTTTAACAAAGAGCAATACAGATGGGTTCTGATTCGGGATCCCGTCGGCGTTATCCACCGTTTAGCAGTTGAGAACTATATGGGTAAGAACCACGGCCAGGTAATAAGGATCAGCGGGACAAGTGTTAGCGTGAGCGAACTTATTCCAGATGGCTCGGGCGGCTGGCTGGTACGGGAGGCCTCCATTGCCTTGGGTGATTAACAATACGCAAGCGCAAGGAAAGTGCGACTTTGAGGGTGCAGTCATGTACAGCAAAAAAGATATTTCATTGAATCGGTTACTGGCCGGCAGGCGGGGACAGTTTATGGGTAGCAGAAAGACCGGGATTCGTTTGGGCTTGGGCCTGATGCTGTTGGTTTTACCAGCATTATCCGCTTGGGCAGCGACAGAAGTTACCGCAGCAAGTTACAGCAGCAATGATCTGGGTGATGTGATAATTACACTGTCTACCAGTGGCGATGATCCTGAAGTCAGCGTATTCGCAACAGAAAATCCGGCACGGATCATTCTGGATTTGGCGGATACCAGCAGTCAGGTCAATGCCAATGCTGTTTCAGTAGGCATTGGGTCAGTGCAGAAATTTACCACGTTGGAAGCCGGGGGCAGAACACGGGTGATGGTAGACCTGTCCAAGACTGTTGCTTATGACTACCAGTCCGGCAACGGGCAAGTGGTATTGACGATTTCAGGCGATGGTGCAGGGTCAACAACGCCGCGTCGGGTTAGCAGTGCGAAATTCACCGTGGAAAACGTAGATTTTCGTCGCGGTGAGGACGGTCAGAGCCGTGTCATCGTGACAATGAATAATGCAGGTTCAAACATTTCAGTAAATTCAAGAGAAGGTGGATTGTCGGTGGATATTTTCGACGCAAACCTTCCTGAAGCATTGAACCAAAGGCTGGATGTCATCGATTTTGCAACACCTGTGCAAATCATTGATGCAAGTGGGAGGGGCAGTAGTGTGCGTCTTGAACTGGAAGTCAACGGTCTGTATGAACACATGGCTTATCAGTCAGGGGATGAGTGGGTTATAGAGGTGACAAGGCTAGCAGTGTCTGCGGTTAGTGCGGATCAGGGTGTCGTGGAATTTTACGAGGACAAGGAATATACCGGCAGCAGGGTAACCTTCAATTTTCAGGATATAGCAGTGCGCTCGGTACTGCAGTTGATTGCTGATGTCTCAGATCTTAATATTGTGGTCGCGGACAATGTCGGTGGCAACCTGACCTTGAGGTTGACCAACGTACCCTGGGACCAGGCACTCGATATCATTTTGGATGCCCGCAACCTGGATAAGCGCGAGAACGGCAATGTCATCTGGATTGCCCCTGCCGCTGATATCGCAGCCCGTGAGCAACAATTGCTACAGGCCTTGCAGGATCGTAAAGAACTGGAACCATTACAAACCGCGCTTATCAGTGTGAGTTATGCAACCGCTGATGACCTGCGCGCATTGATCACCGAAGCCCGCGCCAGCCAGTCCGGTAATTCCGATGCCGGTTTGATGTCTGATCGGGGCTCTGTCGCCATAGATGCCAGAACAAATACCTTGATGATCACGGATACACCGGACCGGATTGAAGCCATTAGGAAGCTGATTCTGGAACTTGACCGGCCGGTCAGGCAGGTGCAAATTGAATCGCGGATCGTGGTTGCAAGCAGCGAGTTCGGTCATGAACTGGGTGTTCGTTTTGGTGTGACCGCTTTACACGACAAGAGAAATGTTCTGGGTGTATCCGGTGATGGCGGGTCAGCAGATCTGGTACGCTCAACCGGGGATCTGGCCGCACCTGCACTCAATAGTCGCTACAACGTCAACATGCCGGCCACGTTAGGTAATGCTGCGTCGATCGGTATGTCATTCCTGGCAGGCAATTTCCTGTTGGATCTTGAGCTGTCCGCATTGGAGGCGGAGGGTGAAGGTGAGGTCATCTCTACACCAAGGATTGTTACCGCCAACCAATCGGAAGCATTTATTCAACAGGGTGTGGAAATTCCATACGAGCAGGCAGCATCTTCCGGTGCAACCGCCGTTCAGTTTAAAGAAGCCGTGCTTGAATTGCGTGTTACTCCGCTGATCACGCCAGATAACCGTATACAACTTGAGCTCGCAATCAAACAGGACACCGTGGGTGAGATTTTTGAAACTGGTCGTGGTGGCTCTGTTCCTTCTATTGACACCCGTGAATTGAGCACTTCGGTGCTGGTGAATAATGGTGAGACGGTTGTTCTGGGCGGAATTTTTCAGAACGAGCGTGCAAGGTCAGAGAATCGGGTACCTTACCTCAGCAGCATTCCGCTAATCGGCGGGCTGTTCCGGCAACGGTCGAATCAAACCAAGAAACGTGAATTGTTGATTTTTGTGACGCCGACAATCGTTGAAGACCGGCCAGTGGTGAATTAGCCGGGAATGATCGGGGTTGTGTATTCAATAAAACTGAGGAAGCCCGGCAAGTAGCCGGGTTTTTTCATACCTGCCGATATTGTTAGCTGCGGCCTTCTGGTGCAATATGCATCATGCCAATGAAGCCTGTATTCACATTCACGCGTGGTGACACGCCCTTGCTGCTCAGCGTCCCGCATGCCGGAACCCGTGTGTCGGCGGCCATTCTTCAGCGGTTTACAAATCACGCAAGAGACCTGCCGGATACTGACTGGTTTGTTGATCGTCTTTACGATTGGGTAACTGAGGCCGGTGCCGGAATGCTGGTCGCGAACCTGTCCCGCTATGTGATTGATTTGAACAGGTCGCCCGATGATGCCCCATTGTACAGCGGTGCCACCACCAGCCTTGTTCCGTTGAAATCATTTGACGGCCAGTCTTTATATGCCGCTGACCAACAACCTGATATGACCGAAACAGGTCTTCGTTGCGAGGAATTCTGGAGACCGTACCACGATAAACTGGCAACGGAATTAGAACGATTGAGACAGAGATTCGGCTACGTGATTTTGTTGGACGCACATTCCATTCGTAGCAGGGTGCCCATGCTGTTTGAAGGCAGGTTACCGGATCTCAATCTTGGTAGTTTCCGGGGTGCCAGTGCCGATCCATCTTTGATCTCTGCAAGTTTTTCGGCATTGCGCGACCACCCGGAAATGTCGTCCGTACTTGATGGTCGTTTCCAGGGTGGGTATATCACCAGGCATTACGGTCGCCCACATGAGGGGGTTCATGCCTTGCAGTTGGAAATGGCGCAGAGCGTTTACATGCAGGAATGCCCTCCCGTTTACGATGCCGGTCGTGCAAGCAATGTTGTTCCGGTTTTGAATTCATTAATCCAGACAATGCTCAGCTGGGTACCTCAAAGTGCTTAGCCAGAAAATTTATTGCAGAATGATGCTGCACGGTGACGAGTGGCTCGAGCACGCTGTTTTGCACGTGTCAGCCGAGGGTATGATCGACCGCGTCGAGACAGGTAGCCCGAAATCTGCGGATTCGCGTATCGGCGGTATTGTCGTCCCGGGTATGCCAAATATTCACAGTCATTGTTTTCAACGATTGATCGCAGGCACAACCGGGCCCAGCGGGCATCACACCGACAGCTTCTGGAGTTGGCGCAAAGCCATGTATCGTTGCGCCAACACGATCTCACCCGAGCAGTATGCGGTCGTCGCAAGCTGGGTTTTTGTCGAAATGCTCAAGGCTGGATACACCAGCTGTGCTGAGTTTCATTACCTTCATCACCAGGCTGATGGCAGCGCTTACAGCAGGCCATCTGAAATGAGCGAACAATTATTTGAGGCAGCATCGCTAAGCGGGATCGCAATGACCTTGTTGCCGGTGCTCTATTGTAGTGCAGATTTTGGAGCGACTGCGGTGAATGATGCGCAAAAAAGATTCGCACATTCTCCCCGGCAGTATTTGCAGCTTTTGGATATGTGCCAGGCAGTCACTTCGGGACAGCCTATGCTTGAAACCGGTGTGGCGTTCCATTCACTGCGTGCGGTCCCCGAGCAGGCAATGACAGAGGTCTTGCAATCCTTGCAGGACCAACAATGCCCAATCCATATCCATATTGCAGAGCAGCCAGCGGAGATAGAAGGCGCCATTGCGCATTTGGGGGCGCGGCCGCTCGAATGGTTGATCGAACATTATCCCGTCGACCAGCGTTGGTGCCTGGTTCACGCGACCCACCTGTCCGAGCATGAACTGCAGGCTGCGGCAGCGACGCAGGCCGTTGCAGGTTTGTGCCCGACCACCGAGGCTGATCTGGGTGACGGCGTGTTTAAAACCCTGGACTGGTTGCAGGCAAATGGTCAGTTTGCAATTGGGTCGGACAGCAATGTTCGAATTTCGGTGGCGGAAGAGTTACGTTTGCTGGAGTACAACGAGCGCCTGGCCAGTGGCCGCCGTAACGTATTGACAACCGCTGACACGACATGCGGGAGGTTTCTGTATCAACATGCTGCCAAAGCAGGCGGAACGGCCATCGGCCAGCCAGTTGGGCGTTTACAGGCGGGCTACCGGGCGGACCTTGTTGTGCTGGATGGAAACCATCAATTGTTGTGCGGCAGGACCCCCGATGCGGCGCTGGATAGCTGGATATTCGCCGGGGACAGGTCAATGATCAATTCAGTATGGGTTGCGGGCAGAGCGGTGGTTGAACAGGGAGTTCACGCCAAACAGGACGCGCTCGGGTCAGCTTTCTGCCGGCTTGTGCGTGACTTCCAATCGCTATGAAGCCCCAGACAAAGCCCCAGGCCTGGTCGGCCTCAGCCGAGCGCAACCGGCGGCCGATTCTTGATGAACTGAAACATCTTTTGCCTGCGGGTGGAACTGTACTGGAAATTGGGTCCGGAACCGGCCAGCATGCTGCGTTTTTCAGTCGACAACTGCCAGGTCTGGTGTGGCAGCCCAGTGACAGGGGTGAAAACCTGCCGACACTCGAAGCAAGTGTTTCATCAGAACACAGACCAAACCTTCGGTCACCATTGAAACTGGACGTCGTTAGCGACCCATGGCCCGCCGGTGAATTTGTGGCGATCTATTCCGCAAATACCGCTCACATCATGTCCTGGGAGGCAGTGGAAGCCATGTTTGCCGGTGTTGGTGCCTGTCTTGCCAAAGACAAGGTGTTTTGTCTTTATGGCCCTTTCAACATCAATGGGCAATTCACCTCGGATGGCAACCGCCGCTTCGATGCCCGTCTGCGGGCCGAGGATGCGCAGATGGGTATCCGCGATCTGGAGGCTATTGAATCTCTCGCTAACAGACAGCAATTGGAGTTGCAACAGCAATTGGCGATGCCGGCCAATAACTTTATCCTGGTGTTCATAAAACGATAACTTTATTACGCACCGGTCTTTGGGTTAATGGTGCGTTACAAGTAACGCACCCTACGGGGGTGAACGTAGGGTGCGTAATTTATTACGCACGGCTCATTGGGTTTTTGGTGGGTTACCAGTAACGCACCCTACGGGTATCAAAAATCGCGTTTCAGGTCTTTGCGGCGCAGCAGGTGCAACAGATTGCCCTTGTTTACATTGCTGTTGAAATCGCCGTCAAACTCGATCACTGCCAGCGTTCCGGTTGCCATTTTATGTATCGCGGACGCCTGTTGGCGGTTCAATACACCAATTAGCAGATCCTCAAATCCAGGGTTATGCCCAATCATCAACAAGCGTTCGCTGTAGCTGAACGCGTCACCCGCAAGCATATAAAGCATGTCCAGCGAGGCGCCGTACATCGAATCAACATAGTCCGTGGTTGACAATAATTGTGGCCATTGCGCCAGCAGGGGTGCCAGTGTCTCACGGGTGCGTTTTGCCGGTGAACACAGCACTGTATCGGGAACAGCCAATGAATTTACGGCCCATTCTGCAACTGCTTTGGAATGCAAAGTACCGGCACTGCTGAGTGTTCTGGAAAAATCATTACCGAAAGGGCTCCAGGGCTCGGATTTGGCGTGTCGTAACAGGTACAGTTGGCGTTTCATTGCTTATTTATCATCCCGCTCTCAATACATTGCCTTGGCAGTGCTTCCTGTTGACAGGCCTGGTGGCGGAAGCATGAAAGTTCATGGTCGTTGACCATTCCAGCCGCCTGCATTAAAGCATAGCAGGTCGTTTCTCCAACAAAACGGAAGCCGAGCTTTTTGAGACGCTTGCCCAGCCTGGCAGATTCCGGTGTTCCGGCCGGCAGGTCGTTGATGTTTTTCCACTGGTTGACGATGGGTTGGCCACCGACGCTTTCCCACAATATCGAATTCAAAGTCGTTCCCTGTTCCCACAGCGCGCGAATACGCCTGGCGTTGTTGACGGTCGCTTCAACTTTTCCCCGGTGCCTGACGATGCCCGCATCCAACAGCATCGAATCGATTTTTGCGCTGTCAAAACTGGCGACCCTCTGAATATCAAAATCTGCAAACAGGCGACGATACCCCTGGCGTTTGTTCAAAATGGTTAACCAACTGAGGCCTGCCTGTGCGCCCTCAAGCGTGAGCATTTCAAACAACTTGCTTTCATTGTGTTGCGGCACACCCCACTCATGATCGTGATAATGGATATTTAACGCATGCTCACCTGGCCAAGCGCAGCGTTGTACTTGCTTATCCATGTCCGTGGTACTCATGTTTTGAACGGTAATTGCTGCAAATCGATATTTCCACCAGAAATGATCACACCGACCCGTTTGTCAGAAAATTCACCGGGATGTGCCTTGATTGCCGCAATGACGGTGGCGGACGAGGGTTCGATCAATAAGCGCAATTGCTGCCAGACCATGGCCATGGCATCAATGATTTCTGTTTCACTGACCGTGAGGACTTTGCTCACATTTTCACGGATGATCTCGAAATTCATCACACCAACGATTGCCCGCAACCCGTCCGCGATGGTGTCAACCGGATATTGGTCTACACGTTTTCCGCGACGCAGGCTCAGTGCTGTGTCTGCAGCACCCTCCGGCTCGACCCCGAGTATTGTCACACCAGGGATCAGCTCCTTTGCGGCGATTGCAGAGCCGCTGATCAGACCACCACCGCCGACGGGTGTCAGAATGATGTCCAGACCAGGATTTTGAGCTGCCAGTTCAACGGTAGCAGTACCCTGCCCGCAGATAATATCTGCGTAATCGTAAGGTGGTATTGGGATACAGCCACTGGCAACTAGCCTCGCGAGGCCTTGTTCCCTTTGTTGTTGGCCTGCGGGGCAAAAAATGATCTCACCACCATACCGCCGCACCGCTTCGACCTTGGTTTTTACAGAGTTCTCCGGCATCACCACTTTGCAGCCACGATTGTGCATTGATGCCGCAAGCGCCAGCGCTGCGCCATGATTACCCGATGAATGGGTCGCAACGTCCCCTGCCTGACCCCGTTCATCCAGCAGCGCGACCGCGTTGCTGGCACCCCGAAATTTAAACGCACCGGTTCGTTGAAGATTTTCGCATTTTAACCAGACTTCACAGCCTAAATCCCTGTTCAGTAAGGGGTCTGAAATCACCGGGGTTTCACGTACTATTCCTTTAATACGCTCACTGGCGGAAAGAATGTCTTCGAATACCGGTATTTGTTCTGCAGCCTGATCGTCCATAAGCATATAATACTGACCTTTTGAACAGTATCACCAGCAAATTTCAGGATTGAATGAATGAAAGAAGGCACTCCAACAAAGGCCATTTACCGTAAAGACTACACGGCCTACCCATGGTCTGTACGCCAGTTGGACCTGCATTTTGAGATTGCACTGGAATCGACGGTTGTGCGAGCGGAAATGGAGTTCCAATGGAAGACCGGATCCAGTCAGCCGCAGGATATTGTATTGAATGGCAGCGACCTGCAACTGGTATCAATCTCTCTGAATGACCGTGTGCTTGGTCCCGGGGATTATTCGCTGGAAGGCGAAACGCTGACCATCCTGGACGCGCCTGAAAACAGCGTCATAAAGACAGAAGTGCAGATCCACCCTGCCAGCAACACCACGTTGGAGGGCTTGTACCTGTCCGGTGAGTTTCTGTTAACGCAATGCGAGGCCCATGGCTTCAGAAAAATAACCTGGTTTCCAGACCGCCCGGATGTCATGACCACCTACAAGGTCACGCTCGAGGCAGATAAATCTTCATTTCCGGTGTTGTTGTCAAACGGCAACCAGATTGACAGTGGTGAACTGCCTGATGGGCGGCATTGGGTTTGTTGGGAAGATCCATTTTCGAAGCCGACTTATCTTTTTGCGCTGGTGGCAGGTGAGCTGGCACTGGTTGAAGACAAGTTCACCACCCGAAGCGGTCGTGACGTGTGTTTGAGGATTTATGTAGAAGCAGAAAACATTGATCGTTGTGGGCATGCGATGGAATCATTGATCAACGCCATGAGCTGGGATGAAGACAGGTTCGACCTCGAGTATGACCTCGATATTTATCATATTGTCGCCACCAATGATTTCAATATGGGTGCGATGGAAAACAAGTCTCTGAATATATTTAATTCAAAGTATGTTCTGGCGCGACCGGATACCGCGACCGATGGTGATTACCAGGGCATTGAAGGCGTTATTGGTCACGAGTATTTTCATAACTGGACCGGTAACCGTGTCACGTGCCAGGACTGGTTCCAGCTAACATTGAAGGAAGGCCTGACGGTGTTCCGTGACGAAGAGTTTTCCGCCGATATGCAATCGCGCGCCGTTAAACGGATCAGGGTTGTGCGTGATCTGAGAAGCAGGCAATTTCCCGAGGATGATGGCCCGATGTCGCATCCCATCAGACCGGAGCAGTACCTGGAAATAAATAACTTTTATACAGCGACGGTGTACCAGAAGGGTGCAGCCATAGTCCGTATGTACCACACGCTGCTGGGGGAAAACGGCTTTCAAAAGGGTATGAAACTCTATTTTCAGCGCCACGATGGCGAGGCCGTGACCTGTGATGACTTTCTCGCTGCAATGGCAGATGCAAATGATGTCGAGCTGGATCGTTTCGGGCGTTGGTACAGCCAGTCCGGAACACCCCAG
>Ga0114950_10002920_pt1 | contig 13180 bp, 16 predicted proteins | sample N075metaG_FD_83503 | JGI IMG/M metagenome (GOLD analysis project Ga0114950, IMG submission 83503) | Deep subsurface microbial communities from Kermadec Trench to uncover new lineages of life (NeLLi) - N075 metaG | ecosystem: Environmental > Aquatic > Marine > Ocean trench > Sediment | place...
CCGCTGTTCTTCAAGCAAAATTTTCACCCGACACCGATGCCCGTAAGGCGTCGGCGGCTGGACCGATCATTATGCCGAAACCTCCCGAATCACGACGACTTCTCTGAGTTGGCCCGCCGATGGATTGACCCGCACAGCACGAGAACGTCACGGGCAACATCGAGATAACGATGAAAACCACCCCGGGATCGCGTCACGATATTCCTTAATTCGGCTTGGTTTCAGACATGATGACCGGCAAAAACAATGAAACCATTAGATCGAGAATGTCGGATCGTTTCTGCTAATCCCAGTCGGCCAGATCTGAGTTGCTCGGGGCACGATTGCGCTCATCAAGATTTTTCAGACCTGGAACGACCGTCCAGCCAACCACAACGGCCAGTACGACCAACGCCCACACGATCACCGGCCCCGGGGGCAGGTCCCAGACGATCGAAGACACCAGCCCCAGCAAATAGGCGCCCACTCCCACCGCGTAGCCGAGGGTAACGCGCACCCACTGCTGGCCGAGCCGGCGCGTTGCGAGCGCTGGCACGATCAGGCTCGCGAAAACGAGATAAACGCCAACAAGCTGTACCGATGCGGTGATGACGATGGCAAAGATGACGTAGAAACCGACCCCTTGCATTCGCTCGCGCAGCCGGTACCAGACACCGATGCAACCCGCGTACACAAGGGCAACGGGCCAGAGCTGATCGGCCGTGACCCACAAGATCTGCCCGACAAGGAGTTCTTTCAGGTGCTCGCCGCCGTGTGGGTTCCCGGCAAGGATGAGCATGCCCGCGGCCGCGGCCAGCACAAAGGAGACACCAATTATCGCTTCCTGGATGTCGGGCCACCGCTTGCCGGACCAGTTCAGGACAGCGGCGACCACCAGCGCCGAACTCACGGCGACGGCTTGCACGGTCCAGCCGTAAGGTTCAGAGCCCATTGCATCGGCGGCGATGACGCCGAGACCCGCCACCTGGGCAATGGCGAGATCGATGAAGATAATTCCACGTCGCAGCACTTCCTGTCCGAGCGGTACGTGGGTTGCCAAGACCAGGATTCCAGCGATAAAAGCCGGTGTGAGAATGCTCAACTCGAAGCTATTCATGGCTGAAGATCCTCCAACAAGGTCAGTGTGGTGTCGAAGAGGGTGAACAGGTCCGTCACGTCTTCGTGCCCACCGATGGTATACGGCAAGACCAGTACAGGAGTATCGAGACGTTCAGCGAGCCAGGTCGTCGGTTTCTCGTTGGCATAGGGCGTTCTTACCACGGCGGCAGGCGCGACGACGTTCAGTTTCTCCAGCAATCTCGAGAGGTGGGCGCCACTCGGGGGTATTCCCGGCTTAGCCTCGACCGTCGCGATGACGTCGAGCCCAAGCCAATCGGCGAGATAAGTGAAGCTTCGATGATGCGGCACTATGATTAGCCCTTCGAGGCGCCGGGCGCGTTTCTCCCAGACAACGATCGCGGCATGCCATCGTTCCACAAAATCATCGAGCCGCTTCTCATAGAAATCTGCGTTCGTGGGATCCAGCTCGGCGAGGCGTTGTGCGAGCTTCCGCGCGATGCGGGTGATGTTGCGCGGATTCAAATGTACATGCGGGTTGCCCTGAGGATGAATGTCACCCTGCGATCGATCAAGGCGCGTGGGGACTTCGAGCTTGCGCACGTAGTCGGCCGCCAGAAAGTAGCCCGGTGCGCCGGGGCGGACGTTCGGATTCCCGGAGCGACGCAGCAGCAGCGGTAACCAGCCAACCTCGAGCTCGGCACCCGTGCATACGACAAGATCCGCCCGGCGCGTCGAGGCAATGAGGCTCGGCCGTGCCTGTAGTCGATGCGGGTCTTGAAACGCCGTGAGGGCGACTGTGACCCTGGCTTGCTCGCCGGCAAGCTCGCTGACGAGAGCGCCCCATTCAGGCTCACAGGCAAAAACCTCCAAGGCATCGACGGGCGCAGATAGAAATGACCATACCAAAGCGGCAACTAATGCTCTCACGACTAAAACCTGTGCCCACCGTGGGCACCCAGGCTCATGATGTATTGCAGCAGCCACTGGCTGTCACTTTCCGTTAGCACCTGGTCGTACACATACTGCAAACGCAAGCGACTAAAATCGCTGTGCGACCAATCCAACATCAGGCTGTCGCGGCGCGGTGATTCGTCTACGTCCTCGAGCATAGTGCCGAGAAAGATCGAACCATTGTCCGTCGTTACCCGGTCGTGGCGGTAACCAACCCGCCAGCCCTGGATGAATTGCCATATCCCTTGTAGATACCAGCCGGATTGGTCGGTGTCGACTTGCATCCCGTCGAAGGTGCCCTCCTCCACGCGCCGGAAGTACTCGCCCTGGAGCTTGAAGTTGGTGCGCGTTGGATTACCTAACGGCGCCCACTTCCAAACAAAGTCGACCACGACAAGATCGCTGTCACCCGTGAATTCGGGTGCGACATCCGGATCGTCTTCGCCGACGCCACGATCCCGGACGTCGGCGGACAGATAGCTCACTCCTGCCTGCCAGGCGTGGCTCGCGCCGACATCGCCGCCGGTGTGAGCGAACAACGACCAGGCACCGGGCGAGGTATCGTCACTTCCCAGCGCTGGAAGTCCGTTACCCCAATCGAGCTCCGCGCCAATTTCCAGAAACAGATTGGTTGGCGCCACCCAGCGCGCCTGCACGCCATCGGCGATGTACTGTCCAGCAAAGAATGCCTGATAGGGCAATGGCCGATCGATGAAATCGTCGGCGTGGCGATGAAACGAGTTCAGATTACCAATACCGGAGAACTGACGGCCGGCACGTATCGTCAGCCCGGCGGGCAACGCGGTGGTTTCCAGCCAAGCTTCCTCCACCGCAATCTCGGTCTCACCGTCTTCGTCCTCAAAAGCAAAGGTTACGTTGCCGAAAAAGAGATCGTCGATGCTCGCCTTCAGGTTTACTTCGGACTCACCCAAGGTAAAACCCGATTTGCCCGGGCCCGACTCGCCACCCGATATGAATCCCGGAATCGCGTCCCACCGGTGTCCGATGTCGGCGACGCGAGCGACGAGCACAACACCCATGCCGGGATTGAACGCGTTGGCGGAGGCGGAACCCGTGGTCGTGCCGATCACCGCGTCCTCGGCAATCTCGACAGCCTCGGCGGCGCTGGACCGAGCCCGGTTTGCAGCCCGCTCGGCCACAGCGATTCGCGCCTCGAGTAGTTCGATCCGTGCGTCAAAGATACGGCGAAGATCCAGGACCTCCCGACGTAAGTCGGCGATCGGATCGGTGGCCGCGTATAGCGCGGCGTTGCCATACAGTAAACCGACCCCGCACAGATAGATGATGGTGCAACGCGGTTGCTTCATAGGTTTCTCCTCAGCGACTGGCACGCCCGCTTGGGCGCGAGCGTGCTGAACTATTCAATGACTAGCCGTATGAAGAGAAAGGCGGAGCCCGTGCCCGATAGTCGAAGAAGGTTGCAATTCGGACCCGAGCGATATCCTCGGTCTGGTGCTCGTGGAATTTGAGGGGATCGTCGGCCCGGACGCTGGATGAAAGCAGTACGTCTTCGGTGTCGGAAAATCGGCAGATGACACAAGTCTGGTCAATATCGTCCAACGCGTGGATATGTTGTGCCGCGCCGACCTGTGCGAACGAAACCGCCGCAACGAAGACAAAAGCAATTCGCGACACGGCGTAGCGACGGTAAACGCCTACCGGCCTACGGTTGGGCCTGCCTATTTTTAGCACACCGAACACTCTCCAACTCCGAATTGCAAATGTACTCCAATTCCTGAACCGGCGCGCTCAAATCGAATGAGTCGAGGCACGAAGCAAATTATGAACTACCCCATACGCCTGAAACAAAAGGTCCAAATCCATCAGCGGCATTCTCGTGCGCGCCGAAGTCGAGGCGGATCAACGGCGGGTGTGAGTAGGTCGCTAATCTGGATTCGATTCGTCAAGCGGCCGTGGTATTGCGCAGGCAGGACCCGGGTAAGATCCACTGACACGCCTCGACGTCGCTCGTGCGCAATCCGGTATGCACGACTACACGAATAATTATCGGTACTCAATTCAGCACTGTCCGCTTTCGCGTTAGTTGGCTCAGGTGTGTTGCGATCTGATGATGAATGTTGACGGTCTTACTGAAAGGTCAATAACGTTATCTAGCCCGGATATACGCAGCCCCGGCTCGCTGAATGCGTTAACCCGGCATTGACGAACCAAATACGCGACCGCATCAAACCAGTTCACTTTCATGATGGGGCGGCTTCTTCTTCCCCCAACCACGACAAATAGTAAAACAATGCCCGTTGGAAGCTATCAACCTCAAACCACTCCATGGCGCTCAATATCTCCTTGTTTTTTCTTTAGTCCGACCTTGGAACGAACAAAGATTAGAACGACCTGGGAAACGCATTCGCTGCTACCGGTATTACCTGTAGTACTAACCTCTCATCCTGCTGACGCCAGCAAAAAAAGCCTCACGCTGGCACCTGCCTCAGCTAAAGCGCTTCGAGTATTGCCTCGGCCTTGCTCACCTCGAACTGACCCGGGTCTTCGACTACCAGTTTGGTGACGGTGCCATCATCCACGATCATCGCATAACGCTGCGATCGTGTGCCAAGTCCGAATCCACTGCCATCCATCTCCAGCCCCATTGCACGGGTAAAATCGCCGTTTCCGTCTCCTACCATCAGAATCCCTTCGGCATTGCGATCCTTACCCCAACTGTCCATGACGAAGGCATCGTTCACAGATATGCAGATGACGCTGTCGACGCCCTTGGCTTTGATGGCATCTGCATGTGCCACGTAACCCGGCAGATGAGCCTGGGAGCAGGTCGGAGTGAAAGCACCGGGAACGGCAAAAACCACCGCCTTTTTGCCTGCAAAGAGATCGGCGGTGGTTACTTCAGTGGGTTTGCCTTCTTTTATCGTGTGCATCGTGGCTTCTGGCAGCTTGTCGCCTTCTCGTATGGCCATAGTCTTTCCTTTGTGATCCATCCCGTAATACGGAAGTTTGGAACTTCCCGTGCACCGGGTCAACGTATCTCAGTGAATCTCTAACCAGCGCGGTTTGTGAAGAGCATCTCATCGGAGTTTTGAATCAGCGCACACATGGCATCGATACCACCGGTTCGATAGCACCTGGCACATATACTGGGCATTAGAGTCCTCGGCTTGGATGACCCGTTCGACGGATTGTCAAACCTGCAGTTTTTGAACAAATCGAGCACCATGTCGCTGAACTACACCATTCATGCAAACGGCTCACTTATTCTCGAACGAGGTAGCGGGGTGCTGTCCGACGCCGACGTTGCGTTGCACTTTCAGACGCTTGCGAAGGACGATCGCATAGATCCCAACCCTCGCGTGCTTTCTGATCTACGAGACGTAGACCATATCGACCTTACCGAACATGGATTCCGGAAAGCTTTAAACAATCAAGGCCGAATACTCGCCGATAAGGCGGCAATCGTTGCACCTGTCGAACTCACGTTTGGACTGAGTCGGATCTACGAAACCCTCGCCACGGAACTCGGTAACGAGGTTCGCGTCTTCAGAGACTGGCACGAAGCGCTTCACTGGCTCGATGTGGAGGACGTCGACCTCGACGATTAACCCGGATTTACGGTAACGCCCGGGCGTTACCGTGTTAGAACGGGCAAAATCCCTGGTAAGTAGTGCTCGCGTGGATTTCGCGCTCAGCCAACGATGGGAGCATATTCGACGAGAACCGTAGACGCGCTGCGTGGTGGATTACTGTCACGTCAGGGTTACGTCTAGCGCCAGGCAAACTCCGGCTGCTCGTAGTGGGCAACGCGAGTATGCCTTCCCAACAAACACACCTCCCGAAACTGGTAGATCAAAGCCGCCGTCGGTGCCGCTATGTAATCGGTTCCCACCGGCATGCGCAGCACAGGATGTTCGCTACCTGCAACCTCGTCGAGCAGCGGGGCGTCCTCGCGAAGGAATTCGCTGAGCGGTATCCGGTGAATGGAGGCTACCTCATCGGGATTCGGCTCGGCGTTGAGACCCACTCCTCCCCAGACGACAATCGGCGTCATCACGAAACCCGAGCGAGTCACGAAATCATCCAGTCTGCCGAGCACGACGGAAGGATCCAGGTCGACCTTCACCTCCTCGTTCATTTCCCTGAGGGCAGTCTCCACCGGCGTTTCACCCTGCTCCAGCTTGCCACCCGGAAACGCCCATTGCCCCGGGTGATTACGCAACTTTGCCGAGCGTCGAGTGAGAAGCAGCGCGGCCGTTTCCTGCCGCTCATCATGGTCCGTCAGCCCTGGCAAATCAGGTCCGTAGCCGACATCGGTCACGGTAATAGCAACGGCCGCACGGTGAGCTTCATCGGCGTTCGCAACGACGACTTCAAACGTAGCCAGGTTATCCGCAATTCGGGCTCGCAAAATATCGTCACATTTCATGGGGTGCGCGCATCTGTTGGAGGTTCCACCAGAGTGCCAGTTCCACCATCGCGACTCAATCATCTCCCACTTCACAGCGGTCGGAGGCATACTGCATTGCGTTGGACAAGCAAGAAAAAAATTCACTCATATTCGCACTTGCCGCGGTGGCCCTGTGGTCTACGGTCGCAACCGGATTCAAGTTGGGGCTCGCGCTGCTCGAACCCGTGCAATTGCTGTTTCTCGGTACGCTGATATCGACGATCGTTTTCATCGTCGCGGTCAGCATCTCGGGCAACTGGCAGTTGAATCGCCGGGTCGTGAAAGAAAGCCTGCTGTTTGGACTGATCAATCCGTTCCTCTATTACCTGATGTTGTTCGAAGCCTACGACCGACTGCCAGCACAGATCGCCCAGCCCCTGAACTACACCTGGGCCATCGCGCTGGCGGTATTGGCTGTTCCGCTGCTGAAGCAGCCCCTTGGTCGCCGTACCGCGATCGGCATCGCGCTCAGTTATCTCGGAGTTCTGATTCTACTTACCCAGGGTCGCATCGACAGCCTTCCCCAGATCGACTGGTTTGGTGTGGCGTTAGCGTTGGGAAGCACGGTGTTGTGGGCCGGGTACTGGTTGCTGAACACGCGATCAACTGCCCATCCTCTCACCCTGATGGCGTTGAGCTTCGGGTTCGCGACTCCGTTGCTTGGCATCGTTTGCGTCCTCGGTCCGGGTTTACCGGCTTTGAGCTGGAAGATTGCTGGTTATGGCGTCTGGGTGGGACTGATCGAAATGGGTATTACCTTTCTGCTATGGCAGCGCGCGTTGCGCTTAACCCGCAATGCGGGACGCATCGGACAACTGATTTTTCTCGCGCCGTTCCTATCGCTGATCTTGATCGGGGTCGTGTTGGGCGAGCGCATCCACTACACATCTGTCATCGGTCTGATGGTAATCGTGGCCGGGCTGGTGGTAACCGGCCGGCCACGTGACCCGGTATAGAACCGTCAGATTGTTGCGAGCCAGTCGTGAAGCGCCTGACCAATTTCATCGGGGGAGTCTTCCTGAACGAAGTGGCTGCCTTTAACGGTTACCTCAACCTGGTTCGGCCAAGTTCGACAGAATTCACGCTGTGAACCCACGAGCAACGCACCCGGTTCCGCATTGATGAACAGCTTCGGAAACGATGCCTCGGCAAGCCATTGAGCGTAGTCTTCGACAACCTGCACAACATCGGCCGGCTCGCCTTCCAGCGGTATCTGTCGCGGCCAGGTGAGCGTCGGCCGGCGGCCTTCCCCGGGTTCGTTGAATGGCCGGCGGTATACGGCCATCTCATCATCCGTCAAGCCACGTAACACCGAACCCGGCAATACGCGCTCAACGAAAGTGTTGTTCTCGAGCACCATCTCCTCACCCGCTGGAGAGCGAAAGCCTTCAAACACACCTCGAGCCTGTTCGGGAAACATCTCCCAGGTCAACGGGGTGACGATTGCTTCCATGTAACAGATACCGGCTACCGAGCCGCGGTGGCGGTTGGCCCAGTCAAAACCGAGCGCCGAACCCCAGTCGTGAATGACAAATACGACGTCGTCGGAAATAGCCAAGGCTTCGAGCGCCGCTGAAAAGTACCGGCTGTGCTCGCCAAACGTATAACGTTCCGGACCAGAATCATCGAGCTTGGCCGAATCGCCCATACCGATGAGGTCGAGTGCTACGCATCGGCCGAGATCCTGAACGTGGGGCATGATATTGCGCCAGAGATAGGACGAGGTTGGATTACCGTGTTGAAACACGATCGGGCGTCCTTCGCCCATTTCAACGTAGGCCATCCGTTGGCCCAGCACCTCGATGGTTTGTTTCGGATGTTCGCTTGCGCTCACCATGTCGTGTTGGCTCCCAAGAGTATCGATATTGACCTATTTTCCCGTGAATACGGGTTTGCGCTTTTCGAGAAACGCTTTCATGCCTTCCTGTCCATCTTCACTCACGGAAAGCTCAGCAATGCTGCGAGCTTTGAGTTCCATCTGAGATTCCAACGACTGATCAAAGGTGCCGTTGAGCAATGTTTTCACCGCACCATTAGCAAGCGTTGGACCTTTCGCCAGTTTCCGGGCAAGCTCGGTGGCAACCGTCACCACCTCTTCATCCGCAACCACCTGGTTGACAACTCCCCAGGAGAGCGCTTCGGCCGCGTTCAGCACTCGGTTGGTCAACATCAGTTCCCGGGTTCGCCGGTCACCAATCTTACGGGGCATGAAATAAGTAGAACTGCCGTCCGGTGACAAACCCGCGCGGGTATAGGCCATGGTGAATACTGCCGACTCCGCTGCGATAGCAAGGTCCGCGGCCATGACCAGACTGAAGCCCGCACCGGCGGCTGTACCGTTCACCGCGGCAATAACCGGTGCCGCACCCCGGGATAGACGCGACAAGCCCAGATGCAGATCACCGGTCATCTTTTTCAGCAGACTTTTTGCACCGGCTCCAGCGCTGACGAAGGCACCCAGATCTCCCCTGCGCAGAACATCTTGCCAGCGCCCGTCATTACTATGGCCCGCACGTCCGGGTCGTCGTCGCACAGCAGTGCCACCTCGGATAGCTCCCTGGCGCAATCCGGACCCATGGCGTTGGCGGTTTCCGGGCGATTAAACGTGATTGTGGCGACACCGTCGGTCACATCGAAAAGCAACGTCTCGAAGCTCATGAACTGAATCCTCGCGAATCCTGGGGCCTAGGAGTTTGCGGGTAGAAAATTCCGTCACGAGAAAGTACCACGGCGAGGACGGGTTTTCGCTCTTTTGAGGCGCTTAAGTTGCGCTACGCAACGAAAAAGAGCCCAAATATGGACCGCTGTGGTGCTTTCGCAGTAGGAATCTTTTCTACCGCGCAGACTCCTAACCTTTTACCGCATTCCATGCGGCGTCCGCAAACAGTGATTTAACCTTTGCCGGTGGGTTTTCATGATGGCCCGACAACCAACGTCGCACGTACTCCTGGATGGGTCCACTGATCAATGGCACGTACGCATCCACGGGCAATACCCGTACCTCGCGGCGCGCAACGAACGGTGCAAACCAGGCGTATATCGCACCGATATAGTCGCGGTGAATCTCTTTTAGACGGATGCGTGCTTCGCTTGAAAACTCGATGTCCCGGGAGTGCAGGTAGCGAGCAAGATCTTTATTCCTGGTTGACCAGTCACAGTACTGGCCAACCACGGCTTTTACGCTCTCCTCGCCGTTCTTGCAGCGCCTGAGCTTCGACAACATGCCTCGATTCAGGTTCTGAATCCCATCGATGAACAGCTCCTCGGCGATTCCATCCTTGCTTCCGAAATGATGATAGAGACTGCCGATGCTGCAGTTGGCGCTACGTTGAATATCCTGAATGGTTGTGCCATCCACTCCATTTACCGCAAAACAGGTCAACGCCGCTTCGAGCACACTGGCTTTGCGCTCTACCGTCGCCGGTCGTTCAGGCCGATTGCGAGTTCTCGACACCATAGGCCGTATCGTAACTAGAATTTCGTTCTAGTAAAAGATTCTAATTCTGGTTAAGCTCCCTCGCTTTGCCATTTTGCCCGCGGGGGACTGATCATGGATATCGAGCTCGGCCCTGAAGATCTCGCCTTCCGCGAAGACGTACATGAGTTTTTTGCCGAGAACGCCTACCAGGCTGGCGAAGACTACAACGTGTGGCGCTTGGAATGGTTCAAAAAGGCTGCCGAAAAGGGCGGCTGGGATGTGCCCAAGTGGTCGAAGGAGTTCGGAGGTCCGGGTTGGACGCCCACTCAACACTATATCTGGGAGCAGGAAACAGCCAGCGCAACTCTGCCTTGGGACATGCCCTTCGGCATCGGCATGGTCGCACCCATCATCATGGCGCACGGCAACGAAGAACAACAAAAACGTTTTCTGCCTGATATCCGAGCCCGCAAAGTGAATTGGTGCCAGGGTTATTCCGAGCCCGGCGCCGGTTCCGACCTCGCCGCGTTGAAAACCAAGGCGGTACTCTCCGAAGACGGCACCCACTACACCGTAAACGGTACCAAGATCTGGACCACCATGGCTCAGATCGCCGACTGGATCTTCTGCCTCACGCGCACGGACGACTCCGGAATAAAACAAGAAGGTATTACATTTCTGCTGTTCCCGATGAAGCAGGAAGGGATCGAGGTCAAGCCGATCATTACCCTCGGCGGTGCACACAGCGTAAACATGGTGTACTTCACCGACGTGTCAGTTCCCGTTGAAAACCGAATCGGCGAGGAAGGCAAAGGCTGGACCTATGCGAAGGGTCTGCTGCAACACGAACGTACCGGCCTTGCCGGTATCTCTCGATCCATCGTTGCTCTCGAGAAGCTCAAAGAACAGGCAAGCTCCGTGAAGCGCGGCAACGGCTCCCTCATGGACGAGCCATCCTTCCGGGCCAAGGTTGCCGAACTCGAGATCGACCTCATGGCGAGCGAGTACACCGAACTGCGCAGCCTCGCGAGCGCATCGGCAGGGTCCGCACCGGGGCCTGAGTCTTCGATTCTGAAGCTGAAAGGCACCGAGATTCAACAACGCATCGCAAAGCTGACCGTCGAGGCAGGTGGCATTTACTCCGCCGCGTGGGGTCGAGGCGTGGGACACAAATTCGCGAAAGCAGGTATGGGAGGTTATCTCGCGAGTCGCGCTTTTACCATCTACGGTGGCGCCAGTGAGGTACAGAAGGACGTGATCGCCAAGAACGTGCTGGGTCTCAAGAGGTCGACCACATGAATTTCGAATTGACCAATGAGCAGCAGATGTTGCAGGACAGCGTCGCGCGTTTCATTCATGACAACTACGATCTGGAATCGCGCGCCAAATCCGCGGCAAGCAAGTCCGGCTTCAGCCAGGATCACTGGCAGACCATGGCCGACCTCGGCTGGCTGGGTTTAGGGTTTGACGAAGCCGATGGCGGCTTCGGAGGCGGCCACGTAGACATAATGCTGCTGATGGAACAATTCGGCAAAGGTCTCGTGCTCGAACCACTGCTGGCCAGCGTCATTCTGGGCGGCGGTGCGTTAAAACGAGGTGCCTGCGCCGAACTCAAAACAGAAATCTTACCCGGACTGATCGACGGATCTCGTCAACTCGCCCTTGCCTACGCAGAGGAGCAAGCCCATTTCGATCTGCACGACGTGATCACCACGGCGCGAAGCAAGGACGATGGATTTATCATCAACGGGCACAAATCGATGGTTCTGCATGCAGGAACGGCCGACCAGATTGTCGTCTCGGCTCGCACGAGCGGCGGGCAGATCGATGAGAACGGGATTTCGCTGTTCTTGATCGATGCGGATGCCGAAGGGGTAAAACGCGAAAACTTTCCCACCGTCGACGGTCTTCAGGCTTGTGAAATTACCCTTAAAGACGTGATAGTCGGCAGTAACCGTCTCCTGGGCGAACTCGATCATGGTTTCGCAATACTCAACAGCGTAGCAACGGACGCAATTCTCGCACTGTCTGCCGAAGCGGTTGGCGCGATGGAGATTCTCTACAAGGATACCGTCGAGTACACCCAGCAACGGGAACAATTCGATCATCCGTTGGCTGATTTCCAGGTACTGCAACACCGCATGGTCGAGATGTTCATGGAATACGAGCAGTGCAAATCACTGCTGTACAGAGCCACGATGGAAGCGGCGCAAGGCAGCGCAACAACGCAACGCACCGCGCACGCACTCAAGCACCTCGTAGGCAAGGCCGGAATCTTCATCGCGGAAAACGCGGTGCAACTACATGGCGGGATGGGCATGACCGAAGAGTTGCGTATCGGCCACTATCTCAAACGGATGATCGTTATCGATGCCCAATTCGGTAACGCCGATTACCATCTGCAAAAATTTGCTGCCTGACCTTCCTTCGTAACTCCGTCCGGGTACTCTCAATTAGTCTCTAATTGAGACCATCGTTGCCGGTGAGGAGTCATCGTGTTGTCATGTTCAACAGCCGCCAGAAGAAGCGGCGACTGCAGGGAATGACTCATGTTGATATTGACCCGCAAAGTAGGCGAGTGTTTGAAGATTGGAGATGATATCACCGTGACCGTGTTGGGCTTAAAGGGTAATCAAGTCCGCATTGGTATCGACGCTCCGTCTCACGTGAGCGTCGATCGCGAAGAGATCTACGAGCGCATTCAGGCCGAACGAGCTCTAGCAACTGCGCCCATGGTAAATAACTCCACCTAATTCACACCAAAAAGGTGCGGAACCCACCGATTTCTCAGCTTACTTTCCTGAGTTGTCTTTCCATTTGCTTTGGCGGTGGCATACTTGGCGGTCACGCCAGGGAAAGTAAACACAACGTCTTGAATACTCAACAATCCAACGATCTGCGTTATCTCACGTTGACCCGGCTGGAGTCCATGCTTCAGCTGTTGGTGAAGCGTCATGGCGCACGAATGACGCTCGGAGAGATGCTGGCGGTTTACGCGGGCATGTCACTTTTGTGCAAACAGGACCGAGTTACCCTGGCCGAGATCGCAGAAGCAACGGGTCTACCGAAGCAGAACATCTCACGGTGGGCGCAAAAGAGAATTGGCAGCAGTGTCGGCCTCATAGTGAACGAAGACGACCAGCGTGTGCGTGATCTGGTAATGCTCGATCGTGAACGTGGGCAGGAAAACATCGAGCGTCTTGCGCAAATTCTTGGACCGATGGAAGTAAGTTGACCGTTTAGGAGGCAACTCATCGAGTCTCTTCGACGGAGTATTTCCTGATCATCGTGTAGAACTTGGCCTTGTCCAGGGATTTGTA
>Ga0114950_10002923_pt1 | contig 13171 bp, 13 predicted proteins | sample N075metaG_FD_83503 | JGI IMG/M metagenome (GOLD analysis project Ga0114950, IMG submission 83503) | Deep subsurface microbial communities from Kermadec Trench to uncover new lineages of life (NeLLi) - N075 metaG | ecosystem: Environmental > Aquatic > Marine > Ocean trench > Sediment | place...
AGTTTCTCCAGGGTAAATCTCAAAGCTGACATCATCTACGGCAACAAATTCTTCCTTTGCTTTCCCAAACAATCCCTTTTTTACAGGAAATGAGGTTGTTAGATTACTCACAGTGAGTATTGGTCCTCCCTGGATTACATCCAATCTTTTTTGTATCGTTTCTTTTTTAAGCTCGGCGTTTAATAATAACGCTTCACCAATAGAGCTGTATTTTTGGGGCGTTTTGTGATTTTTATTTTCAATGCTGTTCATAAAATCACTCACCGTAGGCAGGCGTCTCAGTTCTATATCCAACCTTGGCCGACAAGCCAATAATCCGATTGTATATGGATGTTCGGGATGGTTGAATATTTTGAAAACATTACCTTCTTCCACTATTTTCCCTTCATACATCACAATAACTCGATCTGCTACTTCAGCAATCACACCCAAATCGTGGCTGATAAATATTAAGGATGTATCATGGTTTTCTCTCAAATTCTCCATGAGTCTGAGGATTTTTGCCTGAACAGTAACATCCAAAGCTGTAGTGGGTTCGTCAGCAATGAGAATCGATGGATTGCACGACATGGCCATTGCAATGAGAACACGTTGCTTTTGCCCTCCGGATATTTCATGTGGATAGGAATTGTAGATCTTTTCGGGCCGGGGCAGTTTAACTTCCTCAAATAACTCCAGAGTCTTTATTTTGGCATCTTTGCCACTTAATGGCATATGTTCCTGCAATGCTTCCTTCACTTGATTACCGCAAGTAAAAACCGGATTGAGCGAGCTCATAGGTTCCTGGAAAACCATCGCGATTTCATTGCCTCGAATGGATCTTAATGCGTTTTCTGAAAGATCCAAAATATCCACATTCCCAAATTCGCTGGAATTGAAATAAATATTACCTGAATTGTGTAAAGCGGATGTTGATTTCAACAAATTCATGATGGACAAAGCAGTCACTGATTTACCGGAACCGGATTCGCCAACAATTCCAATAGATTCTCCTTTATGCAATGTAAAACTGATATCATCAACAGCCTTAAATTCGTGGCCATGATTCATGAAACTCACCCGTAAATTTTTAACCTGCAATATTGTAGTTGGATCCGATAGCTTTACCTCACTCACTGAATAAACTGTACTTAAAGAAATTTGATATTTTTTTCATCGATTTTTTGAAATCCATTAAGTTTCAGAAATACCTGGGCAGTCACCATTACATCGCGCTGACAATATTCTGAAATTCTTTTCAGGTCGTTTTCCTTGTAATATACTTTATTTACCTCACTGCCATCAATATCATCTTTGCTTGATTCTATCCCAAACATGGTTGCTAACAGATCAAGAGAAGTAAAATTTTTTCTGTCTCCGAACTTCCATAATTCCATAGTATCAATATGATTAATATCCCACGGTTTTTTGTCCCGGATATCGAGCGCTTCCGGAATATCGATTTCATTTACAAGCATTCTTCGACACAGATACGGGAAGTCAAACTCTTTTCCATTATGGGCAACCATACGTAAGTATTTACTTTCAAATTTGCTTTCAACAAGACTGTTAAAAGCTGAAAGTGTTTCCTTTTCAGTATCCAACGCAAATGATTTTATTCTGAATCCGATGGAATTGTCTTCTTCTTTAGTGAAAATCCCAGCAGAGATACAAATTACTTTTCCAAATTCCGCATAGATTGCGCCTTTATCAAAATAGAGTTCTTGCGAGGAGGTTTCTTCTGTTTTTTGCATATAGGATGCCTTTTTGTCCCATAAATATTGCATTCGTTCATCCATATCATGGTAATCTCCATAAGCGGAGGCAGTCTCTATGTCAACTACGAGAAGGTTTCGAAATATTTTGTCAAATTGAATTTTCATTGAAATGTGAAATTATAATTGCTTAGATCATACTATCGCAAAATAGTGACTTTTATCCAATTATAATCTGAAAAGAATATCAAATAAAAGGTCAGAAAGTGACACTACGATAAATGCCCAGAATATTGCGCTAATCATCATGTACACAATTACTCTTTTCCGTTTTCCGCCAAGAGCTGTGACTAATAATGTACCGATAATTGGTGAAAAAAATATAGGAGTGAAAAAAGATACGCCAAATTCTCCGTAACCTCTCCAAATTTTAATAATACGCCTGTTGCGTCTTGTAAATACTTTTCCCTTAGACTTATTATTTTTCTGAATCCAGGCTCTAAGTTTTATTCCAAAAAATGAAATGATTGTTACGCTAGTCATCATTCCTAATATTGTCATTGCAGCCACTCCCACGAGGTTAAGATCATATGCAGAACCAAACGCCGGTCCGCCAATAAACTTAAACATGCTGATCAAATATACAATGATGTACTTTATAAAGTCAGATAGCATTAAGGGTACCTCCAATAATTAATTTCTTTCAAAAAACAAAGAAAATGAATGGTTTGCAAGAGGGCGGAGCGTTAAAAAAATGTTTAGTAAACATTTTTAGCGAACGAGCCGACTTGCAGGGTTGATTTGTAATAGCCATAGCTATTCCATAATAAATATAACGCACGCGTGTCGCTGAAGCTTTAGCGTAAGCACAGTCAAATCGCTTATTATCTTTGTTCCTACAGGGTTTTCATAGTGTTTCATCCCGAAAGCTTTCGGTTCAAATTTTCTTGCCTAATCCCTATAAAGCTTCATAAATTTTCATTGTCTTTAAAACACTAACAAAATTATGATGCGAATGAATTATTAGAAGTCCCCTTAACTAAACTATCACAGTGTAAATGTAAACTACGTAAACAAGTAATAGGATAAATCCATCTACTCTTCCAATCTCGCGACGCATAATCATAAACGGCAAAATCATTAAGGTAATCATAAGCATCCAAATGATGTCTTTGTTCAAAATGTCAATATGGACATGTATTTCGCGGATTATACTTGTTATTCCTAAAATTGATAATATATTGAAAATATTAGATCCCATCAGGTTGCCAAGTGCCAGATCAGTTTGGCCTTTATAGGATGCAACTGCCGCTGTAACCAATTCCGGCAAACTTGTCCCAAGAGCAACAACAGTTAATCCCACGACTCTCTCTTCCACTCCAATGCTTAGCGCTAATTCTTTGGCGCTATTTACAAACCATTCGCTGCCAAAATATAAACCAACACATCCAATGGCAATAAAAACTAAATCCTTCCATATTTGTTTGGATGGCATCTCGGGTATTTCATCCTTATCTCCAGCACTTATATTCGCTTTGGTTTCCTTTCTTGATTGTTGGATAATGAAAATCAGATAGCTGATAATTATGATCAAAAACAGAATGCCTTCGAACGCGACAATTGATCCCTCGCGCACTATGAGGTACAGTAAAATGGATGCTCCCATGGTCATTGGCCAATCGAACCGAATGCTGTTTATTTGCACTTTTACTGGATTTATTACAGCCGTCAGTCCAAGAACCAAGGCCAGATTGCATATGTTTGAACCGACCACATTGCCCATGACGAGGTCCGGGCTACCTTTTAAAGCAGACTGAATTGAAATCAGCAGTTCGGGAGCAGAAGTTCCAAAAGCAACTATGGTTAGTCCCACAACCAATGGAGACAAGTGAAGCCGAAGGGCAATGCTGGAAGAACCTCTAACCAAATAGTCGCCACCAACAATAAGAACGATCAGACCAATGATTAAAAGTACTATAGTTGTTAACATAAAATGTTGTCAGATCAAAATCAAAATATTTGCAATTGCATAGAATTCGGTATAAAACAAAAATGGCGCGCGTTCAAACTATACGTTTTATAAGAATTGGGTTATCTCGGATTGCAGATAAAACTATTCCCCATATACACTTTCCTAAAACCTAAACTTGAAACCATACCTTTTCCCTAAAGGGCACCTCTAATAACTCCATTTTGTTTCCCAGCTTGGGCTTTTTCCCAGCTACTGCGCCTGCCTGCCGGCAAAGGCAAGTTACCAAAATACTCATTTAGCGATGCTAAACTCCCTGCCTCGCCGGCAGGCTGGCGTTTTTGGCGCCTTGTATCTGAAAAAAATACCTGCGTTTGTATTCCAAAAGGAATTAATAGAGGTGCCCTAATTATATTTTTTTTTATTCTTGCAATAAATTCAAGCTGCAAATTTAATTTTTCATTTGTAATTAAATGCAAAGTATTTAATTATTTTACGTGGAATAAATATGAAAAATAGACAGGAATAATAATGTGTGCGTTTTTAAAATCATTATTTGAGGTGCATAGTCCTTCAGGAGAAGAGGTAAATATGAAACGATTTATCCTGAATTTTGTGAATGCGAATTCAGATAAATGGAGGGTGAAACCAGAAATATTCCATGGGGAGGAATTTCAGGATTGCCTTGTATTGATATTCGGAAAGCCGGAAATAGCAGCCTTCGCTCATATGGATACAACTGGGTTTACGGTGAGATATCAAGATCAACTTATCCCGATAGGTGGCCCGGACGTAAGTGGAGATGAATCATTGACAGGCTCGGATGACCTGGGCGACATTGATTGTGACCTTACAATAAATGATGAACACCAATTGCATTACCAATTTGGAAGGGCAATTACATCCGGGACAAGTTTGGTGTATAAAAGTAATTTTAAAGAAGAGCAATCCTATTACTGCTCACCCTACCTGGACAATAGAATTGGGATTTATAATCTTCTTAATATCGCTGAGAAATTGGAAAACGGTGCGCTGGTTTTTTCATGTTGGGAGGAGCATGGCGGAGGGTCTGTGCCATTTCTTGTTAGGTTTCTTTACGAAAAATATGAAATAAAGAAGATGCTGGTTTCAGACGTCACATGGGTTTCTGATGGAGTGAGAATGAATGATGGAGTGGTAATTTCTCACCGAGATAAAAATATTCCAAGAAAGTCATTTATCAATTATATAACACATCTGGCAGATGTTAACAACATTCCATATCAATCGGAAGTCGAGGCATATGGATCAAGTGATGCGAGAGAAATACAATTGTCACCTTATCCAATAGATTGGTGTTTTGTTGGGCCTCCAGTAGAAAATGCACATAGCAACAATGAAAAAATATCAAAAAAGGATCTTAAATCCATGATATTATTTTATCGGATACTAATGGATCAACTTTACCTACATAATACAGGGAATAATTATTGATACTTGTAAAGAGTTAGAAATCACGGTACCTGCCTGCGGAAGGCAGGTTGACATTGAATTTAAAAAACACTTCTGAAAATTTTATTTTTCTTGCAACTTATCAGTTTGAACTGACTGTCAATACCTTATCTGCAAAATGGTTATATTCATGAATTATAGAGGTTTAATTATCAATTTTTAATGTCATTTCCATTCTGCCATTTTTAGGCGTATATTTGCCCGCTCACGGCAGGGCTACTTTGTATCTAATGTAATCATGCAAATTCACGATCAACAATTTGAAATATTTATTTCTTCTGAAAAAATCAATCAAAGGGTTCAGGTACTTGCAGCACAAATAAATAAAGATTATAAAGGTAAAAATCCATTATTCTTGTCGATCCTCAATGGGGCATTCATTTTTGCGGCAGATCTATTTAGGGAAATAACAATTCCTGCAGAGATATCTTTCATAAAATTGAAATCTTACCGACGGATGAAAACCAATGGGAAAATAAAGGAGCTATTGGGATTAGAACATAATATTTTCAATAGGAACATTATCATTATAGAGGATATAGTTGATACAGGAAAGACGTTGAATCACATTCTTGAAGAGTTTAATGAGCTTGGCGCAAAATCCATAGAAATATTGACTTTGTTGCATAAACCGGAAGCGAATAATAATCTGGTAAATCTCAAGTATGTTGGTTTTGAAATCCCAAATAAGTTTGTGGTTGGCTACGGTTTGGACTATGATGAATACGGGAGAAACTTAAAGGAAATTTATAAAGTAATTGATTAGCATTAAAGATTTATAGAATGTTAAATATCATTTTATTCGGGCCGCCAGGAGCCGGGAAAGGTACTCAAAGTAAGAACATTATGGAGAGATATAATTTAGTGCATATATCAACTGGCGAGCTGCTTAGAAAACATCTGGTTGAGGAGACTGGGTGGAGTAGAATTGCTAAAAAGCATATTGATGATGGTAATTTAGCGCCAGATGAATTGGTAATTAGCATGGTAAAAATGAAAATGGCATCTCATTCAGATGCCAAAGGATTTATTTTTGATGGATTCCCACGTACTGTTGCTCAAGCGGTTGCATTAGATGAAATGCATGATAATCGAAGTATACTTACTACTATTATGTTGGCTCTTGTGATTGACGATGATGAGTTAAAAGCAAGAATTCGGTTGAGAGGCAGGACTTCAGGCCGGGCCGATGATCAAAATGACGTTAAGATCAACAATAGGATAAGTGTGTATAAAGAGGAAACCATTCCAGTCGCCTCGTATTATGGTAATCAATCGAAATATCACGAAATAAATGGCATTGGAACCGTTGATGAAATATTTAATGATATTTGCAAAACCATTGACCTTATTAACATATAACTAATTTGTCTTCACCAAATTTTATTGATTACGTAAAATTCTGTTCCCGTTCCGGGGCAGGCGGCCCAGGCGCTGCCCATTTCAGAAGAGAAAAGTATGTACCAAAAGGAGGACCCGACGGTGGTGATGGAGGCAGGGGAGGCCACATCATCTTGCGAGGCAACAAGCAACTTTGGACTTTGCTGCATTTAAAATTTAAAAAGCATGTCATTGCCTCAAATGGTAAATCTGGTGAGGGAGGAAGAAGATCGGGGGCCGATGGGAAAGATGTGATATTAGAGGTGCCATTAGGTACTATAGCAAAAAATGTGGATACCTTTGAACAAATATTGGAAATCACTAAAGACGGCCAGGAAGTTATATTAACGCCAGGCGGAAAAGGTGGATTAGGCAATGATCATTTTAAAACACCAACTAATCAATCGCCAAGATATGCTCAACCCGGCGAGTCCGGAATCGAGGAATGGTTAATTCTTGAATTAAAAGTACTTGCCGATGTGGGGATGGTTGGTTTTCCAAATGCCGGAAAATCAACACTTTTGTCTGTTATTTCCGCTGCGAAACCAGAGATAGCAGACTATCCTTTTACTACCCTTGTTCCAAACCTTGGTGTGGTTAAATACAGAGATTATAAATCATTTGTTGTGGCGGATATACCTGGTTTAATCGAAGGAGCTTCAGAAGGAAAAGGCCTGGGTCATCGGTTTCTACGACACATCGAGAGGAATTCTATTTTGCTTTTTATGATCCCGGCAGATTCGAACAGCATAAAAGATGACTTTGACATCCTTTTGGAAGAACTGAAAAAATACAATCCTGAACTACTCGACAAAAAGAGGATATTGGCGGTGACAAAATCGGATCTTCTGGATGAGGAATTGAGAGAAGAATTGGGCAAGGAACTGCCTGAAAATATTGAATCAGTATTTATTTCTTCAATTATATATGATGGCATAGATCAATTGAAGGATGTGCTTTGGCTCGCCATAAATGCGTAAAGATGTCAATATGTCATAAAAGGATAGATTGGCAAAAAGATTGTTAAAGGAGAAGATTCTAAATAAGTGTAAAAAATGGCTAAAGATATAGAAAAGGAAAAGTTGGATAATTCGGAAATTTTGGAAGGCACGAAGGCGGTAAAGGAAGAAGAGTTGATTGAAGAGGAGAAAACTAAAGAAGAGCCGGAAATGAATATCGACCAGGATACATCAGATGATATTGCTGAGGAAGAAACCGAAGAAGATGAAATTGAAAAGTTAAAAGCTGAGATTCAGGAGGCAAAAGACAAGTATTTACGTTTGTATTCTGAATTTGAAAATTTCAGAAGAAGAACAGCCAAAGAAAGATTGGATTTGATAAAAACAGCCAATGAAGACCTGATGTCATCTTTATTGCCCGTTATGGATGACTTTGAAAGAGCGCAAATAGCACTGGAAGAAAGTGAAGATCACAAAGCATCGAAAGAGGGTTTTGATTTGATTTATAATAAATTCAACAGCATCCTTACTTTGAAGGGATTGAAACCAATGGAAGACAAAGCAGGCGCTGAGTTCAATACAGAATTTCACGAGGCCATCAGTCAATTGCCGGTGGAAAAGAAAAAAATGAAAGGAAAAATCATTGATGTTGTTGAAAGAGGGTATTATTTGGATGAAAAAGTCATCCGGTTTGCAAAAGTTGTTATAGGAGGATAAGCATGTCAAAACGGGATTATTACGAAATACTAGGTGTTGGGAACTCCGCCACGAAAGATGAGTTAAAAAAATCATATAGGAAGATAGCTGTTAAATATCATCCGGATAAAAATCCTGATAACCCCGGAGCGGAAGAGAAATTCAAAGAGGCTGCCGAGGCATACGAGGTATTGAGTGATGATCAAAAACGTCAACAATATGACCGGTTTGGGCATGATGGCATGAGAGGGGCCGGAGGATTTGGTGGTGGAGGAATGTCTATGGATGATATTTTCTCTCAATTTGGAGATGTTTTTGGAGGGCACAATCCATTCGAAAGTTTCTTTGGAGGTGGCGGTTCAACGAGGCGCAGCTCAGGAAGCCGAGGCTCCAACCTGAGAATTAAAATAAAACTCAGCCTGGAAGAGATTGCCCACGGTACCGAGAAAAAGATCAAGGTGAATCGGTTGGTTGTAGCTGATGGAGTAACGTATAGAGATTGTCGGACATGCGGTGGAACCGGCCAGATGAGAAAGGTAGTAAATACCATGCTTGGCCAGATGGTTTCAGCTTCTACATGTCACACATGCAACGGTTCAGGCAAAATAATTAACCAGCGTCCTCTTGGTGTAGATAATAGTGGCTTACTGCAAAAGGAAGAAATAATCGATATTAAAATACCTGGTGGTGTTGGTGATGGCATGCAATTGTCTATGTCTGGCAATGGCAATCAGGGCCCCAATGGTGGGCCTGCCGGTGATCTGCTAATTTTAATTGAAGAAAAACCAGATGAATTGCTCAAGAGAGATGGCAATAATGTGGTTTATGACCTTCACCTGAATTTTGTAGATGCAGTACTTGGCACTTCTATTGAAGTGCCTACCATCGATGGAAAAGTAAAAATTAAAATAGAGCCGGGAACACAATCCGGGAGGATATTAAGACTCAGAGGAAAAGGAATTAATGACATAAACGGTTATGGATCAGGGGATCAATTGATACATATAAATATTTGGACCCCAAAACAAGTCTCCAAAGAAGAGAAAACAATGCTTGAAAATTTAAGAGAATCTCCAAATTTTACTCCTAATCCAGGTAAAAATGAGCGGTCATTTTTTGATAGAATGAAAGAGTTCTTTTAACCTATATGTTTTTTTTCGTCAAAAATTTAAAAGTAATTGAAAGTTTTAATTCTCCTTAGCCGAAGTTGGGGTTATGTGGAAAAATAGTTTACAGCCAACGCTTGCTTTTTTAACTGGTTTGGCATTGAAAGCTCAGTTAATAATTTCCTAAACAGTTTCCGACAGAGAAGAATTCGATAAATTAAAATTTTCGCTGAATACGAATAATGGGCAGCGCTTTATTGAATCAAGGCATGAAGCCACAATCATGGGTATTCATAGTGTTACAGAAGGGCCTGATATTCCACATTATGAAGATAAATCATTGATAGAAGGACAAAAGAGGTAAAGGGCGCCTCTAATAACTCCATTTTGTTTCCCAACTTGGGCTTTTTCCAAGCTACTTCGTTACCAAAATACTCATTTAGCGATGCTAAACTCCGTTTTTGGCGCCTTGTATCTGAAAAAAATACCTGTGTTGGTATTCCAAAAGGAATTAATAGAGGCGCCCTAAAGTTTAGGTTGGATGTTAAAGAAGATTTTCTGAGTTCAACGATTTCAAGGCGAATGTTCAGTTCACAATCTGTAGAAGAAAATACATGTAAAATCTATATCTCTAATCAGTAACTAGTTGATCTTAATATAAATTATGCTGTAGGAAGATACTTTCATTGACCTTTCAGATGTGGCGGTTGGACGGCTAAAGATGAGAGCCGGAAGTGCAAACGTAATAGTAAATTATAGAAAAGATCAAGAAAATCCTCTTGAAATGGACACGCTATTGATTAAGGTGGACATGGGAACTTTTGAAGCGAAAAACCTTCATTTATCCAGGTCAAGCAATATTATAGCTAATGTTGGATTTGGAAAAATTCAAATTGATTTTGGAAATGCAAAAGTTACTAAGACGGAAGTAAAGGATACAGTGGGCGCAGGTAAATTGGAAATTATTTTACCTTATGAAAATATTCCAATAAGGATCAATGCAAATGATTCTCCTCTATGCCAAATAACAATGTCCCAGGGGTTTGAGAAAACAACTAACCAAGTTTTTATTGCTCTGGGATTCAATGAAAATTTGATAAATTATATTCATTTCAACATTGATGTAGCTGTTGGAAATATAATTTTTAAAACAAGTCGAGATTAATTGTTGCCGATATTGTTTTAATTAAAGTTTTTATTTAATTAATTCGTATATATTTTTTTACAATTCAACATTACCAATAAAACACACTTAACATTGAACATTCTCATTGCAGAAAACATCCACAAAACGTATGGAGATTTTAAGGCTTTAAATAACATAAATCTGGCTATTCCTGAGGGTTCTATTTTTGGGTTGCTTGGGCCAAATGGAGCCGGAAAGACTACCTTGATCAGAATTATAACACAAATTATAGCCCCAGATCAAGGATCCATTTTAATCAATAATGAACCTTTAAATATCAAACATATCCAGAATATTGGGTATTTGCCGGAAGAGCGGGGACTCTACAAAAAAATGAGAGTAGGAGAGCAATTGCTTTACCTCGCACAGCTCAAAGGGCTTTCTAAAAAGGAAGCCATGGAGCGGATCAAAGTATGGTTTGAAAAGTTTGATATTGCCGGATGGTGGGGTAAAAAAGTAGAAGATCTCTCGAAGGGCATGCAACAGAAAATTCAATTTATTACGACAGTCCTGCACAATCCTAAGTTAATCATACTTGATGAACCTTTTTCAGGATTTGATCCGATAAATGTAAATATCATTAAAGATGAGATCTTAAATCTTGCCAGGGAAGGCAGTACAATTATCTTTTCCACTCATCGTATGGAATCTGTCGAGGAGTTATGTGATCACATTGTATTATTAGACAAATCTGAAATAATATTGGAAGGTTCAAAAAAAGCAATCAAAGAGGATTATAAAACCAACACATTTGATGTGGAGCACAAGAGCCGCATCAGTGATATAGCGCATGGGTTTGAGATTAAGAGTCATGAACAATTGGAAGATGGATTTTATAAAACATCCATTAAGATTGTCAACGGTCAGAGTCCAAATGAGCTATTAAAATTGCTAATTGATAAGGTCGAAGTACATTCCTTTATTGAAAAAATACCTAGTATGAACGAAATTTTCATTTCGACTGTAGAAGGAGGTAGTCATGAGTAAAATCTTATTAATTATAAGAAGAGAATATTTGACCAGAGTCAGAAAGAAGTCCTTTATTATCATGAGTGTAATTGGGCCACTTTTATTTGGACTTATTGGCGTAGTTCCGATTTGGCTTGCCTCCAGAGAAGGCGATGAAAAGGTCATTGAAGTGTTGGACGAAAGTGGGTATTTTAAGGGAAAACTGGAAGGTATTGGAGCAATTTCATTTACCTACCTGGATAATACGATTAAAGAAGCAAAAGAGGGTATTGGATCCACAAATTCTTACGGAATTCTTTACATACCAGCAATTGATCTGGACAACCCGCAGGGAATTACGTTTTTTGCAGAGAAAAATCCGAGTATTGAAGTTCAGGTTTCTATAGAAAGACTTCTGAAGAATGAAATCGAAAGTATAAAACTGGATAAGTCCGGAATTGATAAGGATAAGCTTGATAAAATAAAAACGAACATTGATCTTAATGTTATTAATATCACGGATAAAGGAGAAAAAGAAGGTGATGTAGCAGTTGCTACTGCCACCGGATATATTTCCGCTATGCTGATATATTTTTTTATTTTCCTTTATGGAGTTCAAACACTCAGAGGAGTGATCGAGGAAAAGACCAGTAGAATTGTTGAGGTCATCATATCTTCGGTTAAACCATTTCAACTAATGATGGGTAAAATCATTGGAATTGGCGCTGTGGGCTTGACACAATTATTTGTATGGATTATTTTAACAATAATGATCTACCAGGGAGCGCTTACATTTTATGAAGTGGATATTTACGATTCGCGACAAATTGAATTGGCTGATAATGCACCGGCCACGCCTACGGACGATGCGGATATACAGCAAATATTCGCAAAAATTGACACCATCAATTTCCCAGTATTGCTTGGTACATTTCTGTTTTATTTTTTGACTGCATACATGTTTTATGGTTCTTTGTTTGCTGCTGTGGGATCTGCGGTAGATAATGATGCAGATGCTCAACAATTCCAATTACCGATAACTTTGCCGCTTATTTTGTCCATCATGCTATTACCGGCAGTATTGCGCGATCCTCATGGAGATTTGGCGTTTTGGACGTCAATTATCCCATTTACAGCCCCGGTAGTAATGATGATGCGCATACCATTTGATCCTCCGGTTTGGCACATCATTCTCTCAATGGTTTGCATGGTAATGGGATTTATATTTACCACATGGCTGGCGGGCAGAATTTATCGTATTGGTATCTTAATGCATGGCGCTAAGGTCAATTACAAGATTTTATTCAAGTGGCTCATGATGCGAAATTGAGATTTTTTTTATGAGGTAAACATAATCTATTGCTTTTGATATACCTTTTTATTTATAAAAAATTGAATGGATTGAGAGTATTGATCTTTCAATCTTCCATCAGCTTCTATCAACATTTTTATTCGGATTGTCCAGGGTTAGTTATATCTTTTTTCTACAAACTGGGAATCGGAGAGAAATTATTCATAATTCCCATCGCCATACACAATTTCGATCTCACCAAAAACAACATCTGATGCAACGTCTGAAAGTTGAGTGATCTCAATTTCATAAGAATAACCCAGACAGGTTCAGAGCTCCGTAAATTCACCGGGAAAGAGCAAACAATCGCAAGCGTAGAGTTTTAAAGAATATCTATTCAGAATCAATAAAGTCTGACAAGAAACTTATCTGATCACATTCAACCATAAAC
>Ga0114950_10002925_pt1 | contig 13169 bp, 10 predicted proteins | sample N075metaG_FD_83503 | JGI IMG/M metagenome (GOLD analysis project Ga0114950, IMG submission 83503) | Deep subsurface microbial communities from Kermadec Trench to uncover new lineages of life (NeLLi) - N075 metaG | ecosystem: Environmental > Aquatic > Marine > Ocean trench > Sediment | place...
AAGGAGCTTGCCATTGCAAAGCGTCGATTGAACAAGTTGAGGTCAGAATGATGGGTGCTAAAAATCTTGGGTCAAGCTTCGATGAATTCCTTGCAGAAGAGGGATTGCTCGAGGAAGCAAGCGCTACTGCGGTTAAGCGATATATTGCATTTCAGCTTGCAGAGAAGATGTTTGAGGATAATCTGAGCAAATCAGAGATGGCTCGCCGCATGGAAACCAGTCGCTCCGCATTAGATCGATTACTTGATCCGTCTAATCCAGCAGTGACATTGCAGACCCTGCAAAGTGCAGCTCGTGCTCTGGGGGGTCGTCTAAAGGTGGAGCTTGATTTTCAAAATCCGGTGGCTAAGGTTGCCGAACCATTGGCGTAGAATCGAATGAAGAAGCTCAAAAACGAGAAAGAGCTAGTGAAGAAAGCGATTACCCTCGGCGTTGCGTACGGTGAAAAACGAGGTGTCGTTGAGTTTGAGGCAACAGATTCGGCGACCGATAAGCTCGAGTATATTTACCGCCTGCTTGTACATGACAAGTTGATTCAGCCGCTTCACCCTGATCAGGTGTCACAGAAAGCGATCAGGCATAGACTGGCTGTTTGGGCGTCCAAGCAAAGCGAATAAATGGGGTCAGAGTAAGCGTACCCAGTTTTTACTCTGACCCACTGCCGTCTATATATGCCTCCTAATCGAGAATGGATCACATGCAAATCGCGTTTGTCGGTCTGGGCGTCATGGGCTTCCCAATGGCCGGATACCTCAAGGCTGCCGGCCATGAAGTCACGGTATTCAATCGTACGATGGCAAAAGCTGACGAGTGGCGCGAAAAATACGCTGGCAACTGCGCAGGCACACCGGCGGCCGCGGCTGAGCATGCCGAGATCGTTTTTTGCTGCGTCGGCAACGATGACGACGTTCGCCAGGTAATACTGGGAGACAACGGCATTTTGCAGGGGATACCGGACGGCGGCATTATCGTCGATCATACGACTGTTTCAGCCAGCGTCGCCCGTGAAGTCAGCGAAGCGGCGCGCAGCAAGGATGTCGGCTTCCTCGACGCGCCGCTTTCGGGTGGGCAGGCCGGCGCCGACAACGGTCAGCTCACGATCATGGTTGGTGGTGACGCCGACGTTTTCGCGCGAGCGGAACCGGTCATGGAGGCTTACGCGAAAGCGATCATACTGATCGGCCCGGTCGGCTCCGGGCAACTGGCGAAGATGGTTAACCAGATCTGCATTGCGGGCATCGTGCAGGGATTGTCGGAGGGCCTGCATTTCGCGAAGTGCGCCGGCCTCGATGCTGCGAAAGTCATCGACGCGATCTCTAAAGGTGCGGCGCAATCATGGCAGATGGAAAATCGCTGGCAGACCATGATCAGGAGCGAATTCGAGTTTGGTTTCGCCGTCGAATGGATGCGTAAAGACCTGAAGATCACGCTGGGTGAAGCGGCCGGTAACGGCGCCACTCTCGAGATGACAAAGCTCGTCGATGGATTCTATGCGCAGGTCGAAGATCTCGGCGGGCGCCGTTGGGATACCTCGAGTCTTATCGCTCGCCTGCAGAAATAGGTCGATTTGTTCGCCGGGGCTGACCCCGGCTAATGGCGTACCTGCTGGCTCAAAGGATCAAGTCTGGACTATCCGGCTTGGTCCCTCGAGCCAAGCGTCCGACCCAGCAGGAACAGGAACAGGGGCACCCCGATCACGGCCGTGATCGCGCCGACCGGCAACTGTCGCGGTGCGAGCACGCTGCGCGCGAGCGTATCGGCGATCACGAGCAGGGTTCCCCCGGCCAGCGCGGCATTCGGAATCAGTACCCGGTGATCCGCGCCGCCGAGCAGGCGGACCAGGTGCGGTATGACGAGGCCGACGAACCCGACGGTGCCGGCGGTCGTGACGGCAACGGCCGTCAGGATCGCGCTTAACAGATAGATAGCGATTCGAATCGGCCGTACGCGCAGCCCGAGCAGCGTTGCCTGCTGGTCGCCCGTCGCCAATACGTTCAGCGAGCGCGCGAGCATCAGGCCGACCGCGACCGCAACGCCGGCGGCGATCAGGCTCGGTGCCGGGTTCCCGGCAAACGAGAAGTCGCCCATGAGCCAGAACAGCAGGCCCCGCACATTGGACTCCGGCGCCATGGCCATAATCAGACTGATGACGGCGCCCCAGCCTGCGGCAATGACGACGCCGGTCAGCAGCAATCGACCTGGCGCCCAATTACCGTTGTAGCGGGCGATCAGGAAGACGAGTAGCGTGCTGCCGAGCGCGCCGGCGAAGGCCGCGAGGTCGACCAGTAGTGCACCCGCGCCGGTCAGCATCACGAGCAGTGCCGCCGCTGCGGCGCCCCCCGAGGTGCCGAGGATGTAGGGGTCGGCCAGTGGGTTGCGCAGCAGCACCTGCATCAGCACGCCTGCCAGCGCCAGCGTCGCACCCGTACCGAATGCGGCCAGCGCGCGCGGCAGGCGCAGTTTCAAGAGCACATCCCGGGTTGTCGGGTCGGCTGCATCGCGCAGGACGTCGATCAGATCCGCGGGCCCGGCCTGGCCGCTGCCGATGCTGAGTGCGGCCACCAGCGCGCCGCTTGCCAGGACGGCCAGCAGCAGCAGCAGACTCGTCGGTGAAAGGCGTGTGCGGTGGGTGATAATTTCAGCGCGCATGGCAGTCCATTCTATGCCGAGATTGGACCGGTCGCGTGGCGACTCCAACACGAATGTGGAAGAATGCCGCCGAAAGGGGGGTTGTGAATGGATCAAATCGACGCGGACGGCTTCAGAGCGAATGTGGGCATCGTTCTATGTAACCACGCGGGTTCCGTTTTGCTGGGCGGGCGCACGGGTCAGGGCGGCTGGCAGTTTCCCCAGGGCGGGATGATGGTCACCGAGACCGCAGAGCAGGCAATGTACCGTGAGCTCGGCGAGGAAGTGGGGCTGGAAGCGGCGGACGTCGAGTTGCTCGGCATGACCCGCGATTGGCTGCGTTACACGCTGCCCGAGAAATACATTCGCCACAACTCGCAGCCCTTGTGTATCGGCCAGAAGCAGCGATGGTTTCTTATCCGGCTGAACGGCGCGGACAGTCGCGTGCGTCTGGATACCACCGATATTCCCGAGTTCGATCGCTGGCGCTGGGCCGACTACTGGCAGCCGGTCCGGGAGGTTATTTACTTCAAGCGCGACGTGTATGTGCAGGCATTACAGGAACTGGCCCCGATGCTCTTCCCGGACGGCGGGCCGCCACGTCCGCATTGGTGGCTTAAGGAGTGGGGTCGTTGAGTTTCGGAGTGAATGGCGGGCGGCACAATCGCACCCATCGGTCCGGGCTCATCGGTCGTGGCCAGGTATTCATCGCGATCGGGCTCATGAGCGTCGGCGTGTTCGTCTGGATCGCATTCGAACTCGGGCAGATTCGTGCCGGCCACAACGCGATCGAGGCGCGGCAGCGTTACGGCGAACTTGCGGCGACCCTCGCGGCAGAACGTGCCGAGAATCAGCGGCTGCATGAACGAGTTGCACAACTGGAGACCGATCGCAAGATCGATGCCGAGGGTTACCGGCGGGTCGAAAGCGGATTCGTCGCGCTGCAGGCAGAAATCCTCACGCAGCAGGAGGATCTAGCCTTCTACCGCGGCATCGTCTCCGATCAACAGGTCGGTCTGCGTATCCAGGACTTCGTGCTGTGGCGCGGCGACCAGCCGCTGTCATACAGCATGCGGCTCGTCCTCGCGCAGGCCATGCGCGCCGACCGAAGGGTTTCCGGGACGGTCGATCTGAGCATCGAAGGCGAGCGTGACGGGAAGCCCGTTACGCTCAGTCTGCGCGAGCTTGGGGAGCCGGGGCAGCGACCGGCCCGTCTGGACTTCTCATTCCGGTATTTTCAGAACCTCGAGACGGTGCTGATACTGCCGGAGGGGTTCGCACCGGCCCGTGTGACGGTTAAACTGAGCCCAAAAGGCAAGGCCGACAAGCCGGTCGAGCGGTCGTTCGACTGGCCCTTGAAGACTGGCTGACGGTCAGGCAGATCCCGGCGGAGATCGGGGTTCGGCCGGGGGTTCATCAGTGTGACCGATTTGGCGTTTTCGCAAAACGCTGACCGCTAGACTAGTGTCATATCCGGCGGCGTGCTGCGAAAATTCGGACAGGAGAGGCGCAAATGTTTGGCATGAAAAAACGCAATACGGGAGTGATTCAGACTCTGATTGGCGTGGGTACACGGATCAAGGGCGATCTGCGTTTCGAGGGCGGATGTCATATCGACGGGTCGGTGGACGGCAGCGTGGTGGCCGATCGGGATCCGGAGGCCTTTCTGACCATCAGCGAAGAAGGGTTTGTCGACGGCAGCGTCCGCGTGCCGCGGGTCCAGCTAAACGGCAAAGTGCAGGGCGATGTTCACGCCACCGAGCTGGTCGTACTCGGCCCGAGAGCCAAGGTCAACGGCAACGTCCATTATGAATTGCTCGAGATGACCGCCGGCGCCGAAATCAACGGCAAGTTGATTCACGAGAGTGCGCAGACCCAGTCGGCCAATGCACCTCGTCCGGCTGCCGCCGATCGCATCAAGCCGGTTCGGACCGAGGAGCCTGTCGAGCAGACCGGCTGACCCTCGCTCGCCGATCGGCAAGGCCGCGTCTTCGGACGCGGGTCTTGGTCTGCAGGTTGCAGGCCGCGGCCGATCTGTAATGGCGTTGTAGCTCAGAGAGGGTTTCTCGTTTGCGTTTTTTTCTCCGTACCACGAAGCAACCTGAAATCCTCGCCGCCGTCGACCTCGGCTCGAACAGTTTCCATATGATCGTCGCCCGTCTGTCGCATGGCCAACCGAAGGTCATCGACCGGCTGCGTGAAATGGTGCGGCTGGCCGCCGGTCTCGACGAGAACAACCTGCTCAGCGATGAGCGCCAGCAAATTGCACTCGATTGTCTCGCGCGCTTCGGTGAGCGGATTCGTGACATGCATGCCGATTCTGTCCGTGTCGTCGGCACGAATACGCTGCGCAAGATCGATCGCAGTTCCGGCTTCGTCGAGCAGGCGGCTGCGTGTCTCGGTCACCCGGTCGAGATCATCTCGGGTCTCGAGGAGGCGCGGCTGATTTACCAGGGCGTCGTGCACAGCTCTCCCGGTATCGCTGGCGGGCAACTGGTCGTCGATATCGGTGGCGGCAGTACCGAGATCATTCACGGCACAGGCCGCGAGGCCGGCGCAATCGAGAGTCTCAACCTCGGTTGCGTGGCACTGAGCAACGCGTTTTTCGGCTGCGGCAAGCTGAGCCGGCGCGGCTTCGAGCGCGCGCGTAGGGCTGCCCGACTCGAACTCGAGCCGATCCACTCGCGTTTTCGCCGGTTTGAATCCGAGCGCGTCATCGGCGCGTCGGGCACAATCCGCGCCGCGCATTCTGTGCTCAGCGCGCTTGCCGGTGAGCCGGTCGATATCACGGTTACCGGGCTGCAGATGCTGATCGATCGTGCTATCGATGCGGGTCATCTGCAAAAGCTCGATCTTCCCGGTCTCTCGCAAGAGCGCAAGCCCGTATTCCCGGGCGGCCTCGCGATCCTGATCGAAGTGTTGTCCGCGCTGGGGCTCGATCATATGTCCGTATCGGATGGAGCGCTTCGCGAGGGCCTGCTGTATGACATGGTGGGTCGCGTGACCGACGAGGATGCGCGTGTCCGGACAGTGCGTTCGATGGAGGGCCGTTTCAACATTGACACGGAGCAGGCCGACCACATCGAGTCAGCCGCGCTGATTTTTCTGGATCAGGTGGCCGAGGCATGGAAGCTCGACAGCGATATCGACGGGCAGATGCTGAGCTGGGCCGCCCGGCTGCACGAGATCGGGTTGCATATTTCACATTCACACTACCAGCAGCACGGCGCATATTTGCTTGAGTATGCTGACATGCCGGGGTTTCCGACCGGCGAACAACAGGTGCTCGCGTGTCTTGTCGGGGGTCACCGTGGCAAGCTTGGCCGGCATGTTTTCGACGATATCCCGGCCGCATGGTCACGACGCGTGACGAGATTGATGGTGTTGCTGCGATTAGCGGTGTTGTTCAATCGCAATCGTACGGGCGATTCGATCGACGCGGTGCGCTGCACGGCGAAGGGCCGCAGGTTTTCGGTCGGCGTGCCGCAGGCGCAGCTGGAGTCGAATCCGTTGACAGCGGACGCGCTGGCCCGCGAGCAGAAGTTTTTGGCGGATATTGGTATTGAGATGAAGCTGGAGTAACGGCAAAGCTACCGGGTTTATTTTCTACCTCGCCAGAAGCGCCAGCAGCTGGGCCTGGGCCGAGGTTGGGTCTGAGTCGATCTTCGGGCGGAGTTGATAGTAGGTGCCGTCGGCCTGGAGCTCCCAGGTTTGCAGGTTGTCGCTGAGGTAGAGATCAAGGTCGGCGATCAGGCGGCTCTTTAACTGCGGGTTTTCGATCGGGTATGCCAGTTCGATACGGCGGAAGAAGTTACGGCCCATCCAGTCGGCACTGGCACAGAATACTTTCTCCTGGCCGTTTGCATGGAAGTAATACACGCGTGAATGCTCGAGAAAGCGACCGACGACGGAGCGGACGCGAATATTATCCGATACGCCGGGTATGCCCGGCCGCAGGCAGCAGATTCCGCGTACGATCAGGTCGATGTAGACGCCTGCGCATGATGCCTTGTACAGCGCCTGGATGATTTCCGGCTCGCCGAGCCCGTTGAGTTTGGCGATGATATGTCCCGCGCCGCCGGCCTCGACGTTGCTAATCTCCTGCTCGATGTACGTGATCATTTTCTGATGCAGGCCGAACGGTGCCTCAAAGATGCGCTTCAGCGGCGGCGTTTGCATCATGCTCGTTAATTGCAAGAATATTTCGTGGACGTCTTCTCCGAGCTGTTCATCTGCGCTCAGCAGACTGTAGTCGGTGTAGACGCGCGCCGTGCCCGGGTGGTAATTGCCGGTACCGAGATGCACGTAGCGTCGCAGCCGACCCTTCTCGCGACGGACCACCAGCGCCATTTTGCAATGCGTCTTGAAGCCAACGACGCCGTACACGACGTGTGCGCCGGCTTCCTGCAGCCGATCCGCGAGCTGAATGTTCGCGGCCTCGTCGAATCGGGCGCGCAGCTCGACACTGACCGTGACTTCCTTGCCGGCTTCGGCTGCGGCGATCAGCGATTTCGCGATCGGCGAATCGGCGCTGGTTCGGTACAGCGTCAGCTTGATCGCGAGGACATCGGGATCATTCGCGGCGGAGCTGATCAGCTCCAGCACCGGCCCGAAGGATTCAAACGGGTGGTGCAGTAACAACTCCTGCTTGGACAGCTTCTCGAAAATACTTTCCGAGCCGATCAGGGCGCTCGGCAATCCCGGCGTAAACGGGGGGTCCTTGAGATCGTCGCGTTGCACGAGATCCGAAATGGCGAGCAGGCGATTCAGGTTGACCGGCCCATTGACCTGGTACAGATCGCGATTCGAGAGCTTGAAGACCTGCAGCAGATAGTCCGTCAGGTCCTCGGGGCAATCGTGCGCGACCTCGAGCCGGACCGCAGCGCCGTAACGACTCGCTATCAGCCCGCCCTCCAGGGCGCGCTTCAGGTCATCGACTTCCTCGGGATCGACATACAGGTCGCTGTTCCGTGTGACGCGGAACTGGAAACAACCGGTGATTTCCATGCCGCGAAACAGTTCCTCGACGAACGCGTGAATGACGGCCGACAGAAATATGAAATCGTTCGGGCCGGTGTCGGCGAGCGTTGCAGGCAGACGGATCAAGCGCGGCAACGAACGCGGCGCCTGCACGATCGCTTTGGTGCAGGGCCGTCCGAATGCATGAATGCCTTCGAGCCCGACGATAAAATTCAGACTCTTGTTCAGGATGCGCGGGAACGGTCGTGCCGGATCGAGAGAAATCGGGCTCAGCACCGGGGCGATCTCGCGATAGAAATGCTCCCTGAGCCAGCTCCGTTGTTCGGCATTCCAGCGGGTGCGACGGATAAAGCGCAAACCGTGATCTTCGAGCCCCGGCAGGATCGAATCATTCAGCAGGCGATACTGCTGGGCGACGATCGCATGCGTCCGCTCGCTGATTTGCGTCAGCACGAAGTGGGGGCTCAGCATGTCCGGCCCGGCCGGCGAGGCGCCCGACTCCAGTCGCTGCTGCAGACTGCTGACGCGAATCTCGAAGAACTCGTCGAGGTTGGTCGAAACAATGCACAGAAACTTCAGTCGTTCGAGCAGTGGTACTGACTCATCTATTGCCTGGTGCAATACCCGGCTGGTGAACTCGAGCGCACTCAGTTCGCGGTTAATGTAGTAGTCCGGAAGGGTCAGGTTGGGTATGTCCACTGCAGCGGTCTCTTATTTGACCTCCAAATATAGCAGCCCGTGGCGCGCAAAACGTTGATCGAATGCGCATTTTGCATAATGCTAAACGTATGCGCAGCAAGGGATAGGGCTGTCGGCAGGGGGTCAGGCTTGCGGTGGGAGGAATACGCCGCCCAGGCTGATGGGCGCCCGCGCGCCGGTGACGGCAGGCAGGTTGCCCGGTTCGCCGTGCATGCGCTGGCGTGCCAGCCATGCGAACGCCATCGCCTCGACCCAGTCCGGGTCAAGGCCCCAGTCGCTGGTCGATGCGATGCTGCAACCCGGTAGCAGCCGGTCGAGCCGGCCGAGCAGGTCCGTATTCCAGACGCCGCCGCCGCACACCCTGACCGACTGGGCGCCGTGCAGTGCGTCGGCAATGGTGACGGCGGTCAATTCGCTGAGGGTCGCCTGCACATCCTGCGGGTCGGGTGTGCCCGGGCTGTCTTGCAGGATGTTTTCCAGCCAGGTTCGATTGAAGTAGTCCGTGCCGGTGCTCTTCGGCGGGGTGCGGGCGAAGTACGCGTCAGACCGGAGCAATTTCAGCAGGTGATCGTCGACCGTGCCGCCGGCTGCCCACGCACCGCCGGCGTCAAGCGCGGCATCGAGGTGCGCGCGGCACCATTGATCGAGCAGCACGTTGCCGGGCCCCGTGTCGAAACCCGTGGTGTCCGCATCGGGCGGCATGAGCGTGACATTGGCGATGCCGCCGATGTTGACGACGGCGCGAATTTCTCGTGGGTGACCGAACGCCCAGCGATGAAAGGCCGGCACCAGTGGTGCGCCTTGACCGCCAAGTGCGATATCGGCGGCGCGAAAGTCGGCTACGACCGGCACGCCGATCAGCGCGGCCAGCGTTCCCGGGTCACCGAGTTGCATCGAGAACGGCGCCACACCGTCCGGGTCGTGCATAACCGTCTGGCCGTGGCTGCCGACCGCCGTAACCTGATCGGGCGTCACGCCGGTTTGCTTCATCAAGTCCCCGGCCACGGCCGCAAATGTGCGTGCTACCTCTATATGCAGTGCCCCCACCTCGCGCAGGGAGATCGTCTCGTGCGAGTCGATCAGGTGCGCCAGCCGGGTGCGGACAGCATCCGGATACGGCGGCTTGATCTTGCCTTGCAGCGAGCAACTGGTGTCATCGATGGCGACCAGCACGGCGTCTATCGCATCCATGCTGGTGCCCGACATCAGGCCGATGTATAGCTCGGAATTCATGGTGCCCGGGCGCCCGATTCGGCGCGCCCGACTTGCATATTGATCAAGTCAGCGGCCATCTGCTGTGCTTCTGTCAGGTCGACGAGTCGGCCAGCAACGTGGGCGTGGCGTCGAGTTGCTGCAGCAGCGGCGCCGCCACCCGCTGGAAGTCGGCCAGGTAATCCGGCTTGAGCGGTGCTGCATCCGGCAGTTTGACCGTGCGCGGGTTCAGGTGAACCCCGTTGCGGCGGTATTCGTAATGCAGGTGCGGCCCGGTCGCAAGACCGGTCGAGCCAACATAGCCGATGATATCTCCCTGGCGTACGCGTTTGCCGATGTGGCCCGACGCGAAGCGCGACATGTGTGCGTACAGCGTCGTAATGTTGCCGCCGTGCTGCAGGATGACGGCGTTGCCATAACCGCCCTTGCGGCCACGGTGGATGATTTTCCCGTCGCCGGCTGCCCTGATCGGCGTGCCGGTTGCCGCCGCGTAGTCCACCCCCTTATGGGCGCGGATGGTGTTGAGTTTCGGGTGACGGCGGCGCGGGTTGAAGTTCGAGCTGATGCGTGAGAATGTCAGTGGTGCGCGCAGGAAGGCCTTGCGAACGCTCTTGCCGTCGGGCGTAAAATAGTCGACACGGCTGCCGGCATCTTCGAAGCGAATGGCCCGGAAGGATTCACCCTGATTAATGAACTCCGCGGCGAGGATATTACCCTCGGCGACACGCTTCCCGTCCTTCCACATTTCTTCGTACACGACGGTGAATTGATCGCCTTGGCGGATATCGAGCATAAAATCGACATCCCAGGCGAAGATACCGGCCAGATTCATGATGGTCCGATCCGAGATGCCCGCGTCGGCCGCGGCCAGGAACAGAGAGCTTTTGATCGTTCCCGTGGCGTGGGCCGGTCGTGACTCCAGGGCTTCGCGCCGCGTCTCGGCCGTGAACCCGTCGTCAGTCCGGCGAACGTTCAGTACTTCGCTGATGCTGATCGTGCGCTCGAGGCGCAGGATCCGGCCTTGCTCCCGGCGAACGACGATTTCATCGCCGGGTTTGATCAGCCGCAGGTGCTGGCGAGCGACCTTGAGGTCCATGATGTTCGCAAGATCAGTGCGGCTCAGGTGATTGCGTTTGAACAGGCGGTCGAGGCTGTCGCCGCGCCGCACGATCATGGTCAGTTCGGTGCCCGGCAGACGGGCCGGTGCGACCTCGGTTGCGGCCGCTTCGGCGATCGGCGCCGAAGCGTCGCCTGGCGCAGGCATCGCACCGGCATCGATGTCGAGCATGTCCGTGCCCGGGTCGACGGCGACGACCGGGGTGGGTTGGTTTGGTTCCGTGTTGTTGGACGGGGTGATCAATGCGATGCAGATCAGCGGGATGCCGATGCCTGCCACGAACCACAGCAGTCGGTGCATGGGCCGCTGTGCCGCGAAAACCACAGGTTTGTAGTCACGCGTATACCGTTGTGGTTCGACCACAGCAGCCTCCGTTGATCCTTGGAAACCGGCTGCCCCCGTGGATGCCGGCTTGGGTGGAATTATTAGCAATCTCAGTTGTACAGGTCAACACCAAGCCTCTCGTTCTACATAAGCTGCGGCGCCCGGGTTCGAGTAATAAGGACATGGGTCACGGAAAAAGCCGCGGCAACCCATGGCAGGGCTTGGGTGTGCGAGATTCTGTGGAAGCGACTTCAGCCGCGACTCCCCCGCTCGGCACTGCAATGACTCGGCACTTTCCCCCACCTTTCCCCGTGGATGGTTTATGCTGCGCCCCGATTCAGGGAACTGCAGGCAGAGGGCCCGCGTATGGCTCCGGTCACTGACCAGATGACGGAAATCCGGCGTGGCGTCGATGAAATTCTTGTCGAACAAGAACTTGTCGAGCGCCTCAAGACGGGTCAGCCGTTGCGCGTCAAGGCCGGCTTCGACCCGACCGCGCCGGACCTGCACCTCGGCCACACCGTGCTGATCAACAAGATGCGTCAGTTTCAGGAGTGGGGCCACGAGGTGATTTTCCTGATCGGGGATTTTACCGGCATGATCGGTGACCCGTCCGGGCGCAATGCGACCCGCCCGGCCCTGACCGGCGAGCAGGTCGCGGCTAATGCGGCAACCTATAAAGAGCAGGTCTTCAAGATCCTCGATCCTGAGCGGACGCGGATCGCCTTCAACTCCGAGTGGATGAACGAGTTCACGGGTGCCGATCTGATCAAGCTTGCGGCGCGGCACACGGTTGCACGGATGCTCGAACGTGACGATTTCAAGCAGCGCTACGAAAGCGGAAAATCGATCGCCATCCATGAGTTTCTATACCCGCTGGTCCAGGGTTACGACTCGGTCGCCCTGCAGGCAGACGTCGAGCTCGGCGGCACCGATCAGAAGTTCAACCTGCTCGTCGGCCGGCAAATGCAGCAGGCATACGGGCAGAAGCCGCAGATCGTCCTGACGATGCCGTTGCTCGAGGGGCTCGATGGCGTCAATAAAATGTCGAAATCGCTGGATAATTACGTCGGCATCACCGATGCGCCGGATGAGATGTTCGGCAAGCTGATGTCCATATCGGACGTTTTGATGTGGCGATACTTCGACCTTCTCAGTTTCCGCACCAGCGCCCAGATGGATGCGCTGCGCCAGCAGGCTGCGGACGGCCTGAACCCGCGCGATATCAAGTATCAGCTGGCCGGCGAACTGGTCGCGCGGTTCCACGGTGATGCCGCAGCGCTGCGTGCCCGAGACGCCTTTATAAGGCGATTCAAACACCACGAGATTCCGGACGACATCCGGGAAGTCAGCGTGCAGGCCGAGGATGGCCGGCTGGGCATCGCGAACCTGCTGCGCCACGCGGAGCTGGTGTCCAGCAACGGCGAGGCTTTCCGGATGATTCAGCAGGGTGCAGTGCGGATCGATGGCGAGCGGGTGGAGGACCGGGGGCTGGAAATCGACGCCGGCAGGACCCATGTGTACCAGGTCGGCAAGCGGCGTGTCGCCAGGGTGAAATTAGTTTAGAAATCCCAGAAGTTTTTTCGCTTTGCCCCTTGCTCGGGGCGAATCCTTGCGTATAATTGTCGGTCTGCCTGCGTTGTGGGCGGATAGTGTTTGCTCTTTAACAACTCGGAAAATAAGTAATTTGTGTGGGCGCTCGCGTCGACCATGATCGCGAATGCACGCCATATCGGTGTGTTTTCAAGATGATGGGGCCTTTGTAAAGGATGATGCGAGTGACCAAGAATACTTGTTAATTTTTTTAGCAGTAATTTTGGGATCTCGCTTTTTAGCTCAAAATATTGAACTGAAGAGTTTGATCCTGGCTCAGATTGAACGCTGGCGGCATGCCTAACACATGCAAGTCGAACGGAAACGATGGGAGCTTGCTCCCAGGCGTCGAGTGGCGGACGGGTGAGTAATGCTTGGGAATCTGCCCAGTAGTGGGGGACAACTTCCGGAAACGGGAGCTAATACCGCGTACGTTCCCTTGTTTAGTTTCAAGGGAAGAAAGTGGGGGCTCACTTCGGTGACCTCACGCTATTGGATGAGCCCAAGTCGGATTAGCTTGTTGGTGGGGTAACGGCCTACCAAGGCGACGATCCGTAGCTGGTCTGAGAGGACGATCAGCCACACTGGGACTGAGACACGGCCCAGACTCCTACGG
>Ga0114950_10002928_pt1 | contig 13159 bp, 14 predicted proteins | sample N075metaG_FD_83503 | JGI IMG/M metagenome (GOLD analysis project Ga0114950, IMG submission 83503) | Deep subsurface microbial communities from Kermadec Trench to uncover new lineages of life (NeLLi) - N075 metaG | ecosystem: Environmental > Aquatic > Marine > Ocean trench > Sediment | place...
ACGGTCGCCAATCGTCATGGTTTCGCCATCGATCAGACGGCGATAACCCAGCGGCAGTGTACCTGTCATGGTGTGATAATTACCGAAACCCCGTTGGCGAATTTCATCCAGTATCTTTTGATCAATGCCGCCACGGACATAAAAGCGCAAAGCATCGTCTTGGAAACCCTCGCTGCGGTCCGCCATCAGGCTACGGGCATAGTAGAATTCTGTGCGACTGGTGTACAACTCGACACCCCAGCGGCGGCACAGCCAGCCTGCGTTACCGATATGGTCAGGGTGCATATGGGTGACGATGACGCGCTTGACCGGCTTGCCATCCAGCTCGCCCGCAAAGATGTCTTCCCAGATTTTCTGCACGCCTTCATCGCAGATGCCTGTATCGACAATGGTCCAACCATCGCCTTCATCCAGCAGATACAGATTGATGTGGTTCAGCGCAAAAGGCAGTGGCATTTGCAGCCATTTAATCCCCGGGGCGACTTCAATTGTCTTGCCGGGGGCTGGCGGTGTTTCGATGGGGTAGCGGAGATCCGCAAACATAGGGGTCCAATCTTCAGCAGGAAACTCAAGTGTGGCCCGCATCGTAGAGCCAAAAATTGAGGAAACCAACACCGAATCTGATGAAGACAATTGGACGATCGGGGCAGAACCTTTTAAACCCATAGACATGACCCAAGTGGCTAACAAAAAAGGGAAGATCGCAGCCCCGACCAGTCAGGCAATCAAGCGCGCAGCAGATATTCTGCGCGGTGGTGACCCTATTGGCTTGCCGACCGAGACTGTCTATGGGCTGGCGGCAGACGCGTGCAGTGATGATGCGGTCGCCAAAGTCTTTGCCCTCAAGCAACGACCGCAATTCAACCCGCTGATCATCCATGTGGCCTCCATCGAGATGGCGCAGACCCTGGTTCATATGTGTCCGCTGGCACGCCTGGTGGCCGAACACTTTTGGCCCGGTCCACTAACCATGGTGTTGCCACGCTTGCCCGACTGCCCGGTTTCGCTGCTGGCAAGCGCTGGCCTTGATACGCTGGCAATCCGCATCCCGGCCCACCCGGTGGCGCGCGCCCTGTTGGACGAGGTCGCCACACCCATTGCCGCGCCCAGCGCCAATCTGTCGGGCAATATCAGCCCGACCAAGGCACAACATGTTGCCGACCAGCTGGACATCAACATCATCCTCGACGGCGGCCCCTGCAAGGTGGGTTTGGAATCGACCATCCTGAAAGTTGACGACAATCAGCTGATCCTGTTGCGACCGGGCGGCATCGCTGTTGCGCACATAGAGCAAGCCATTGGTCACGCGGTCGACCCGCTGACAAATCCCGACAAGATCACGGCACCGGGGCAGATGATCGCGCATTATGCCCCCTCAAAGCCCATCCGGCTGGATGCCCTGGACGTCGCGGCCAACGAAGGCTTGCTGGCATTCGGCAAGCCATTGCCAGGGGCCAAAATGGTGGCCAATTTGTCTGTCGGGGCCAATACAACAGAGGCCGCCGCCAATTTGTTTGCGATGATGCATGAATTGGACGCCAGCGATTGTGCCGCCATTGCCGTGATGCCCATCCCAGACGAAGGATTGGGACAAGCCATCAATGATCGACTGCAACGCGCCGCTGCCCCCAGGGATAAATCATGAGCCTGGACGCCATCAAAGAGCTGCTGGGTCCCGGCGGCTATATTGATGACCCCCAGGACATGGGCCCCTATGTGAGCGAACCCCGCGGTCGATGGCCCGGCACGACCCAATTGATCGCCCGCCCCAACAGTGTCGAGGACGTCGCGGCTATCGTAAAGATTTGCCAGGGCAGCCAGATCCCCATTGTGCCCCAGGGCGGCAATACCGGCCTGGCCGGGGGCAATACGCCGTTAGGCGACGAGATAGTGGTGTCTCTGTCTCGGCTAAACACAATCCGCGAGGTCGACGCGGCAGGTTTTTCCATGACGGTCGATGCGGGCTGTATTTTGGCAGACATTCAGGCGCAGGCGAATGATGCCAATCGCCTGTTTCCCCTCAGCCTGGCAGCAGAAGGTAGTTGCCAGATCGGCGGCAATCTGTCGACCAACGCAGGCGGCGTGCACGTGTTGCGCTATGGCTCGGCCCGCGATCTGGTGTTGGGATTGGAGGTCGTGTTGCCTGATGGGCGCATCTGGAACGGCCTGCGCAAACTACGCAAGGACAATACGGGTTATGACCTGAAGCAACTTTTTTTGGGCGCCGAAGGGACACTTGGCATCATTACCGGCGCTGTACTGAAACTGTTTCCCAAACCAAGACAGAAAGTAGTCGCGCTTGTTGGCCTGAGGGAATTGGAGAGCGTCGTTGCCCTGTTGTCCCTGGCCCAAGAAAGCCATGGCGAGGTTTTGAACGCGTTTGAGTTGATCCCCCGATTGGCCATCGATTTCGTGACGACCCACTTGCCAGACTGCACCGACCCCTTGGCAACACAGCATGCCTGGTATGCACTGATAGAATTGGCCACAGCCGATGACAACACCCCGCTGACACCTGTTCTGGAGAACCTGCTGGCCAAAGCCATCGATCTGCAGTTGGTCGAAGATGGCGTCATCGCCCAAAACGAGGCACAAGCAGCCAATATCTGGCGCTTGCGCGAAGAAATCTCTGACATTCAAAAACACGAAGGCGGCAGCATCAAACACGATGTGTCCGTCCCCGTGCAGATGATCCCGGCCTTTATCACAGAGGCCTCCCAAGCGGTCGAACAGGCCATACCGGGCATTCGACCTGTCCCGTTTGGACATATTGGCGACGGCAATATCCACTTCAACCTAACCCAGCCCAAAGGCGCAGCGACAGCGCCCTATCTGGATCAGTGGGAGGCGATCAACGAGATAGTGCACGATATTGTCGCGCGGTATGATGGCAGCTTCAGTGCAGAACACGGTATCGGGCGAGCAAAAGTGGATGAATTGCGCAAGTATAAAAGCCCGCTGGAATTGGAGCTGATGGCCAATCTGAAGAACAGCCTGGACCCCAACAACATTATGAACCCGGGGCGCATTCTGTCGGAGGACGACCTGTGAGCACATCCTTTGACCAATCGCGTTCTGGTTTTCGCCAATCACGCTCTGGCCCGCTGATCGCTTGCGCATTGGCCTATGCGGTCGCCTTCATCGCTGCTTGGTGGAGCCTGGGTCTGGTGCCAGATTGGGACCCGATCTGGGCGACTTTATTGGCCGATGTCGTCGGGACATTGGTGATCTTCGGGTTCGGCATGATCTTTCGAAATTCCAGCCTGTATGACCCCTATTGGAGCGTCATTCCCATTGTCATTGCCCTGTTTTGGCTGGCAACACCGGTAATCGCTGACGTCAATATGACCCGCGGCATGCTGGCAACTTTGCTGGTGGCCCTGTGGGGTCTGCGCCTGACCTATAATTGCTTCAGGCGCTGGACCAATATGGCCCATGAGGATTTTCGCTATCAGGACTTCCGAAAGTCCTGGGGGAAATTCTACTTCGTGGTGGACCTGTTCGGCATTCAACTGATGCCGACAATCATGGTCTTTGCCGCCTGTCTGCCGCTTTATCCGGTGACTGCGGTGTCAAACACGCCGCTCAACATTCTGGACCTCGTCGCTGTGATCGTGACGCTTGGTGCCATCATCATCGAGACCGTCGCCGACCAGAATTTGCAGCAATATTTGAAGTCTGACCCGCCAGCCGGGTCTGTCTGCAAAGTCGGTCTATGGCAATATTCCCGCCACCCCAACTATTTCGGCGAAATCGGATTCTGGTGGGGGCTTTACCTGTTTGCCCTGGCCGCAGGCGCCGAATGGTGGTGGACCGGCGTTGGGGCCTTGGCGGTCAATTTGCTGTTCGTCTTCGTTTCGATCCCGATGATGGAAAAGCGCAAACGGATCAAACGCCCCAGCTACGACGAACAGGTAGCCGGGATATCGACATTGATCCCCTTACCGGCAAGGCAAGGCTGATGTTGGAAAAGCTGAAGAAACACCTGAAAGTGTTCGCCATGGCCGTGATATTCGGCCTGAGTGCTTACGTTGTCATCCAAATGATGGTTTCCCTATCCCGTTGGGCGGGATACAGTTTTTAGGCCTTAGCCTTCGTTGGTCAGCAGCGAGACACCCAGCAGGGCGCGGCGTTTTAGCCACGCACTGGGGCGGTAACGCGGGTCACCATAAAAGTCGAACATGGCCTGTGAAATCGCCAAAATCTTGTCGGCGCCAACAAAGTCACCATAGGCCAGTGGGCCGCGCGGATAGCCGAGGCCAAGCTCGACCGCCGGGTCGATATCTTCAGTCGAGGCAATGCGCTGTTGGGCGATTTCACACCCGATATTGACGATGGCCGCAATGATCCGCTGGGCAATAAAGCCAGGGCTGTCGTGGATGACGGTGACAGGCACGGCATCTTTGCCCAACAGGCCCCACGCGGCATCGCGCATAGCCGGTGTGGTCACGGGCGTGGTCATCAATGTCCGGCGCGACTTCAGGCCAAACAATGGATCGATGGCCACAACGTTTTCGGCATTCAGGCCCAGCTCCAATGCCGTGGTGGTGGCGTCTTTACCAATGGGTGTGACGATCACCAGACTGTCGGCCCCTGGGGTTGCGCTGTCATCGATGGCAACGCCATTGGCCTTGGCCAGATCGGTGATGATGTCTGCCACTTCAGCAGTTGCGTGCACCACAGACACTGCGGCAGGCAACGCATCGGGCGACGGTGCTTCGGGCACCGGCACGCGCTTGTTGTCTTCATACGCATAGAAACCCGAGCCGTTTTTGCGGCCATAAAGACCAGCGGCAATCCGCTGATTGACCAGCGCATTGGGGCGATAGCGGGCTTCTTGATAAAATTGGTTGTAAATGCTGTCCATCACTGCGCCGGAAACATCAAGACCTGTGAGGTCCAGCAGCTCGAACGGCCCCATGCGGAAACCACCGGCATCGCGCATGACGTCGTCTACCGGCAGGTAATCAGTTATACCTTCCGAGACAATACGGAAGGCCTCGGTGCCATAGGCACGACCCGCGTGGTTCACAAGGAAGCCAGGCGTGTCGATCGCGACAACGGGGCGATGGCCCATGGCCTTGGCAAAATCGGAAAGCTTTTGCACGACTTCATCGGTGGTGCGGACAGCCTGGACAATTTCGACAACCTTCATCAACGGTACGGGGTTGAAGAAGTGGAACCCGGCAACGCGCTCCGGGTGCTCACAAGCTGACGCGATGGCTGCCACAACGAGGGACGATGTATTGGACGCCAAAACGCAGTCGGGCCGCACGACCTTATCCAGATCGCCAAAGACCTGCTGCTTGACGTCTAGGTTCTCCAAAATGGCTTCGACGACGATGTCGCAATCGGCATAGCCTTCGATGCTGTCGATGATGGTCAAATTGCCAACATAGGTGTCGGCCTCGGCCTCGGTGATATTGCCTTTTTCGGCATTGCGGCGAATCATCCGTTCAATGAACTTGGCCGCATCAGCACACGCCTCGGCGTTTGCGTCCCACAGTTTAACGGGATAGCCGCCGGACAGGGCGATTTGCACAATACCACGGCCCATGGCCCCGGCGCCCATGACGCCAATAATGTCGGTCTGAGAGGTCACATCTTCACCTTTTCGATAGAATCAATCATGGCCGGACAGGTAGCACAATCTGCGTGTTAACTGCCACCGGTAACTGGCCAGATTTGCCCTGTTACCCAGCTGGACGCCGGGCTGGCCAGATATTGCACCGCCGCCCCGATATCGCTGGGCTGCCCCAACTTGCCGAGCGGAATCTGGAACGCCTGAACCATGCCAGGCAAGTCTTCTTCCGTAATCTGCAATGCCTTCATCGAGATTTCGGTGGGGATAAACCCAGGCGCAATCGTATTGACCCGGATATCTGGCCCCAATTCGTGGGCAAATGTGGCGGTCAGGCTGTGCACACCCGCTTTGGCCGCGGCATAGTGGCCCGACCCCGGCACCGGCCCCCAGGCCGCGCGGGACGAGATATTGATGATGCTGCCGCCTTCCGTCATGCGCTTTGAGGCAACAACGGTGGCCACAAACACAGCGGTCAGGTTCAGATTGATCGAATTCTGCCAGTGTTCCATGGGGATTTCGGTCAGTGGCGCGATCAGGCTGGCACCACCGGCGTTGTTGACCCACACAGTCAGCTTGCCAAATTCTGATACGGCCTTGTCTGCCAGTGCCTCGACCGCCTCGCGGTCAGTGACATCTGTGGCCACAGCGATGGCCCGGCCACCGGCAGCATTGATATCGTCTGCCACTTTTTGCACTTCGTTTTCACGACGGGCCGCCAGCACCACGGCAGCACCCGCTTCGGCCAGTGAATGGGCGATGCCTTCGCCGATCCCGCGCCCCGCCCCGGTGATGACCGCGACCCCATCATTGAGTAGAAATTTTTCCATTATTGCCATTGGTTCTGTCCCTTTATTCGAATCTCTGTGGACGCAGCTTAGCCGCTGACGGCGCTGCCTCCCAGTCCGAAATCACCTGATTATATGGGCATTAAAGGCCTGACTACATGGGCAATAAGGCTTGACTACATGCGCATTAAGGCCTGACTACATGGGCATTAAAGGAAGAGCACGACGTTTGGTTGCCTCGCACAAAAACGCCCAGCTTTCGCGGTGTAGGTCTGCCAGGGCCTGATCATCTGTGCCCTCCAGTGAGGCCTGCAGGTCGAACAACAGAGCGCGAAGGGCATCCCCCGCTTCGTTCAGATCGCTAATGCGCAGGGACTTGTCTGCACTGGCGCCGGCCTCCAGCAGTCTGTCAGCCAAAGACTGTTCCAGAACAATTTGGGCTGCCATGGCAAATAATTCACGCATTGCGTCGTTCTCCCAGACGCGCAAATCGGCCCCGCGATCATGGTCGACGGCACTGAACATATTCAACAGCGCATATGTCCGCAAAGTCGCGGCATCGTAATCATTGGGTTGGTTGCTGGCCAGATCGCCCGCCAACTTTTGGGCGGACTGCAGCAGATATTGTCCAACTTCTGGTCGCATTGCGTTAACCCTCCATGCCTAAGAGTTTCGGCATTTTTTCAGCCAACACCTGATTGTGGATATCGGTACAGACCAGGCTGGAAAAAGCGAGGACTGCATCTTTGTTGTCGCTCTTTTCATAGGTTTCGCCAGCCGTGATCCATATGGCCAAGCCTTTGACTTGTGAAAATAATTCCCACCAGTGCAGGGCAACATTATCCACCGTCAGGCCACTGGCCTGTTCCCAAATGGTGATCGCTTCTTCGCGCGATATCATCAGGCCCGGTCTGTCCCGGTTAAACCAGCACCACATGGGGTCAATGGCCCAGGCGATGTCTTCCAGCGGGTCGCCCAGATGCACCATTTCCCAATCCAGCAAGGCCAAAATGTCGCCGGCCCCATCATGCAGAAAATTGCCCGTCCGATAGTCGCCATGCACCACCGTGACCTGCGCAGGCGGTGGCGGTGGATTGGCGCGCAACCAGCGAATGGCGGCCCGCACCAGCGGCTGGGGTTCCAGTTCATGCCTATCGATTTCATTTTCCCAATAGTCGAGCTCGCGCGACCAGCATTCATTGGGGGCCACAGCCGGCAAAACACCGGCCAAAGCCAACACAGCGTCCTGGTTTGCCGCAATATCCCCAAGATATCGCCAGAAACTCTCGCCGATGGCAGCCGCATGATCACCATAATTATCCGCCGCAAAGGGCGACCCGACCTGCCCGTCGAGAATACGTTCCATCACAAAAAAAGGTCGGTCCAGCCACTTGGGATCAGTTTCCAAAAACAGGGGCTCGGGCACCGGTACCGAGCCATGGAACGCCCGATAGGCCGCAAACTCAACATCGCGTTCCGTTTCGATCAGGCCTGTGGTTGGGTCGCGTCGGAAGATCAGCGGTTTGGAAACAGTCTCTCCGCCCTGTGACCAATTGGCGGTCAGGGCATAAGTTTCCCGACTGGCCCCGCCATGGATGCGGCTTAACTCGTCAACAGACAAATCATTCGCATCGGGATAGCAATGAACCAAATAGGCGGTAATCTTGTCTGCTAGGTCCTTGTCAATCATGATCTATTTCCTGGCATGGTCTATTCCCTGGGTTCCATGGTCTTTTCTATCATGTCGATCTGTTCTTGCGTCCATCCTCGGTCCACAGATGCGCCGTACCATGACCAAAGCCATTCTGCACCCCATGAATGCGGATGTCGCACAGCACCCAATCGGTCGGATATATCGCGTAAATACGGATTGTATTGTCGAGGCTGTTGCCCCCAACGCGGCCCCCTACAACCGATTGCGACAGGCCAGACGGCACCCAGTCGGCAATGATCGCCAGTGTTCCTGATGATAGCTCCAGCCCTTCACCCATGCGCACCCACAACGCCGACCGTCCCGGCTCGGGCCGTTTGTCACCAACCCAGCCACCTTTGACCCGGCCCATGGCCAGGCGGATATCGGCGCGCTTTTCGATGCTCATCAAGTCAGGCAACCGCGACCGCCAATCGTCTGCCGAACAGTCTTCAGGCTTTGGTACATCGGGCATCGACGCCCAATCACCCGACACGCCAATTTGCCGCCGACCCAGCGCTGCATTTACGGTCAGGATTTCCTTGTCACCGACATGCCCGACAGCGCGCGCCTGGGTCACGTTTCTACCCATGACGGGGACACGTACATCCAAATCAAGAACACTGCCCGTCTTGCCATAGGACAAATATTGCGCCGTGGCCCAAATCAACGGTCGGTCGCTGACATGTTCCAGCGCCGTCACAGCGGTTGCCAGGCCACAACCCCCAAACAGGAAGTTCCCCAGCGTGCTGATGCCCGGCGTAATCGGCAGCACCCAACGATGCGGGTTATGGGTGCTTTGGATGCCAAGAAATTCGTCGATATGCATTGTGTTTCCGTCTGTCCTGAAGACCTTAAAGTCTAGTAAATCGTGTAGCCGCCGTCGATAACGATCATATCCCCCGTGTGGAAGGTCGACGCGTCGCTGGCGAGATAAACTGCAATGCCTGCGAATTGTTCAGGGTCAGCCCAACCACGGATCGGCACGCGGCTGATGACCTTTTCGGTAAACTTGTCCCAGTTCTGCGACGCCTCGGTCATTCCGCTGCGAGTCCAACCCGGACAGACTGAATTAACGCGAATTTTATAGCGGCCAAATTCCACCGCCATGGCGCGGGTCATAGAAACAACCGCCCCCTTGGTGGCACCATAAATCATATTGCGACCAGCCCCATGGATGGCTGCGGTCGAGGCAATAGAAACCAACGATCCACCCGGGTCACCAGCCTTGGCACGCTCGATCATGTGCCGAGCTGATTCGCGCAAGGTGTAAAACACGCCGCGCTGATTGACGCCCTCAACCTTGTCCAAATCCGCCATATCCACGTCAAAAATGTCAGAGTGGTTTTGCGATACGCCCGCATTGGCCACCGACATATCCAACCGCCCAAAGTCTGCCAGCAACGCAGCCATGCCATCTTTGACGGCGGCCTCGTCAGACACATCGACAATACGCGCGGCCACCTTGGTGCCCTGTTTTGACAGGTGCTCCAAGGCGCTGGTATTCTTGTCCGCATTGGTGCCCCAGATCACGACATCGGCACCGTGTTGGGCCATGCCTTCTGCCATGCCAAGGCCAATCCCACCATTTCCGCCAGTAACAAGGGCGACCTTACCAGCTAGATCAAACAGGTTGTTCATTCACACACTCCGCGTCTTAAGGGTTACTTATTTTACTTCAGTCTATATACAGTCTGGCATGGATAGTGAAAGTAGCAACACGCCCTCTTATCTGGGCGACAATAACTCAACCGCCAAGCGCTATGTCTTGCTGATCATTGGCTGGTTTTTTGTAGCCTTAGGGGCCATCGGCGTCTTCTTGCCCATTCTTCCAACCACACCCTTTTTAATAGTCGCACTGTGGGCATTTTCCCGCAGTTCAAAGCGCTTTCACCATTGGCTGTATACCCATCGCTGGTACGGGTCCTATCTGGTGGCCTGGGACCAACATCGCGTTATCCCGATTCAGGCCAAGGTCATGGCCGTTGTTTTCATGGCCCTTGGCTGGGGCTTCTTCACAGTGTTTATTGCCCAAGGCTGGCTGTTGCCAGCGATTATCGGCACCATAGAGGTTTTGGTGGCGATCTATGTCTGCTCAAAGCCCAGCAAAATTCCCGAGAATGCATAGTCTCAAGAACGAGCAGTGAAGACTCTGGGCAGATAACAAAACTGCCGCAGGGTGATCCTGCGGCAGCTGATTGTTATACTTAGCGAATAGGCTTTATTCAGCGGCTTCTGCCTGACGCTTCCAGGACTGCACTTCAGGCAGTACTTCCTTGGCGAACAGCCGCATGCTGCTTTCAGCATCTTCCGGGCTCATGCCACCGTAAGAAACCTGGACTGTCAGATCAAAATCACCCAGGAACTTGCCCCGGTTATCGAGCTTCTCGAGGATTTGTTGAGGCGTGCCCCATGTGTTGATATCGACAAAACTGTTTGCTGCATCTTCCAAGCCCGTTGCCGCCAAGATAACGGCGTTATCGGCATAATCGCCATAGCCCTTCATGTTCTTGAAGTGATCACCAGCCATGTCGTAATGGTCCATCACGGTGACGTAGTAATTGGCCATATGTTCGCGAGCCAGTGCCTCTGCACGCTCGGCGCTTTCATCGCAGGCCAAAAAGTCTACGCAGACGGGCGGTGGCGCGGGCTTGTTGTGATGTTGCATATACAGGGTGCGATAGGTGTCGAAATGATCGACCATTTCTTCCCAGGGTTTTTGCGCAAAACTCATCATCTGGGCGCCCAGCTTCGCAACCACGGGCACGGAATCAGAAGACATGGCGACGCTGTAAAAACGCCCTTCAAAACTGGCATAGGGCCGGGGGCGAACTTCGGTCCGCACTTGCTTGAAGTGCTGGGTATCGGCTTCGACAAAACCCGTTTCCAGACCGGCGAGGATGATCTCGGCAGATTGGTCGAAGCGATCCCGGGCTTCATCCATATCAATGCCGAAGGCCTCGTATTCCTTGCGCGCCAATCCCCGGCCAATGCCAAACAGGGCGCGTCCCTTGGACAGATGGTCCAGCAAAATCATTTTCTCGACGATCCGGATAGGATCTTTCCACCAGGGCAAGATCACCGCACCTGTCATCAGGCGGATGGTCGAGGTCTTGGCTGCCATATAGCTGAGGAACTGCATATTGTCCGGCGCCATGGCATAGCTGTTAAAGTGATGTTCCACCCCACCCAGAATATCAAAGCCCAAGGGCTCTGCCAGTTCGGCCAGATGTAAGTCACGTTCATAGGCAGCCTGGTCCGATGTGCTGTCCATAAAGTTTTGAAAAACCATCAAGAGTCCGACTTGCATGGCATGATCCCCTATTTTTGTAGTTGATTGTCAGTTGCTGCAAATCTAGGCCACATTGGTCAGTTGATCAAGCGCGCCCACCGTTTTTTTGCTCCTATTACACAAAGAGTCCCCACCCAGGCAAAATTGCGTTACCAATATCGCAATCAAAACTTAGGAGAGAATAAAATGGATATTCAGGGAAAATGTGTGGTTGCAGTTGGCGGCGCGTCTGGCATGGCGCTAGCCTCATTGAAAGAGCTGATGAAACACGGCGCAAAGGGGGCCATCGTCGACCTGCCAACATCAAAAGGCGCTGAAGTTGCCGAGGAACTGGGCATCACCTTCCATCCTTGCGACGTCATGAACGCCGAGGAAACCGAACAGGCGCTGAACGACGCAGTCGAGGCCATGGGTGCCTTGCATATTGCCATCAATACGGCTGGTGGCGGCCATGCGCGCAAAACGCTGAACAAAGATGGCCCCTATCCGATCGATGATTTTCGCCGGATTATCGAGCTGAACCTGATTGGCACATTTAACCTGAATCGCCTGCAGGCAGAACACATGTCCAAAAACGAACCAGACGAAGACGGCGAACGCGGCGTGATGATCAACACCGCCTCCATCGCCGCTTTCGAAGGCCAGATTGGCCAGGTTTCCTATACAGCCGCCAAGGCTGGTATCGCCGGCATGACACTGACCATGGCCCGCGATTTGGGCAGCTATGGCATCCGCGTCATGACCATCGCCCCCAGCCTGTTCGCAACAGGCCTGACGGCAGGCATCCCGGATGAAGCTGAAAAAATTCTGACCAAAGACGCCGCGTTCCCCAAGCGCATGGGTCGGCCGCATGAATATGCGATCATGGCGCGCGCCATTGTTGAGAACCCGATGATGAATGGCAGCACCATTCGCATCGATGGTGGGCAGCGCTTCGCACCAAGATAGAGAAACACGGATTGAGCAAGTTGGGCAGGAAGTAATTTCTGCCCAACGCACGCCGCGCCTGCGGTCTGGCTAAACCCGCGCCAAAGCGCTAGTTTCCCCCAGCCAGACAAATATCAAGGGGGAACACCAATGAGCGACCTTTCCAACAACCAGCCGCTGATGATCGTCATCGCTATTCTGCTGCCGCCGCTGGCCGTATTCCTGAAAAAAGGTGCAGGCAGCGACCTCATCATTGTCCGTCGTCATATAAATTGGAACAGTTGAGCGTTTGCTTTAACGGAGGATCTGGCTCATCTGGTTGATTATATTAGGCGGCGTATTTGCGGTATTGCAAGCGCCGGGTTTCCATGGTTTTCCGTTTGATCCTTTCCCGTTGTTTTAAGATGGCCTGGCCGCGCCCGAAGTAGACGTCTGCAGGGGTGAGGTTGTTGATGCTCTCGTGGTATCTGTGATGATTATAATGACCCACGAAGGCGTCGATTTGCGCTTCGAGGTCTGCCGGAAAGAAGTAATTTTCCAGCAGGATGCGGTTTTTCAGGGTCTGATGCCACCGCTCAATCTTGCCTTGGGTTTGCGGGTGATAGGGTGCCCCTCTGACATGCCCCATTTCCTTGTCCGCCAGCCATTCAGCCAGCTCGCCAGAGACGTAGCTGGATCCGTTGTCCGATAGTAGTCTCGGCTTGTGCACCACATGGGCTTGATCACAGCCTGACGCCTGTAGAGCCAGCTCCAGCGTCTCGGTAACGTCACGTGTCTTCATGGTCGTGCACAGCTTCCAGGCAATGATATAGCGCGAGTAATCATCAAGGATGGTCGATAAATACATCCAGCCCCAGCCGATTACCTTCAGATAGGTAAAG
>Ga0114950_10002929_pt1 | contig 13157 bp, 10 predicted proteins | sample N075metaG_FD_83503 | JGI IMG/M metagenome (GOLD analysis project Ga0114950, IMG submission 83503) | Deep subsurface microbial communities from Kermadec Trench to uncover new lineages of life (NeLLi) - N075 metaG | ecosystem: Environmental > Aquatic > Marine > Ocean trench > Sediment | place...
CGACCCGCGCCGAGCAGCCCCCCCACCGTCGCGCCGGCCACGGTCATCGCGCCGCCGCTGATCCCGCCCACCATGGCGTCGAGCATCAGGCCGACCAACGCCCCGGCCGCCGCGGCGCTGCCGGCCTTGAGACCGAACTGCTTGATGGCTTCCGGGCTGAACAGATCCAGGCCCCACTGACCATCGACCAGGGGCGTATCGCCGGGGTCGTAGTCCGTGTCGCGGAACTGGTGCAGACCCAGCAACTGCTCGACACTGCGTTGCTCGCGGTCGCGAACGAGTTTCCGCAGCTGGTCCAGTCCCTTTTCGAGTGCCGGCTCGTCGTCCACCGGCACCCGTACGACAACCGCCGCGGCGTCCAGCAGCAGGTCGGCGGTGAGGTCGGCCGATGCCCGCATCAGCGTCACCCGCAGCTCCCGACGCTCCTCGATGAGCGCGTCGAGCGTGACCGCGTGCGAGTCGAGCAGTGTCTTCATTTTCTCGAAGAGCCGCTGCTCGGACATCTCGTCGAGCACAACCGTGTCGAACTCGGCCACGGCGTGCATGTTGGTACGAGCCAGTTGATCGCGCCACAGGGCAACCTTGGCGTCCGGGTCCGCCGTGAAGTTGAGCACCGGGACCACGGGTTTCGCGCAGCGGGCGAGGATTTCCAGCTCGTCGCGGTGCTTGCCGAGCACGCGGTCGCGGGCGTCGATGACGTAGAGCGCCATGTCGCACTCCAGCAGTTGACGCAGCGCCTTGGCTTCCTGGCCGAAACGCTTCTTCGCCGCGCGGCTGTCGAGGAACTGCCGGACGACCTCGAGCCCGTCGGCGCGGCGTTTGCCCGCCAGGCCGTCGAGCAGGTCGAGCAAGCCGATGGAGTCCTCGAGCCCCGGCGTGTCGTACAACTCCATCACCGCCACGCCGCCGAGCAGAATGGCGGTCCCTTCCACCTGGCGGGTCGTCGCGGGTCTCGGCGAGACCTCGCCGAAGTCCACACTGCGCGTCAGCGTGCGCAGCAGCGACGTCTTGCCCGTGTTGGTGTGACCGACCACCGCAAGCCGCAGAACCGGCAGGCTCACGATGCCGCCTCCCCGGCGAGCGCGAGGTCCAGGCGGTGACGCATCGCGTCGAGACTCTGCTGCACGTCGTTCGGCGTGTCGAAGTCGCCGTCGGCGATGACTTCGTTGAGGATGCGTGTGATCGCCGCCTCGTCGCGGCCCTGCAACTCCAGTAGCAAGGCGAACAACGCGGCGGCGCGAACGGCGTCGCCACGCGTTGAATCCCCTGTCTCGTGCTCCGCGTCGCCGGCTGCGTTGCTCGATACCGTCGCGCGGACCGCGGCCGTGATGGCCGCACCGACGACCGACCACATCGGCAGCGCCGCGATCGCGACCGGTGACAGCAACGCCGCGGCCGTCACACAGCCCAGCGCGCCCGCGATCGCACCGGACGCCACCCAGCGGGAATCGGCCTTGAGCCGCCGCGGCAACATAGCCACGATCCCCTGCGCGCCGGCCCGCAGCGTCTCCGGAAGACGGTCCTTGAGCCCGGCCGCGTCGGGCAGACCAAAACGCCGCGTCCACGACGACATCTCCGGGCGGTAGAGCGTCCCGATGGCTTCGTGCAGCGCGACCTGCTGCTTGGTGTCCGGAACGGGCGGCCAGCCTCCAACGTGATCGACGATCGTGTCGAACGCGTCCTCGATCCGGCGGTGCGCAACGCCGGCGGCGGCCTCGACGCCCAGCAGCGACGCGAGCTTTGCGGCGCTTGCGTCCGTCAGGTGATCCAGGTCCAGTTCGATCACGTCGCCCGGTGCGACGCCGATCGCATTGGCCAAAGACCGCCAGTCTTCGACGCGGGTCGCGAGTTGCCCGCCGTCGACCCGCTTGCGCAACGCCTCGCCGCCGGTGAGCACCATCGCCAGACGCGCCCCGGCGGTTTGCTTGACATCACTGAGAAAAGCAGCGATGCCGCGGTCCGGCGTCGTCGTCAGCCCGCAGACGGCCACGGTGATCGACGGGCCGTCGCTACCGTCGGCGAGTTCCCCAAGCACGCGCCGGCGGTCCGAACGGCCGTCCACGAATCCGAGATCGCGCCACGCGACCCCGGCGACCGACGGCGGCCACGGCGTGGCGGGCGGCTCGATTTCGATGCCGAGCACGGCTGGCGCGCCGTCGTGAGTCCGGTCGGGACCAGACGGTGAATCGACGGCGGGATCGAGCCGTCCCTCGCCGTCGGTATCCGGGTCGATCACGCCGAGGCTCTTTGCGCCCGGCATGAGACGAGCCCTGAGTCGAAGGTAGCCGGGCCGCGACGTGTCGAGCCGGTACGCGCGTCGGGCACGGGTCTGTCGCCACACGCACAGCCCCAGCAGCAACAAGCGGGGCAAGAGACCGTAGGTCACGACGCTGCCGATCAGCAGGCCCGACCACGCGTGCCGGGTCGCCTCGGTGAGATCGGGCGCGATGGACCCGTCGCTCACCGCGATCTGTTCCGGCGTCGGTGTCGGGAAACCGAGCTGCGCCGGCAGCCAGCCGGTCGCGCGGGTCAGCGACGTGAACGCATCGGCGGGCAGGATCGTCGTCTCCCACACGAAGCGGTACAGCCCCGTGCTGAGGATCAGCACGACGAACCCAACGCACGATGCGTTGAAGACGAGCCACAACGCGTGGCTGATCGAGCTGAGCGTCCACCGCCCGATCGCGCCCCGCGCGAACACGGCACCGGTCGCCTCGATGACGGCGGCGTTTTCCGCCGAGCGGTGCCAGCGGCCCGCCATCCGCCGCGCCAGCCCGAACGCAGCGCCGCCGAGCGAGAGGCTGTTCAACGAGGCGGGCGTCTTGACCATCACGACGACCCACGCCAGGAGCAGGACGGTCTGGACGGCCAGCAGGCCACCCAGCGCCCAGAAGACGTTGACCTCGTTGTCGCCGGTGCCAAGCGATGCGCGGGCGGCGGTGAGGCCCGCCACCGCCGCCAGCAGAACACCGATCGCGACGATCGCGAGGAACACCTGCCCCGCGTTGCGCAGGGCAGGCGCTAGCCGGTCCGCCGCGGCCATCGCCCCCGCGCGTGCGACAAGCCGCGTCTCGAAGTCGCCTTCGACGGCGGCCGCGGTGGCTTCCGCTGCGGGCGCGTCCATCGGACGTGCTCCATCGTGCTCCAGCGCGCGGATCGACTCGGCAAGCAGCCGGTCTCGGAATGCGACCTTCGCGGTCATCAGCCGGATGCGTCATCCGGGTCGGATCCGCCTGTTGCGGGCTGCTCGACCTTCTCAGGCTCCTCGCGGCTCACGCGCGGATCGGCCGGCTCGGAGGTCAGCGGCAATTCCTGGGTCGGGGCCGCGTCGACCTTGCCGGGGCGGGACGACTCGGACTCGATCTCGTCTTCGATGTTCCTGATGCCCTTCTTGAATTCGACGATGCTTCTGCCGAGGCTACGGCCGACCTCCGGCAGGCGTCGCCCGAAGATCAACAGGCCGAGGATCAGCAGGATGATCCACTCGTAGCCGCCCGGAATGCCGAAGCCCAGGAGGCCGGGGAACGCAGGTTGGATGGCACTGGTCATCGAAACGATCATCGTGGGATCCTCAGATTGTAGCCCGCGGCCGACTGGCGAAGAAAGCCGAGCCACGATACGTTGCACGCGTGAGGTGTCCAACTGGATCGTTGCCGGTGGCCCTTCTCTGCGCTGTGCATTGGGGGTTTATCGGCTGTGCAGACCGCCGACTCGCGGAAACCCCGCCCGTTGCGGGTCCGAACTACGCCAAGCCGCTGCCCGTGGGGCACTCGGCGCTGCGGTTGGTCACCGACGAGCACCGGTTGCCCGACATCGCGGCGGCGGCCGCGGGGATCGAGCCGGGCCTGGTCCACGCCATCGACGAGAGCCTGGTGTGGTTCGCGGCGCCGTCGAGCAAGCGCCACTACCCCTTCGAGGGGATTACCCACAAGCAGGCACGCGACGGGCTGATCGCGATGCGCGAGCTGGTCACCTCCGGCGCCCGGCCGCAGTGGATCCGCGACGAGATCCTCCGGAGGTTCGATGTCTTCGAGTCGATCGGCTACGACGGCCTGGGGACCGTGCTGTATACCGGTTACTATGCACCGGTCTTCCAGGCGAGCCTCTCGCCGACCGGCGGGTTCCTGTATCCGCTGTATACGCGTCCCGCGGATCTCGCGACCGATCCCGACACGGGCGCCCCGCAGGGGCGCCGGCTCGCCGACGGCACGATCGGGCCGTACCCGACACGGCGCCAGATCGAGACCTCCGGCATGCTCGCCGGCGGTGAGCTCGTGTGGCTCAAGGACCCGCTGGACGTGTACATCATCCACGTCAACGGGTCGGCCAAGCTGCGTCTGCAGACGCCGGGCGGCGACGACGGCTCGACGCTGATGTTCATCGGCTACGCGGGCAAGACCGACCGCCCGTACACCGGGCTGGGCCAGTCGATGATCGCCGAGGGCATGGTGACGGCCAATGGCCTGAGCCTCACCGCCATCAAACGCGCGTACCGCCGCGACCCGCAGCGGGTGATCGACCTCATCTACCGCAACGAGAGCTACGTGTTCTTCACCGAGTACGACAAGGGCTCGTGGCCCGCCGGATCGCTGGGCGTGCGCGTGACCGCGAAACGGTCGCTCGCCACGGACAAGAGGATCTACCCGCGTGGCGGGGTCGTGCTCGTGGACACCGACGCGATCTCCTTCGCCGGCGGTCCGCGGCCGTTCCTGCAGTTCATGCTCGACCAGGACACCGGCGGCGCGATCCAGGCGCCGGGCCGAGCCGACATCTTCATGGGGATCGGGCCGAGCGCCGAGATCCTCGCCGGCGGGCAGTATGCCGAGGGCCGACTGTATTACTTCGTGCTCAAGCCGGAGTGAAAAGGACCCAGGGTTCTTTCACTCCAGCTCCAGGTGCGGGGCGAACGCGGTCACGCCGCTCGACGACGAGAAATACAGGATTTGGTCCTGGCTGGGTCACCGCCGCGGGCGGCTGTAGAGGTCCTTCGCGGTCGCGGTGCTCACGTGCGCTTCGCCGTCGGGGACATCGGCATCGCACTCAAAGCCCTAGTTCGGGTCTCCGCTCCGTGACGCGCTTTCTGATCCTATCGCTCATCTCCAGCAGCGGCGGGAAGTCGCGGACCGGGCGACCGTGGTGCTCGTCACCGGCCATTTTGGTGGTGGCGTCGATGCCCAGCCTGCGGTCCCTGAAGTGCAGATCGCGGGCGGTATCGATATTCGCGCACATGTGGAACAGCACCTGCTGCCAGTCGGTGACCTGGACACGCGCGTCCACCGCGACAACGAGATCCCCCGCCGGCGGCGCCGCCGAGTCCCACACCCGGGCGATGGCCGCCGCACCCTGGCCGGCTCGCGTCTTGTCCACGGCGACGAACACGCACCGGCCGCGGCCGAACGCCGGGGCAGCGACCGCCGTGATCCCCGCGCGGCCCACCGCGTTCGCCTCGATCGTGCCCGCGACGGCCGTGCCGTCCGCGGGCCACGGGAGTTCCGCGACCGCCGTGCCGTCCACCTCTTCGCCGGGAATCTTGCGGGTTGCATCGATGCCGATTTTGCCGCCGGCGCCCAGCCGGGCCGCGGCATGATCCAAGATGTCAAGCGGCCCGTTGACCGCCTCCAGGTCCCGTTTGAAGTCGCAGTGACGCAGCGCCGCGGCGAGGACCACCACCTCGTCGTGCACGTTGACGTCGTCGTCGACCACGATGATCAGCTTCGTCCACGCCATCTGGCCCGCGCCCCAGATCGAGTGCATGACGCGCCGCGCCTGCAGCGGGTACGCCTTGCGGATCGCCACGAACGCGCAGTTGTGAAAGCACCCGAACATCGGCAGGTGATAGTCCTCGATGTCCGGGATCATGATTCGCAGCAGCGGCAGGAAGATCCGCTCGGTGGCCTTGCCCATGTAGTAGTCTTCCTGGGGCGGCGGTCCGACGATGGTGGTCGGGTAGACCGCGTCGCGCCGGTGCGTGATCGCCGTGACCTCGACCTTCGGGTACCGGTCCGGCAACGAGTAGAAGCCGGTGTGATCGCCGAACGGACCCTCGACCACGGCGCCGGGTCCGAGCGGCTCGCCGCCCGGAGCCCAGCCGATCGTGCCGCACTCGGTGCTGACGTAGCCTTCGATGACGATCTCACAGTTGGCCGGAACCCGTAGCGGGACCGTGCGCGCCGGCACCAGCGGGATGCCGCGTCCGTTGAGGAAACCGGCCATGAGCAACTCGCTCATGCCCGGCGGCAGCGGCGCCGTGGCGGCGTAGGGAAGCACCGGCTCGCCGCCGAGACAGATCGCGATCGGCATCGGCCGGCCGGCCCGCTTCCAGGATCGCCAGTGCGCGGCGCCGTCGTGGTGGATGTGCCAGTGCATCACAAGGTGCGTGGCATCCAGAAGCTGCGCGCGGTACATGCCGATGTTGTGGCTCGCCGGCCGGGCCACGCCGTCATCGTCGGCGTGCACCGTGTGCATGCCGGCGAACGTGATGTAGCGGCCCGCGAGGTCGGCGCCGGGCGGTCGGCCGGCCTGCTCGGCCGAGAGGTCCCAGCCGACGGCCGCCAGGTCGCCGTCGAGCGGCCAGCACTGGATCAACGGCAACCGACGCAGATCGACCTCGCCGCGCTCGGCGAGGTGGACGACCTCCTGGCACACGCCGCGACGTACGCGGCGAGGCGGCGTCCGCAACAGCGGCGCCAGATCCCGCGCACGCTTCAACAGGTCGCGAATCCCGCGCGGCGGCTCGGGCTTCGTGAGGTCGGCGATTCTCCGGGCGATCGCCTCGAAACCGCCGGGCGGATCGCCCAGCGCCAACTCCATCCGCCGGTAGGAGCCGAAGACGTTGATGCACACCGGGAAGTCGCTGCCCTCGACGCGCTCGAACAGTAACGCCTTGCCGCCGAGGTCGCAGTGACCGGGGTCGAAGTCGCGGGCGGCCCGGGACGCGCCCTTGCACCGGGTCTTGGCGTGACGATCGGCGATCTCGGCGATCTCCAGGATCGGCGAGACCGGCGCCGAGACGCGATGCAGTTCACCGGCCGCTTCGAGCCGGGCCAGGAAACCGCCCAGTGTGGGGTCCTTCATCGGCCTCAGGATAGCGATGGCGAAGAAACGTACACTGTGCGGCGCAATGCCCACCGACAACGGCGAGTTCGTCATCGACCTTCATCACGTCGAGAAGACCTACAAGGGAAAGATCCACGCCCTGCGCGACGTCCGGATGCAGGTACACCGCGGCGAGATCTTCGGCCTGCTGGGGCCCAACGGCGCCGGCAAGAGCACGCTGGTGAAGATCATGATGACCGTCGTCCGGCCGGACCGGGCCGAAGGCACGCTGCTCGGGCACGCAATCGGCTACAAGCCCGCGTTGCGCCGGGTGGGCTACCTGCCGGAGCACCACCGATTCCCCCCGTACCTCACGGGCCGCCAGACGCTGGAGTTCTACGCCGCGCTCGCGGGCGTGCGCAAGCGGGCCCGCCGGGAACGGGCCGCGAGTCTGCTCGACACCGTCGACATGACAGCGTGGGCCGACAAGAAGATGTCGTCGTACTCCAAGGGCATGATGCAGCGCGTGGGACTCGCCCAGGCGCTCATGGGTGAACCGGACCTCATCCTGCTCGACGAACCCACCGACGGCGTCGATCCGGTCGGACGACGCGACATCCGCGACCTGCTGATACGGTTGCGGGAGAAGGGCACGACGGTCTTCCTGAACAGCCACCTGCTCAGCGAGTTGGAGATGGTGTGCGACCGGGTGGCGATCCTGGTCCAGGGCCGGATCGCCCAGCAAGGCCGAATCGAGGACCTGACCGCGGACAGTCAGCGGTACGAGATCGTCATTGACGGTGCCCCGCCGGCCTGGGTCGACAAGGAGCCGCAACTGCGGGTGCACAAGGGTGACGACGGTCAGTGCACGCTCATCTGCAAAGGCGCCGAGGCGGCGGCGATCCAGCCGTTCATCGACCGCCTCCGCGCCGAGAAGCGGACGATCCACGCGGTGCGGCCCGTCCGCGAGACGCTCGAGGACCTGTTCATGCGCGCGGTCACCGATCCGGTCACCGGCCGGGCGCTCGCGCCCGGTGCGGCGGGCGAACCCGGCAGCGGACCGCCGGAGACGAAGTCGTGACCGCTTTTCTTGCGATGCTGCTCGACGCGTACCGGGAACTCAACTCCAGGAAGCTGTTCTGGATCACGCTCGGTATGTCGGGAATGGTTGTCATCGCCTTCGGATCGATCGGATTCAACGAACAGGGCATGTCGATGTTCTACGGACTCTGGCCGATCGAAAGCGAGTACGTCAACAGCACGACGCCCTGGTCGCGGGCGCTGTACATCGGCATCTTCTCGGACTTCATCGTCGGCATCTGGCTGACTTGGATCGCGATCATCCTCGCACTGATCTCGACCTGCACGATCTTCCCCGACTTCCTCGCCGGCGGCGCGATCGACCTCGTACTGTCGAAGCCGATCCACCGTGCCGCGATCTTCGCGATGAAGTTCGTGACGAGCCTGATGTTCGTCGTGCTCCAGGTGACGGTGTTCTGCGCCGGCATCTTTCTGTGCGTCGGGCTTCGGATCGGTGAGTGGAACTGGATGATCTTCGCCGCCGTCCCCGTCGTGACGGTGTTCTACAGCTACATCTTCGCCGTATGCGTGCTCGCCAGCGTGCTCACGCGCTCGGCGATCACCGCGCTGCTGCTGACGCTGGTGTTCTGGTCTTCGCTGTTCGGGATGCAGACGACCGAGACCCTGCTCCAGAGCACCCGGATCAAGCTCGAGATCGAAGCGGCGAACGCCGAGCAGCGGATCGATCAACTGGAGTCGCGACTGGCGGCGATCGAGCCCGATCCGAGCGATTCCGGTAACGCGGTTGCCCGCGCCAGCTTTCAGCGGCGGCTGGAGAATGCGCGCGCCGACCGGGAGTCGAGCATTGACGGCGCCGCCAAGCTCGCCCCCTGGCACGTCCCGTTCCGGGTGATCACGGCGATCCTGCCGAAGACCCAGGCGACGGTGGCCCTGCTGTCGCGGTGGCTCAAGGACCCCGACGGGTTCAGCATCGCCGACATGATGCGCGGCGACATGACGGGCGAGGCACTCATCCGCGACCCGGTGGACGTCGAGGCGAATCGCCGCCTGGAGGAGAAGCTCGAGGGCGACTCCGCGTGGTACGTCATCGGCACGTCACTGGCATTCGAGGCCATGGTCCTCGGCCTCGCGTGCGTGATCTTCATGCGCCGCGACTTCTGATCAGCCCCGGGCGAGTTCCGCCCCGCGCTCTCGCGCCGCCTCGATCGCATCAACGACAATGCCCGGCAGATCGCGCTCGGTCATCACGCCGATCGCGGCTTCGGTGGTGCCGCCGGGGCTGGTGACCGCGGCGCGCAGGTCCGCCGGCCCACGGTCCGAATCGCTCAGCAGGGCCGCCGCCCCGCGGATCGTCTGCCGCACGAGCAGAGACGCCGTGGCATCGTCGAGCCCCGCCGTGGACGCAGCCCGCTCCATCGCCTCTGCCAGCAGGAACACGTAGGCCGGGCCGGACCCGCTGAGACCTGTCACGGCGTGCATGTGCTTTTCGTCCAGGACCACGGTCCGGCCCAGCGCGTCGAAGATCCGCACCGCGAGCGCTTCGTCACCGGGCCGGGCCCCGTCGCCCGACGCGATCACCGTCATGCCCTCGGCAACCTGGCACGGGGTGTTGGGCATCACCCGGATCACCCGCACCGACGGGCCCAGCGCATCGCGGATCGCCCGGCTCTCCAGCCCGGCCATGATCGAGATAACCACGGTGGGACGGTCCATCGGACCCAGGTCCGCGGCAACCCGCGCGAAACCCTGCGGTTTCACGGCGAGCATGATCTGCTCGGCACCGATCACATCCGTGGCGTCGGCGGTGGTCCGGCAACCCAACGCCGCCGCAGCATCGCGCCGCGACGCCTCAAGATCAGCAACCATAATGGTTTGCGGCGAGAGCACCCCCGCCTCGATCGCCCCCCGGACGATCGCCGAACCCATGTTCCCCCCGCCGATTATGCCGAGCATGATCGCCATTCGGACCGATGCTACCCCATTGCTCTCCCGCGGCCTACACTTGCCGCCTAATGGCCAAGGCCAACGACACTGCGGGCTACACATTGCCATTCGAGCAACCGGTGGTGGAGCTGGAAAAGCAGATCGCCCTGATCGAGGCCCGCACCGACGCGTCGGCCTTCGTCGAGGAGGTCGAGAAGCTCCGCGACAGTCGGGACGGACTGCTCCGGAGGCTCTATGAGAACCTCCATCCCTGGGACACGGTCCGCGTGGCCCGGCACCCCCAGCGGCCGCAGTCGTCGGACTACATCCAGCTCATGTGCCGCGACTTCTGCGAGCTGCACGGCGACCGCCATTTCGGCGACGACCCCACCATGATCACCGGCTTCGGCCGGATCGGCCCTTACAAGGTCATGATCATCGCCCACCAGAAGGGCCGAACGACACAGGAGAAGATCACCTGCCACTTCGGATGCGCACATCCTGAAGGCTATCGCAAGGCCCTGAAGAAGATGAAGCTGGCCGAGAAGTTCGGCCTGCCGGTCGTCACGCTGATCGACACGCCCGGCGCGTACCCCGGCGTCAAGGCCGAGGAACGCGGCCAGGCCGAAGCGATCGCCGTCAACCTCCGCGAGATGAGCCGGCTGCGCACGCCGATCGTGTGCGTCGTCATCGGCGAGGGTGGATCGGGCGGCGCGTTGGGAATCGCCGTCGGCGACCGCGTCGCGATGATGGAGCACGCGTGGTATTCGGTCATCAGCCCCGAAGGATGCGCCGCGATCCTGTGGAAGACCGCCAACGAGGAAACAAACATCGCGGCCGCCGAAGCGCTCGCACTGACCGCCAAGGCGAACCTCGCCAACGGCCTCATCGACGACGTCATCCGCGAACCGGTCGGCGGCGCTCACCGTGATCCCGCGGCGGCCGCGAAGTCGGCACAGGAGTGGATCGTCGATCGCATCCGTGAATTGCAGCGGTCCAAACCGGAGACGCTCGTGCAGCGGCGCTACGAGAAGCTCCGCCGAATCGGCGCCGTGGCCTGGCATCCGCCGGAGCCCGGCGGGCCCGTGGCCGTTGACGAATGCAGCACCGGCGCGTAGGATAGCCGCGTTGGGGATCGCGACTTGCGCAACCGTCCTATTCTCATGAACTTACGCGCATAACTGAGCGCGGAGGATCGTGGCGATGGCCAAGAAAAAGGTCACAAAGAAGAAAATCAAGAAGAAGCCGCCGTCCAAGGTCTCGAAGAAGAGCACCATGAGGGCCACCGCCCCGAAGACCAAGACGAAGAAAAAGAAGACGACCTCCAGGAAGACCACGAAGAAGAAGGTCACAGAGAAGGTCACAGAGAAGGTCACAGAGAAGGTCACAGAGAAGGTCACAGAGAAGGTCGCAAAGAAGCCGGCAGCGACCGTCCTGAAGAAGACCACGAAGAAGACCGCCCCGGCGGCCAAGACCGTGGGGAAGAAAAGCTCCAAGTCCAAGCGAACGGCAAAGCGGCCGGCACCGGACGCGAACGGCTACGTGGTCATCAACGGCCGTCGGGTCCGGATGATGGCGGTGAGCGTCGAGGTCGTCGCGACCTCCGCCAAGCGGGTCCGCGCGAAGTCCAAGTCGGAGCCGGAGCCGCCGAAAAAAACACGCAAGCCGCTCAAGACGAAGCTGACCAGGAAGGATCTCAACCATTACCGCTCGCTGCTGCTGAACAAGCGGGCCGAGCTGGTCGGCGACCTCAACGCGATGGAGGCCCAGGCCCTCAAATCCAATGGCGGCCACCTCTCGCATATGCCGATTCATATGGCGGACATCGGCACCGACACATTCGATCAGGATTTCACGCTGGGCATGGCTGAGAACGAACGGCAGCAGGTGCGAGAAATCGACGCCGCCCTCAAGCGGATCGAGGACAAGACCTACGGCGTCTGCCAGATGACTGAAAAGGTGATTCCAAAGACCCGTCTCAACGCCAAACCGTGGGCTCGGTACACGATCGAGGCGGCCCTGCGAATCGAGCGAGGTCTCGCCGAGTGAATTCAACGGAAGGCTCACCCGACACGGCGCCGCGTCGCGCGTGGCGATCGCCCTTGGCATGGGTGGTGCTGCTGTCGGTCCTTGCAGTCGGTCTCACCGCCGACCTCGGACTCAAGGCGTGGGCGTTCCGCAGCGTGGCGCCCGACCCGGTCGTGCTCGACACCGATCTGGCCATCCAGCCGAACTCGTACATCCCTGCGCACCCGCCGGTCGTTCTCATCCCCGGCGTGCTGCAGCTGCACCTTGTCAAGAATGAGGGCGCGGTCTTCGGCATCGGCCCCGACCGCCGGATGTTCTTCATCGTCTTCACGTTCGCGGCGCTCGTGGCCGCGTTTGCGGTCTTCGGCCGCTGGACCAACGCCGGCGCCACCGTCGCGCACATCGCCATCGCGCTCATCATCGCCGGCGGCGTGGGCAACCTTTACGACCGCGTGCAGTTCGGTTGCGTGCGAGACTTCCTGCACATGCTGCCGGGGTGGCAGATGCCGTTCGGCTGGAGCTGGTGGGGCGGGAACACCGAGGTCTTCCCGTGGGTCTTCAACGTGGCCGACGTCATGCTGCTGTTCGGTATGGGGACGCTGATGTGGCACATGAACGCCATCGAGAAGCGTCGGAAGGTCGCCGGCGAGGCCAGCGACGACAAGTCGCCGGCAAGCTTGAGCGCTCCGTAACAGACCAGGACAGACCAGGACAGACCAGACCAGGCTACGCCGCCACGCGCCCGCCGCGGACGATCGCGATGAGTCCCAGCCGCATCAGGTAGGGCTCGTGGAAGCGTTCCAGCGTCGCCGCCGGCACGCCGAGCAGGCCCGCGACGCGTTGCACGCCCAGCGGGTTGCCATTTCGCGACTGGAGCAACTCCACGCACTCCCGGTCCACCCGGCCCAGGCCGCGATCGTCGATCTGGAGTCGCTGTAGTGTCCGGGCGACCATCGCCAGGTCGATCGTCGTCGCGCCGCCGACCCGCGCTTCGAGCCGGGTCTGGCTCAGCAGGCGCAACGCCTCGCGTGGCGTCTGCCGGGAGACCTCGGCAAGCTTCCGCGCCGCGCCGGGTTCGATCGCGCAGGTGGCGCATTGCGCCACTTTCAGAATCAGCTCGGTGAGCTCTC
>Ga0114950_10002930_pt1 | contig 13157 bp, 11 predicted proteins | sample N075metaG_FD_83503 | JGI IMG/M metagenome (GOLD analysis project Ga0114950, IMG submission 83503) | Deep subsurface microbial communities from Kermadec Trench to uncover new lineages of life (NeLLi) - N075 metaG | ecosystem: Environmental > Aquatic > Marine > Ocean trench > Sediment | place...
ACCGGTCTCAATATAATTTCTTAATCCTGTTGACCTCTCAAAGACGATCAGAGCCCCGATTTTTCTTCGACTCAGATCGCCAACGGCCAGTACGATTTCAGCGACGCGTTCCAACTGGGCAGGGGAACGCATTAATTGTCTGATGAAGCGGTTCTGACCCAGCAAAAGTAATAACCGCCGAATTTCGGGCTGAAAAAGAATGATTACGGTGAGGACAAACACTTCATTGATCGAGCTGAAAACCGCGCGGAAAATAGTCATATCGGCGGCGGTGACGAGTACCCGAACTAGTAACAACGCCAGTATCCCTACGAAAATCTGAACAGCGATCGTGCCACGCATCCACAGATACAGCTTATACAGCACGTATGCTACAATAAGGATCTCGAGGAGATCAACTACTCGGATCGGTATAACCCACGGGAAAAGCGTCACGGCGCGGCCTTCGGCGCTTGTGAATTGAAATGTCGGATAAGCCCATGTAGAACTGACCCGAATATATCACTCCAGACGTTCATACTCTCACCGGTTTCAGCGATTCAGGGTCGGCGGTTCTAACCGAGGCCAGGACCGTAAGCAGATCCACTGTTTCTCGCACGTCGTGCGTACGGATGATCTGTGCGCCTTCGCCCACGGCGTACGCAGCCACAGCAAGGCTCCCGGCAAGTCGTTCACCAACCGGTACAGGATCTGACCCAGTTCCGAGGATCCTTCCTATACACGATTTTCTGGAAGCACCGATAACGACAGGCCAGCCAAGGGCGGAAATTTGTGCCGTCTGATTGATCAATCTCATATTGTCTGCTGTCGACTTACCGAACCCGATTCCGGGATCCAGAATAATTTGTGTACATCCGGCTGCGAGTGCAAGGCCCGCGGCGTGGTCGAGGGCGCGACAGACTTCTGCCGTCACATCGTTGTAGGACAGTATATGAGGCATTTCGCCCGGTAACCCAACAGAATGCATCAAAATGACAGGAGTGTCAGACTCACCTGCTAAAATCGGCATATCCGGGTCTGCCCGCATCGCGGTGATATCATTAATAATATTCGCGCCAGCCTTCAGTGCGTCAGCGGCAACGGCGGCAGACCACGTATCAATTGAAATCATCACGTCTGGAAATTGCTGACGAATTTCCGTTATCACCGGGCATACGCGCTTGGATTCTTCGTCCACCGGAACGGGTTCAGCACCGTCACCATACGCACGACCGTGAGGTCGACTTGAAGCGCCGCCAACGTCGATAATAGAGGCACCTTCGCGTATCATTTCTGCGGCCCGGAACACCGCGTCCTTCACATCCAGAAACCGGCCTCCATCCGAAAAAGAATCGGGGGTAACATTGAGAATCCCCATCACGACGGCTCCTGTTTTTTCAGGCTCAAGATTCAGCGTGAGTCCGGAAGACGAGAGAATATTTGGACGCAATTATTGCCTCATTTCAGATTTTTCACTCGTAAAAAGGCATTTTACCGGGCACTTCTGCTAATTTCTGAAAACAATTCGTAAAGATAGGTGAAAGCCGCCTCGAAAAATATGGTCAGGGGAACCTGAGGGGCGTTTGGCGCGTGAAGAACGACCGCAATCATTTCCCCGTGATGAATTGCATTAACGGCGTTCTTGGCGCACCTCAGATAGCAGTTGCGTTATAGGCAACGGGCAAGACATTCAAGAGATAAAGGAAGGGGTTTATGTACGTCCCACGCCAGCAACGTATGCTGGATCAATACCTGCAGGAAATCGGCCAGATTGCGCTGTTAACACCTCAGGAAGAAGTTGATCTTGCAAGACGAATTAAAAAAGGAGAACAGGCAGCGCTACACCGTCTGACAAGAGCAAACCTCCGTTTTGTGGTTTCTGTAGCCAAAAAGTATCAGGGTCAGGGGCTTACGCTCGCGGACCTGATCAATGAAGGAAATTACGGATTGATTAAAGCTGCTCAACGCTTTGACGAAACCCGTGGTTTTAAATTTATCTCTTACGCAGTTTGGTGGATCCGACAGGCGATATTGCAGGCCCTGGCCGAGCAGAGTCGCGTGGTTCGACTTCCTCTGAACAGGATCGGTACGATATCCAAAATTCGTAAAACCAGTGCTCGTTTGTCTCAGACACACGAACGCCAGCCGAATATTGAAGAGCTGGCAACGGAACTGGAAGTTGATGTCGAAAAAGTGCGTGAAGCGTTGCAGCACACGGGTCGTCATCTATCTATGGACGCGCCGTTCAACGAAGACGATGATAACAGTCTGCTCGATGTTCTTCCTGATAACGGAGACAAGGCTCCGGACGACACGCTCATGGATGAGTCGCTGAAGATTGATATTGAGCGTGCTCTGAACCTGCTGCATGAACGGGAGGCTGAAATCACACGTTTGTACTTCGGTATCGGTCGCGAACATCCGCTGACACTCGAAGAAATCGGACAGCGATTCGGCCTGACGCGTGAACGCGTGCGTCAGATCAAAGAAAAGGCGCTCCGCAAGTTGCGTCAGAAACACCGCCGCGAAGAATTGCAGATGCATATCGGTTGATTCGGCGGGTTCTGCTCCTTGGTTATGAGACCCTTAGCGCCGTAGCGAAATTGTTCGCGCGCGCGACATTGTCCGACCAGTCTGTTTGTCCGTTATTCTAATGGCTATCGTGTAATCGCCTGTTTCCAGGTTATCTGTATCTAACAGTATGTAGTATGGTACTGTGCTTCCAGGTCCTTCGGCATCGAACAGGACCGATACGGCAGCGTCGTTGTTTTTCCAGTCCAACTTTTCGAGGAAAGCCGCGATTCCAGTTTTTTTAACGGAACTCACAAGAACGGTCTCAATCGAAAAGGAAGACAATCCGGTCGGATCTGGAGACATATCATACGCTTCAAAATAAACATAAAGGGGTGCGCCAATCTCGAATAAAGAGTCAGGCGCCGGCACGATTTCGAGGTCATAACGCTTGAACATTCTAAGCGGGATGCTCAGACCTGGGACGGCGTCGTCAATCGTGGTGGCCAGTAACAGATCGCTCATACCCGGACTATCGGATGTTGGCTCAAGAGGCTCAATATTCTCTCTTTGGACTCCCCAGATCGCTTCCTTCGGTAACGTTTGATATTCGACCGACAATTGATACGAGTCATTCGCAGGCGCAGATAATGTCTTTACATGACGCCAGAAAAGGGTGTTGTCAATTTCTGTGATGTCGGCGGCCTCGCGGTTCTGAAATTCTTCGACAGTGCGCGCCACCATTCCATTCCGGAATCCGGTCAGAAAAGCACCGATTCTCACTGGCGAGTTCACGGATCCGGAGCGAGGTCGATACGGGACAGGCACCCCGCGGGCCACCACCACGTCCATGGTGTCAGATTCTTCAAATGTGCCGTCGAAACCCTCTCGGCGAAACCGGCTCGCGACATACGTGAGTGGAAGCTGAGCGCCGGGAATCGTAACAGCCGAGCGAAAGGGTTCCCGGAAAGCCCAATTGTGGGCCTCAATTTCGTCGTCAATAATCGGTTCTAGCTCGAAGGCGCGTGAAGGCGGTGAATAGAGGATGTACGTATCCGTCCACCACGAGTCGTAGAAGTACCAGATGGTTTTGTCATACAACCAGTATTCAAACCGGAATTCCGTTTTTGCCGCTCCTTTTCTAACTATTCTTTGTGTCAGATAACGTCGGTCACCCGTCAATTCAGCCATCCGATCGTCATAGAAGGACGGCTCATCTTCCCGTCGGATTTCGCGTTGAATGTGATCCGGCGGACCGTATCGGATGAAAAACTTGCCACGGTCGGTCGCCCACCCGGGCCAGTCTTCGTAATGGTCGGCGAACATCATGTCGGCGTACGTATGCCGCGCGAAATGCTCAATTCGCCTTTCGTTGGCCGACGAAAGATGAAGCGGATCCTGACGAATCCAGTAATTCTGAGAATACGTGAGCGAATCGATACCTGCTTTTCCGGCGACATCCTGTTTGATGAGTGAAGTGGCATCGATGTAGGCGTGACGGGTGGAACGCGGACTGCGCTCCATCGCGATCTGAAAATTCAATTCGGCGGACTCGAATTCCCGCCGGGCCGCGTTCACATACCCCATCATCAACCAGCCGTACGGGCTTTCAGGTATGGCCTTTTGAAGCCGCGTGGCCAGACTGTCCATGCGCTCAATTTGTTCGCGTTCTGCAGCGTACCGGAAAAGTTTTACGTACGCCGGGTGCGAAAGGGGATCGCTGTCCAGGGCCTGTTGAGCAAAAAGTTCTGACCTTGATTCGTCATTCATAAAATGGGCTTCCAGAGCTCTCTCCAGCAGGCCCAATGAGCTGCCAAAATTTTCATCGAGCAAGCTGGATGCGGCCGATCGTCGGCTCGTGAACAGAAAACTCGTGGCATTTCGTGGCGATTTTGTTAGTTGAAAATGGCGAAGTTTGATTTCGGTTTCCACCGAGGTGCCGTTTACAACCTGTTCGCTGGGATCCAGGCCCCGGAGTTGCCTCGACAGGATGAGGGCTTTCTTTTTATGTCGCAGGTAGCTGTCCTGCCGGATGCGTAACAGTAATAACTGACCTTCAATATGATCTGTAGAGTCAGCGACGAGAAGTTCAAGAATCCGTACAGCGCTGGTAAATCGGCCAGACTCGACGTATTCACGGGCGAGCCCGATGAGGTTTGTTTGCGCGAAACAGTTGGTGACGCTCAGAATCCAGAAAAAGCATGCGATGGCCGCTGTTCGCAAATAATCCCCATTACCAGATTTTGGGTTGTGGCACATCGCGTCTAAATTCGATCAACATGTATGTGAATATGGATGATCCATGCGATCCTCACTCATGTGGCGTACCTTTCTGTCCCAATGAAAACTATGGAATTCATGGACTGGCTGAAAAACGTACTTCTGGACATCGCAATCACAGCGCTGATAGCGATCTGGCTTTTTTTCGATAACACCTTGGCGTATTGGGCCATAGTCATTTACACACCCTTGCTACTGCTACTCAAGATTGTAGCGCTTTCAAGTGGATTATCCCAGGTTGCGGCACAAAAATCTGACTCGACTCCGACCTGGTTCTATCACACCATTTACGCCATCAACCTTATCCTGCTTCTGGTCGGAAGTTGGTATCTGGTTGCCGGTGGCTGGGCCGCAATCTGGATATTGTCGGCATATCAGGAATCTCGAACCGTCGCCCGCAAGACGGCGAAGAAAAAATAGACCGAAGGCTGTGTACGTTGCTTGCCAACTACTTCACTCTCAGAACACTTGTCCGCGAGTGGCAGGAAACGCTGTCAGGGAGCACCATAGAACAGGTTTATTCTCAGTCGAAGGGAGAACTGACCATCGTGGTTTCTCTGAGCGAAACCGAGATCCACTCGATCAGAATAGCTACTCGAGCGCCGTTTCAATTCGTTTTTGAATACAGTGGTCAAAACCGGGCCCGCAGGAACACTCGTTCCATATTTCCTCGTGTGGTTGGCTCCAGAATAATTTCGATCTTGATTGCTGACGCCGACAGGCAGATCACAATGGTTTTGAGCAACGATCGCACAATCCGCATAGATTTTATGGGGTCACGATCGAATGTGTATCTGGTGGGAGCTGACGGTACGGTTTCCGATCGATTTCGGGAAGTCGGCACCGAGATAGGAGTACGGCCGCCGCAACCGCGGTCTGCACAAATCCCGGATTCCGTCCCTGATCTGCGGTCTCGAATGGACGTTTTTTCAGGATTGCCGGCCGTGCGTTTGAAGCGAGCGGTCAGTCTTTTTGACCGAACTCTGGCAGAAGAGGTGGTATTTCTGGCAGGCGGGAAGAACACCGATGAACCGGACTCAGACAAGCTTTTCGGGAGCATGTTGTCTGTAATTGAGTCATTTGAACAAGCATCTCCAAGGGTGTATGCCCGTGGCGACATGGTTACCGGCATCGCAGCGATCGAGCTTCGTTCAAAATCGGAAGAGGATGTAAAACTGTTTCCAACGATGAATGAGGCGGTTGTTTATTTTGTACGACGCGTGTTGTCGCAATCAGGCTTTGAGAGTTTGTTCAAACCATTGATCGCGGCTGTGGAATCGCGGCTTACGCGGACGTCCCGGCGGTATGAACGAATGGCAGAGGAGTTATCAAAGCCAAGTCGTGCAGACACCTATGAAAAATTCGGACACCTGCTCATGGCCAATCAATCCGCGGTAGGAGCAGGAACAGATGTTGTAGAACTGGACGATATAATATGCCGATCTGGTGTCGTCAGCGTCAAACTAGATCCACTTCTGGGCGCCATTCAGAACGCCGAGCGATATTATCAACGGGCCCGCAAGATCAGGCAGTCACGGGATACTTCGAAAGAAAGGGTCGAAAACGCGCGCGCCGAAGTTGATCGACTAACAAAATTGAAAGAGAAAATCGACGGTCTAACCTCACGAGATGAAGTAGTGCGATTCAAAAAAGAATATGCCGACGATCTGGCGTGGCTAAGCAGCTCCGGCGCGGCAGGGGGAAGCGAAGTCCCATTCCGGCAGTTTGATATCGGTGGCGGCTACATAGTGTGGGTTGGTCGGAACGCCACTCAAAACGACGAGCTTACGTTGCATGCGGCCAGGAAATACGATTACTGGTTGCACGCCAGAGGAGTGGCTGGTTCTCATGTAATATTGCGAATACCTGCAAAAAATGTAAAACCTCCACGCCGTATCGTCGAAAAAGCGGCTGCTATTGCTGCGTACTACAGTAAAGCCCGTACCAGTTCGTACGTGCCAGTTATTTTCACCGAGAAAAAATTCGTTCGAAAACCACGAAAAAGCCCTGCCGGAAGCGTACTCGTTGAAAGGGAAGAGGTCATAATGATTGAACCCGGAATTCCATCGGTTTAAATGACTGCAATACAAAGAATGCAAAACAAGATCAATCTCTCAAATAATCCAAACACCTTATGACCTGGATCGAATCAGTCATCTTGGGATTGGTGCAGGGACTCACAGAATTTCTGCCGGTGTCCTCGTCAGGGCACCTCGTTCTCGGAAAACATATTCTGGGAATAGAGGCCTCGGAAATCGGCATTTTGTTTGAGGTATTGGTGCATTTCGGGACTGCACTCAGCATTATTGTGGTGTATCGGAAGGAGTTGGTTAAGTTGATTGGAGGGTTCATCACGGCCGCTATACGCCCGTCACAGTATCAACAGGCATGGATCAACAACCAGGAATTCCGTATGGCATTGTTCATCCTGCTGACAATGATTCCGACCGGACTCGTATACGTGTTATTCAAAGACGACTTGGAGGCCCTTTTTTCAGATCCAAAGGCCACGTCCTTTATGTTGATTGTGACAGGAATACTATTGCTTCTGACTCGACTAAGAAAAAACCCTGACGGCGAAATCACACCGGTAAAGGCCTTGCTAATTGGTGTTGCGCAATCGGTTGCAATGATTCCTGGTATATCTCGATCGGGTTCGACGATTTGTACAGCCATCTACCTGAACATAGACGCCCGGAAAGCGGCAGACTTCTCGTTCCTGATGCTCTTACCCGTTGTACTTGGGGCTACCCTCCTGAAAACAGGTGAAGTGCTCAGCGCGACCTCGAGCGTTCCGTGGGGGATCCTCTTGCTAGGAACCTTTGTCGCGTTTTTGTCAGGGATTGTGGCCATCAAGCTGGTCCTGAACTTTGTGCGGAGCGGGAAACTGCACTATTTCGCGTTTTATTGTTTCGCCGTCGGCGGCACCGGAATTGCGCTTCTGTGATAACAAGCCCAGTTAAATCGGGCGCAGATCGGAGGGTTAAAGAATCTTCCGGAATGCCCGATTATGACAGTGATTGGCACTGGTTCTTCGTCAGCGCTTTATCCCCCGGAAGAATATTATCGCCCCCTCTGAATGGTCCCATCCATTTCAGAGTTAAAACATGAAATATCGCATATTCGTCGTCGACGACGATACCCAATATGCTCGAATGCTGAGCTATCGTCTGTCGAAAAATACGAATTACGACGTCACGGTATTTAACCGTGGCGAAGCTGTATTAGAAAGACTGTCCGAAAAACCCGACGTGATATTGCTCGACATCATGATGCCCGGTGTGGACGGAATTGAGGTTCTCCAGAAAGTTCTTAAAGAACTACCCAATATTCCCGTCATTATGGTGTCGGCGCAAGGGGTAATCGATACGGCCGTCGAGGCCATGAAATTGGGCGCACACGATTACATCACAAAAGGTCAGGACGACCTCGTGAAACTGGATACCGTCGTTCGAAATGCCATTGAAAAGGCATCGATGGCCAGAGAGCTGGAAGCCCTCCGGAGTGAAGTGGCGTCCCAGTACAAATTGCAAGGACTGATCGGCGATTCAGAGCCGATGAATCAGGTCTATCGACTTATTCAGAAAGCGATTCGGGGCGATCTGACCATCGCTATTCAGGGTGAAAGCGGGACTGGAAAGGAACTCGTGGCTCGAGCAATCCACTACAATTCCAACAGACGCCGCAAGCCATTTGTTGTCGTGAATTGCGCGGCAATACCCCGGGATTTGATGGAGAGCGAGTTTTTTGGCCACGAGAAAGGCTCTTTCACCGGAGCACACACCCGGAAAATCGGAAAATTCGAGGCGGCTGATCAGGGGACCATTTTTCTTGACGAAATCGGCGAACTGGACCTCGATCTACAGGCAAAATTGTTACGTACGCTTCAGGAAGGTGAGCTGACACGTGTTGGTGGTAATGATACCATCACCTTCGATGCCCGTGTTATTTCAGCTACAAATGCCGACGTGATCAGCATGATCAGGGCGGGTCAATTCCGTGAAGACCTTTACTACCGATTGTATCAGTTCCCGATTCCGCTTCCGCCACTTCGAGACCGTGGTTCCGATATCCTGATGTTGGCCAACTACTTTTTCCGAGAGTATCTGAATAACAATCCAGAATTTAAAGAGACACAAATTTCGCTCGAAGCCCAGCAGGCTATTAAAGCGCATCCGTGGCCAGGTAATGTTCGGGAGTTAAAAAGTGCCATCGAACGGGCGATCCTGATCACAGATCACGAGCAAATTCAGGTTCAGGACCTGATGTTGAACAATACCAATCCAATCACGCCGTGGGCGGATCGGCCGGCTGCCAAACCTGTAACCGAGCTTCGATTACATAAGCCGCAACCAACCGCCGCAGTATCCAGTACACCGCCGAGCGAAACAGGTGATGATTTCGCACCTGCATACGAAGATGTGAATGACGGTGAAATAGTCTCTCTGGAAGAATTGAAACATCGCGCGGTCCGACAAGCCTACCAGGTTTGTGATGGAAATGTGGATCGGGCGGCTGTTGAACTCGGTATCGGACGAGCGACCATGTACAGGTTGTTGAAGAAATACCACATGATGACGTAAGTCGCATTTTCGGAGCTGTATTGGTATCGTAGGGGGGCGTGGTATATTGCGCGTCCAGAAATTCGCGAACGACTCTGAAACAGGATTTAACGAATGCGTCTGACCAAGTATGAGAGAGATGTGCAGCGGGAGATAGAATCGTGGCAGCACGGTGATTCATCCCTGATCACACAAGCGATGAATTGGGCTATGCAGCCGATGGACTGGGTGGTGAAGCAGATCATCACACCGGACTTGCTGGATCAGGCTGATTCAGCGATTTCAGGCTTCCTGGGCCTGCTGAACGACGCGTCCCGGTGGACATTCAACAAAAAAGACTTTCTTCCACGCGCTCGAAGTCTGGATATCGATGTCTCAGAGGTCGATGATCTTCGGGATCAACCACTTGAAGACCTGGATCCGCTTGCTCGCAGTTGGTTTACAGAAAACACACTTCTGGCCGCGATCGAAGGGGGTGGAACGGGTCTCGGCGGTGCCGTATTTATCGCCGCAGATATTCCACTCCTGTTCGGAATCAATTTGAGGTTGATACAGCAAATTGGTGCGTCATACGGTTTCCCGCTTGACGATCCATCGTACGCTCCCGTAATCCTGTCCATATTTAATGTTGCATCTTCGGGATCCAGAGAAGGTAAAAACGAAGCGTTACGGGAAATATCCGTAGCCGCCGCCGCCCTCGCCGGGGATCTGAATTACCGAGGCCGCGTGAGCGGAACGTACCGTGATCAAACCAAACATCTTCCCCGGGAAATCGCCAAAAACATTCTTGGGCGGAAGGTCGCCCAGGCCATTCCGATTGCCGGAGCGGCAATTGGTGCCGGAATTAACTATTGGTTCACCGCAGAGACGGCCGAAACAGCGTATATGCTGTTCCGTGCGCTGTACATTGAGAGGAAGGAACGCCTCTAAGAAATGTACAGCTCAGATAAATGCCGCTCGTTGCGATAGTCGGTAGGCCAAACGTAGGTAAATCAACGATATTTAATCGGTTCACGGAAGACCGTCAATCGATTGTTGATGATATGCCCGGAGTCACCCGTGATCGGATATATGGTTCGGTTGAGTGGGGCGGACGGGTGTTTTCTATTGTAGATACGGGCGGATTTGTTCAGAATTCGGACGATCGGTTTGAGGCCGCTATCCGAGAGCAGGTTCACATCGCACTTGATGAGGCTGATCTGGTGGTTTTGACGGTCGATGTCACAACCGGTGTGACAGATCTCGATCAGGAAATGGCTTCGGTATTAAGAAAGTCGGGGAAACCGGTCCTTGTCCTGGCGAATAAGGCAGACAATAACGAGCGCCGGTGGGAAGCAGCAGCATTTTATGATCTCGGCCTCGGCGAGGTGTACGCCATTAGCGCAATCAATGGTATGGGTACCGGGGATTTCCTGGACGCGGTTCTGGAAAAATTGCCCAAAGAAGTCGAAAAGTCGGAAGATGATCGAATTCGAATTGCCATTGTAGGACGTCCAAACGTCGGAAAATCATCGCTCACCAATGGATTATTGGGATTTGATCGATCGATCGTAACAGAAATTGAAGGTACTACCCGGGACTCCGTCGATTCATTCATGAAATATAAAGGTCAGGAGCTGGTTCTGGTTGATACCGCAGGGCTCCGGAAGCGGCGAAATATTACCGAGAATGTTGAATTCTATGCCTATCTAAGGACCGAGCGCGCTATCGAGTCATGCGACGTCGCAATTTTACTTGTTGATGCGAGAGAAGGAGTGGAGTCACAGGATATTCGTGTGTTCAAACTCGCAGAAGGCCTCAAGAAAGGTCTGGTGCTTGGAATGAACAAGTGGGATCTGGTAACGAAGGAGACAAACACGGTCCGGGATGTCGAGAGATCCATCCGGAAGCGACTCAAAACGCTTGAATATGTGCCGATTGTGACCACTTCGGCGCTAACCAAACAGCGCATGTTCAAACTGCTGGATACAGCGGTACAGGTCCATCTCAATCGGCAGCAACGTGTGTCAACGAGTAAGTTGAACGACGCTCTATTACCGGCCATCGAGCAGCATCACCCGGCTCTTTATCGAGGGAATCGGGTAAAAATCAAGTACATGACCCAGGTGAGAGAAAGTCCGCCGGTATTCAATTTTTTCTGTAACTATCCTAAAGGCATCAATGAGTCCTACCGGCGATTCCTTGAGAACAGGATCAGGGAAAGCTTTGGATTTGAGGGTGTACCGCTGACGCTGGTCTTCAAATCGAAATAAAAAGATATTTCGAATCACCGCTGTTGCAGGTAATAATCGGCCTGATATTTCTTATTTTCCGAATCATCCTTAACGGCCTTTACCAAGAATGGCAGGAACCCCGCTTAATACCGCTAAAGAAAACGAACGGACGCTGAATTTTTGGGAGCGATTGTACCTGCCTGAAATTTTCAAAGGTCTGGGATGGTCCGCGAGTAAAATCTGGAAAGAGCCACTTTACACGTTTCAGTATCCGGAGGAACAGTGGTATCCACCGGATAGCTACCGGGGTCGACCGGTTCTCGTGGAAGAAGACGGGAAAGCACGCTGTGTGTCTTGCGATTTGTGCGCGCGGGCGTGTCCACCCATGGCCATTTCTATGGAGGCTCAGGAAATCGATGGGCCCAAAGAACGCGAGCCGGTCTGGTTCGAAATCAATATGCTCCGCTGTATTTATTGCGGCTTTTGCGAAGAAGTGTGCCCGGAAGAAGCGATTGTGATGTCTAAAGAATACGATCTCACATTTCAAGACCGGGAGGAAGCGATATTTGGTCTGGAGCGTCTGTTAGTATCGAAAGATCACCTGACTGATCGGTTGAATTATCTGAAAGCTCAGAAAAATCCGGAATTCTCTGCAGACTGGGATTATCAGGCGTCCAACAATCGTCACTCCATGCGCGACACCGGATTTCTTGCAACACTTGCGGCTGAGGCTGCGGGCAATGGATCGGGCGCCGAAGCATCGTCTTCTTCGGACACTGTCGCCGGTTGATGCGCTCCGAGATCCAGTCGCTGAAGGAACAACTATTGTATCTCGTGGATGAGCTGGATGCTCAGCGTCCACTTTACCGGAAGGTTTCGGATTCGATTCTGGGTGAACGACCTCCGGGTGACGTGTCAATTCGCGATCACTACGAACACATGTTGCAGGCAGAAGAGAAATTCTTCAGGCATATAATTAAGCGTTCGTCGGATGAAGTGGCTGAAAAACTTGCTTCCGAGGAGGCAACCAGCATAGATACGCTGCTCGTACGAATCATGAATGCCCGCGCCAGAAACGTTCAAAATCTTCCAGCGGACGATTCTGACCTTTGGGAGGAATCTATCACCACGAATGAACGGTCGTGCTCGTTACTCGAATGGACGTATCAAGTTGCACTGGGAGATGCAAAAACTTTGCGTGCCATCACGATGCAGCTGTCTGAAATCCGGATGCTATTTCGCCAGTAAGAAGAGTGTATTTCGCTGGGAATGCATACCAATCTGTTAATTCGAAACGTTACTTTAGAAGAAGAACCCTCAGTAATCGAAATAGACTTGCTAACAATTGGCAACCCGTCAAATATCATATGACGATCTGACAGCAGCATTTGCGCACAAAAAATTTGCGCCATTTTACTTGTTGTATGGGCAAGAACAATTCTTTATTGATCGGTTGCAGCAGCTCCTGTTGGAGACCGCACTTGAGTCACACGAGCGTGATTTCAATCTGGATATCGTGTACGGGGCGGAGGCCGATGCAAAAGCAGTGCTGAGCATCTGCATGTCGTATCCACTTATGGCAGAACGGCGGGTGGTCATTATCCGGGATTTC
>Ga0114950_10002931_pt1 | contig 13156 bp, 23 predicted proteins | sample N075metaG_FD_83503 | JGI IMG/M metagenome (GOLD analysis project Ga0114950, IMG submission 83503) | Deep subsurface microbial communities from Kermadec Trench to uncover new lineages of life (NeLLi) - N075 metaG | ecosystem: Environmental > Aquatic > Marine > Ocean trench > Sediment | place...
AGCAGGTGCGGGAAAGAGAAAGCCGGAAACCCTTGCCATCCTTGGGTTCCCGGCGAAGTTGGTTGCTTTTATTGAGTGGACCGTGGGGGACTCGAACCCCCGACCTCCGGCATGCGAGGCCGGCGCTCTCCCAACTGAGCTAACGGCCCGGAAAACTCTCAGCACCCTGCTGAACAACTTCCGGGGGTGCGATTACCGGCACCCTGCTAGTCCGACGAGCTGCCAGCCTCCACCAACTCGATAATTGCCATCTGGGCGCGATCGCCGCGGCGGGTATCGAGACGCATGATGCGGGTGTAGCCGCCGGGGCGTTCCGCATAGCGGGGGGCGAGTTCGTTGAACACCTTACTGAGCACGTCCTCCTCGCGGATCATACGTGCCGCATGGCGACGGGCGTGCAGCGTGTCGCGCTTCCCCAAGGTGACCAAGCGCTCGGCGACGCGACGCACCGCCTTGGCCTTGGCCAGCGTCGTGGTAACACGCTCGTGCTTGAGCAAATCGGTCGCCAGGTTACGCAGCATGGCCTTGCGGTGGGCGGTGTCGCGGCTCAGCTTGGCACCTTTCTTGCGATGGCGCATTACGTTCTCCTCTCGTCGCCCGCCGTCACTCCGCCACCGGCGCCGGCAGGTCCGAAAGATCCATGCCCAGCGTGAGGCCCATCTCGGCCAGCACTTCCTTGATTTCCTGCAGCGACTTCTTACCGAAGTTCTTGGTCTTCAGCATCTCCGGCTCGGTCTTCTGGACCAGGTCGCGGATGCTGCGGATGTCGGCGTTCTTTAGGCAATTATAGGACCTCACCGACAACTCGAGCTCGTCGACGGGACGGTTGAGGGTGGCGTGGAAGGCGTTGAAATCTTCGTCAACCTCGGCAACTTCCACCTCCGGCTCCTCATCGAAATCGATGAAGATCGACAGGTGATCACGCAGCAGCTTGGCGGCCAGGGCGACGGAATGATCCGGCGTCACCGTACCGTCGGTCCAGCACTCCAGGACCAGGCGCTCGTAGTTGGTGTCACGGCCCAAGCGAGCGGGCTCGACCTCGTAGTTGACCCTGCGTACCGGCGAGTGCACCGAGTCGAGGGGGATCCAGCCAACGCTCATGTCGTCCTCGAGATTACGGTCGGCGGACACGTAGCCGCGCCCCTGGCGCAGGCGCAGCTCCATCTTCACGTTGCCGCCTTTTGACAGCGTGCAGATGTGCGCCTCCGGCGCCAGACAATCGACGTCGGGGTCTTGCTCGATGTCACCCGCTGTCACGTCACCGGCCTTGCTGACGTTGAGCACCACCGTCTTGGGCTTGTCGGTGTTGAGCCTGAAGGGAATGGCCTTGAGGTTGAGAATGAGGTCGGTGGTGTCTTCTATGATGTCGGGTAGCGAGCTGAACTCGTGCAGCACGCCGTCGATCTTCATGGCTGTGATCGCCGCACCTTCGATCGACGAGAGCAGCACGCGGCGCATGGCATGGCCAACGGTCACCGCAAATCCGCGCTCGAAGGGCTGGGCAAAGAACTTGCCGTAGCGGTCGGTCAGGGACTCCAGATCAAACTCGAGCCTCTTGGGCCGCTGGAAGCCAGTCCAAAGCATCCTTTTCGTCCTTCCTGATTCCCCCGCCGGGCGGGGTGCAATGTTTCGCTAGGTTGTCGAGCTATCGATTATTTCGAGTAAAGCTCGACGATGAGCTGTTCCTGAATTTCGACGTCGATGTCTTCACGCGTGGGTAGCTGCAGCACAGTCCCCCGCAAGGCTTCATGATCGACCTGCAGCCAGGCACGAAGCGGCCCGGCAGAAGCATTCTCGGCGGCCACCTTGATCGACGCGTTCTTCTTCGACGCCGGGGCCACGGAAATGGCATCGCCCTGGCTGGCCTGGTACGACGGGATATCAACACGCCCGCCGTTCACGTGGATGTGTCCGTGACGGATGATCTGGCGTGCATGAGGACGCGACAGCGCCAATCCCATGCGGTACACCACGTTATCCAGGCGCCGTTCGAGGGTGACGAGCAGGGCGGCGCCGGTGATTCCACGCCGTTGCGCAGCTTCCCTGAAATACTTACGAAACTGGCGTTCGAGGACCCCGTAAATGCGCTTGACCTTCTGTTTCTCGCGCAACTGGATGTTGTAGTCGGACGGGCGACGACCACGCCGACGACCATGCTGTCCCGGCGGGTAGTTGCGGCGCTCGATGGCGCACTTGTCGGACAGGCAACGGGTTCCCTTCAAAAAGAGCTTGGCGCCCTCACGCCGGCAAAGTCTGCATACCGGACCACTGTAGCGAGCCACTACTTCCTCCTCTGCCTGTCCTCAGACCCGGCGACGCTTGGGCGCACGGCATCCATTGTGGGGAATGGGCGTGACGTCGCGGATGGCGATGACGTCGAGCCCTGCCGCCTGTAGCGCACGAATCGCCGACTCGCGACCCGGGCCCGGGCCCTTGACGCGAATCTCGACACGCTTCATGCCATGATCGCGCGCCTTCTGTGCCGCGTCCTGAGCCGCGATCTGCGCCGCGAACGGCGTGCTCTTGCGTGACCCCTTGAAACCCTTGGAGCCGGCGCTCGACCACGCAATCGCGTTGCCGTCGGGGTCGGAGATCAGAATCAATGTGTTGTTGAACGTTGCCCGGATGTGGGCAATGCCCTGCGGCACGTTCTTCTTGACCTTCTTCTTGCTCTTGCGGTGTTTAACCATTCGATCTTGCCGTTCGATCTAGCCGTTCATTGTGGCCACGCAATGTAGCCACACAATTCGTGTGCCTAGCTCCGCGCACTTGCCCTCTTCTTGACCGCCAGACCCCTGGGGCCCTTGCGGGTGCGCGCATTCGTCTTCGTCTTCTGCCCGCGAACCGGCATATTGCGACGATGGCGGAGCCCGCGGTACGAGCCGATCTCGATGAGGCGCTTGATGTTCATCTGCACCTCTTTGCGCAAATCACCTTCGACGCGTCCTTGCCGGTCGATGATCTGCCGGATGCGGCTGACCTCTTGCTCGGTCATGTCCTTTACGCGTCGCGCAGGCTCGACCTTGGCACTGGCCAGGATGTCGAGCGCGCGGGCGCGACCGATTCCGTAGATATCGGTAAGCGCAATCTCAATACGCTTGTCCATGCGCAGGTCAATGCCGGCGATACGAGCCATCGCTACTCTCCTGTACTCCTCATGGGGCGTCGGCCCCCGCTCGCGGAGAAACCCCGCGCAATCTCATCAACGTTAGAAACCCGGTCGTGGTTCGGCCGATTACCCCTGGCGCTGCTTGTGCTTGGGGTTCTCGCAAATCACGTACAGCCGCCCGCGGCGCCGAACGATCTGGCACTTGTCGCACATGCGACGCACTGATGCACGAACTTTCACGACTTACACCTTTTCGGGAGGTCGCCCTGAACAGACGAGAAGAGGGTTATTTTAGCAGCCCCTCGTCAGGTCCGACAGCCACCCCCCGCCCCTATTTATACCGGTAGACGATTCGTCCCCGGGACAAGTCATAGGGCGAAAGCTCCACCAGGACCTCGTCCCCCGGCAAGATACGGATGAAATACTTCCGCATCTTCCCGGAGATATGCGCCAGCACCTTGTGCCCGTTGTCGAGCTCGATGTTGAACTGGGCATTCGGGAGGCACTCGGTGACCTTGGCCCTTACTTGAATTGCCTCTTCTTTTGCAGACATACGCTCTCGCGGGGCGGCCCTATGCGTACCCGCTCGCCTTTCTCATATGGCGTTGCGGGGCGCTCAAGACCCACGGCCCCTCCTCTGTGATCGCCACGCTGTGCTCGAAATGAGCGGAAGGGCGACGATCCCTGGTGACGGCCGTCCAGCCGTCATCGAGAACTTCCACTTCATGGGTGCCCATGTTGACCATGGGCTCGATCGCCAGAACCATGCCGGCACGCAAACGCTGGCCGATGCCCGGGCGACCGAAATTCGGAATCTGCAAGTCTTCGTGCAGCACGGAGCCGATACCGTGGCCGACAAAATCACGCACGATAGAGAAGCCTGCGGCCTCGACGTGCACCTGCACCGCGTGGGAGATGTCGCCCACCCGCTTGCCGGGGCGGCACTGGTCGATGGCGCGCTGCAGCGACTCCTCGGTGACGCGCAGCAACCGCTCTACCTCCTGGTCCAGCGGAAACACCGCGACGGTGGTCGCCGAGTCGCCGTAGAAACCGTCGAGCTTGACGCCGAGGTCCATACTGACGATGTCACCGGGAGCAATCTTGCGATCCGGCGACGGGATGCCGTGCACCACCTCCTCGTTCAACGAGGTGCAAACACTGGCCGGAAAGCCGCGGTAGCCCTTGAAGGCGGGCTCTCCACCGAGCTCGCGAATACGCGCTTCAGCGTGCTCGTCGAGCACAGCGGTGCTCACACCCGGGCGCACCCGTTCGACCAGCTCGCCCAATACCTGGGCAACAATCTGGTTGGCACGGTGCATGATGTCGAGCTCGGATTTCGACTTGCAGATGATCATCGTTGCACCGTTGTCCGCATGGCGGCATCGAGGCGGTCGAACACCTCGTCGACCGATCCAACGCCGTCGATTCTCTCCAAGGCGCCCGTGGCGCGGTAATACTCCACCAGCGGCTCGGTACGTTCGCGGTACACACGCATGCGCTCGATGACGACCTCGTCCCTGTCATCGTCGCGCCCGTTGCCGCCGGCCGACTCCTGCCGCCGCGCAGAGATGCGTTGCAAGACCTCGTCCTCGGGAACGTCGAGCATCAGGACCAAGTTGACCTCGCCGAGCCCCAGGCGCCGGGTCAACGGATCGAGCGTCTCGGCTTGGCCGCGCGTACGCGGGTATCCGTCCAAGACGGCTCCGCCGGCGCAGTCGGGCTTAGCCAGACGGTCTTCGACCAGCTCCAACATGACGTCGTCGGGAACCAGATCGCCCGCCGCCATGATCGCCTTGACGCGATCGCCGAGCACGGTTCCGGCGCCCACCGCCTCGCGCAGCATGTCCCCGGTGGAAATCTGCGGCAGGCCATATTTTGCGGCGAGGCGGGCCGCCTGGGTGCCCTTGCCGGCACCCGGCGCGCCGAGGAAAACAACGAGCATGTTATGAATACCGTCGGGCTTTGATGCGCCCGCCCTTCAGGAAGCCCTCGTAGTGCCGCATGATCAGCTGGCTCTCGACCTGGCGCACGGTGTCCATCGCGACGCCGACGAGGATCAGCAGGGAGGTACCGCCGAAGTAGAACTGGATGCCGAGCCCGGTGGTAACCCATACCGGCAACACGCTGTCGAGATAGGGGCCGACGAAGGGGAGCGGCGCAACCTGGAAACCCGCCAGCAGGAACTGCGGCAACAACGACACCAAAACCAGGTAGACCGAGCCGATGAAGGTCAGGCGGGTGAGAATCCCGTCGATGTACTCGGCGGTGCGCTTGCCCGGACGGATACCGGGCACGAAGCCGCCATACTTGCGCATGTTGTCCGCCACGTCGACCGGGTTGAAGATGATCGCCGTGTAGAAATAGCAAAAGAACATGATGGCAGCGGCGTACAGCACTGTGTACACCGGGTGTCCCCAGTTCAACGCCGCGGTGATCGACTGCGCCCACGGATGGGTGATGAACTGGGTGATGGTCTGCGGGAACATGATGATCGACGAGGCGAAGATCACCGGGATGACGCCCGCCGTGTTGACACGAATCGGCAAATGGGTGCTCTGCCCCCCATACATGCGGCGGCCAACGACGCGCTTGGCGTATTGCACCGGGATGCGCCGCTGGGCGCTCTCCATGAGCACGACGAAGGCGGTGACCCCGACCATCACGGCGATCAGGAGGAGCACGGTGAAAACGTTGAGCGACCCGATCTCGAGCTGCTGGTAGGTACCGATGATGGCGCCCGGCAGACCGACGGCGATGCCCGAGAAGATCAGCAAGGAGATGCCGTTGCCGATGCCGCGCTCGGAGATCTGCTCGCCCAGCCACATCAGGAAGGCGGTACCGGTGGTGAGGGTCAGCACCGCCATGAAACGGAACTTCCAGCCCGGCTCCAATACGAAGGGCGCTCCGCCGGTCATGCCACCGCCCTGTTCGAGCGCGAACGAGATGCCCATCGACTGCACGATCGACAACCCCACGGTGAGATAGCGGGTGTAGCGCGTGATCTTCTTGCGCCCCAGCTCGCCCTCTTTCTGCAGTTTCTCGAGGTACGGCCAGACCACAGTAAGAAGCTGCAGGATGATCGATGCCGAGATGTAGGGCATGATGCCCAAGGCGAACACCGTCATCTGGCTCAGGGCCTGCCCCGAGAACAAGTTCACCAGGCCGAAGAAATTACCCGCCTGGGCGTTGAAGAACTCCAGGATGGCGGCCGAGTTGACGCCCGGGATGGGAATGTTGGCGCCGATACGAAAAACAGACAGCAACCCGAAGGTGTACAGCACACGGTTTCGCAGATCGGGGATCGCGAAGATATTGCGAACCGTGTCCCTCACCCGACGACCTCGACCGTGCCACCTGCCGCCTCGATCTTCGCCGCGGCGGTCTTCGAGAAACGATGCGCCTTGACCGTCAACGAGCCCTCCATCTCACCGCGACCCAGAATGACGATACCGTCGAACTTGCCCTTTACCAGGCCGGCTTCCGCCAAGGCTTCCGGATCAACCGTGCTGCCGGCGGCGAAACGTGCCAGCTGGCTGAGATTGACCTCGGCCCACGCCTTGCGAAACGGGTAGTTGCTGAAACCACGCTTCGGAATGCGGCGCACCAGGGGCATCTGCCCGCCCTCGAACCCGGCCTTGTGCTTGTAGCCGGAGCGCGACTTGGCTCCCTTGTGCCCGCGGCCGCTGGTCTTTCCGGTACCCGAACCGTGACCTCTACCGACGCGCTTGCGAGGCTGCCGGGCGCCCTCTTTGAGTCGCACGTCGTGCAGCTTCATGAGTTACCTCCGCTCGCTCGCTTCGTGGCCGCCTGTTTCTTGGCGGTCTTTTTCTTGGTTGTTTTCTTCTTCGCGGTCGTGGCCGTGCCAGCCTTGCTGGTCTTGGTCTTCTTGGCAGCCTTCTTGGTGGTCTTTTTCTTCGCCGCGAGCGTGGTGGTCTTCGTTCGGGCCTTGGTGGCTGCGGCCTTCGGGCCTGCCGGAGAGCCGGCTGCCGGCACCGCTCCCACGACACGGACCAGATGTCCGATCATCCCCACGTTGCCGCGCACGGCGGCGTTGTCGGGTTGTTCGACCACCTGCCCGATACGCCGCAACCCCAGTGTGCGCAGCGCTTCGCGCTGCTTTTTCGTCTGTCCTATGCGGCTGCGAACCTGTTGAATTCGCAGCACCGATGCGTTCTTTGCCACTCTCTCGTCCCCTGTGTTCCCTAGGCGCCGCCGTCCGTGTAGCTCCGGTACGGCTGTACGGCCTCGGGGTTCAATCCACGCGCTCGGGCGATTTCTTCGGCACTGCGCAGCTGGTCGAGAGCGTCGAACGTCGCCTTCAGCATGTTGTGCGGGTTATGCGAGCCCAAGCACTTGGTCAGGATGTCCTGGTAGCCCACCAGTTCGACCACGGCGCGGACCGCGGCACCGGCAATGACGCCGGTACCGGGAGAAGCCGGCTTCAACAGCACCCTTCCGGCACCAAACCGGCCGATGGCCTCGTGCGGCACCGTGGTTCCCATCATCGGCATCTTGCGCAGGTTCTTGCGCGCCACCTGTACCGCCTTGCGAATCGCCAGCGGCACTTCCTTGGCCTTGCCCAGGCCAAAACCAGCGTGTCCGTGTCGGTCACCGATGACCACCAGGGCATTGAAGCCGAGGTTCTTGCCGCCCTTGACCACCTTGGTGACACGGTTGATGGTCACCACGGTGTCCTGGAGCTCGTGCTCCAACGAATCCGGGTCAATTCGATCACTATGACGCATCCTTCAAGCCTTCCTCCCTAGAACTCGAGACCAGCTTCGCGGGCCGCTTCGGCGATGGCACGCACGCGGCCGTGATAGGCATAGCCACCACGGTCGAAGACCACCTTGCTGACGCCCGCATCCCTGGCGCGCTCGCCAATCAGCTTGCCGGCCGCGGAGGCAGCCGAAACCGTAGCGCCGTGCTGAAACCCTTGCTCGCGAAACGCCGCTTCTTGCGTCGACAGCGACGCCAGGGTTTTGCCCTCGACATCGTCGATCACCTGCAGGTGCAGATGGCGGTCGGAACGGAAGACCGCGAGGCGCGGACGCCCCGGCGTACCGCTGACGCGACGGCGAATACGTTGCCGCACCGCGTTGCGCCGAACTTGCTTTTTCTTGCCACGTTGGATCGACATTTTCTATAACCCCACACCGGCGGCGCCGGACTTGCCGACCTTCTTCTTGATGATCTCGCCCTCGTAGCGAATGCCCTTGCCCTTGTACGGCTCGGGCGGACGAAAACGCCTAATCTGCGCCGCAGTCTCGCCGACCTGCTGCTTGTCGATGCCCTTGATCGAGATCTTGGTCTGATTCTCGACGCTGATCTCAATGCCCTCGGGCACCGGGAAATCCACCGGGTGCGAGAAGCCGAGCTGCAGCACCAGGCTGGCACCCTCCATCTTGGCGCGGTAGCCGATACCTTCGATCAGCAGGTTACGTTGGAAACCCTGGTGAACACCCTCCACGGCATTGGCCGCCAGGGCACGCGCCAATCCGTGATAGGCGCGCGTCTGTTTCTGGTCGTTGGCGCGCTCGAAGCGCACCACCCCGTCCTCTTGCACCAGACTGACGCCCGGTGGAACGGGGCTGCTCAACTCGCCCTTGGGGCCGCTGATGTGCAGCGTGTCGGCATCTTGCCGGACGGAAACACCGTCCGGCAGCGGGATTGGCTTGAGTCCAATTCGTGACATGGCTACCAGACCCGGCAGATGACCTCACCGCCGATACCGAGCTCGCGGCACCGCCGGTCGGTCAGCACGCCTTGTGAGGTGGATATGATGGCGATACCGAGTCCGTTGAGGACAACGGGCACGTCGTCCTTGCCGCAATACAGCCGGCGCCCGGGCTTGCTCACCCGTTCGATGTGGCGCAGCACCGGGACGCGACCCTGGAGATACTTGAGCGTCACCTCGATGTCGCGGGCTTGCTCTCCTTGCTCGGTCTTCACTTCGGTAACGTAGCCCTCCTCGGTGAGGATACGCGCGACTTCTTTCTTGAGGCCTGACGAAGGAATCAGGACGGTCTCGTGCTTTGCCTGCAGCCCGTTACGGATACGGGTCAGCATGTCGGCAATGGGATCGGTCATCATGATCAGTTTTCCTACCAGCTCGCCTTACGAACACCGGGAATCTCCCCGCGCAGCGCGCGCTGGCGGAAGCAGATCCGGCACATCTGGAAACGACGCAGATAGCCTCGGGCGCGGCCACAAATGCGGCAACGGTTGACCTGGCGCACCTTGAACTTGGGCTTACGTTTTGCCTTTGCTATCCATGCAGTAGTGGCCACGTTCTATTCCCTATTGCTCTTGTCGAAACGGCATACCCAAGCCCCGTAACAGGGCGCGGGCCTGCTCGTCGGTATCCGCCGTCGTGCAAATCGTCACATTCATACCCCTCACCCGGTCGACCTTGGTGTAGTCGACCTCGGGAAAAATCAACTGGTCTTTGAGACCCATGGTGTAGTTGCCACGCCCGTCAAATGAATCACGAGGGACGCCCCGGAAATCGCGCACGCGTGGCAGCACGATCGACACCAGGCGGTCGAGAAACTCGAACATACGGTTGCCACGCAATGTCACCGTGGCGCCGATGGGCATGCCCTCCCGCAGCCGAAACGAGGCCACCGACTTGCGCGCCCGGCGGATACTCGGTTTCTGCCCGGTGATCACCGCGAGTTCTTCGACCGCCCGGTCGAGCTCCTTGATGTCCTGGGTGGCCCGCCCGACGCCGACATTGACGACGATCTTCAGCAGGCGCGGAACCGCCATGGGGTTAGAGACTCCGAGCTCCTCCTGGAGGTGCCCGCGAATCTCGCTCTCATAACGCTCTTTCAATCGTGCAGCCATAGCTAGGACTTGTCCAGCACCGCGCCGGATTTCACCGCCACACGCACCCTGCTGCCGTCTTGCAGGATCTTGTGGCCAACGCGCGATGGTGCGTTGGTTTCGGGACAGACAACCGCCACATTCGAAATATGTAGCGGCTGCTCGCGCTCGACGACCCCGCCTTTGACCTTCTTCGCGGGGTTGGCTTTCACGGCCTTCTTGACCATGTTGACGCCTTCGACGAGCACTCTCTCTTCTCGTGGATACACCTTCATCACCCGACCGGTCTTGCCTCGATCCTTGCCGGTAATGACATAGACCTGATCATTCTTGCGGATATTTGCCGTACGCCGCATGGCTACAGCACCTCCGGAGCGAGCGAAACAATACGCATGAAGCGCCGGTCACGCAGCTCGCGAGCCACCGGTCCGAAAACTCGCGTTCCGATGGGCTCGTTGTTCTCGTCGATCAGCACCGCGGCGTTGGTATCGAAGCGGATATAGGAGCCGTCCTTGCGGGCGGTTTCTTTCTTGGTACGCACGATAACAGCGCGTACGACCTCGCCCTTCTTGACCGTGCCCCGCGGCACAGCTTCCTTGACCGACGCCGAGATGATGTCGCCGATGCCTGCCGTCCTGCCGATGCTGGAGCCACCGAGCGGCTGGATACACGCAATCTTGCGCGCCCCCGAGTTGTCGGCGACTTCCAAAATGGTCTGCATACAGATCATGACAAATTCCTCACCAACGGCTGGTTACGCGCGCGGCGCGCGCTCCATAATCTCCACCAGGCGCCAGCGTTTGCGACGCGATATCGGGCGACATTCGACGATGCGGACGCGGTCCCCGGCGTGGCAGTCGTTAGCCTCGTCATGAGCCATAAACTTTCGCCGGGTGCGCACAACCTTCTTGTACAGCGGATGCTGGGATGCGCGCTCCACGGACACGACAATGGTCTTGTCCATGCGGTCGCTCATCACCACGCCGACCTCTTCGCGGCCGCGACCGCGCTGCTTCGCAGCACCCGTATCCGTTTCTTCAACAGCCATCAGCTCTATCCTTCAATCCGTTCAGTCTTCGGTGTTGGTCGGCTCGGCGTCCGGCGCCACTTCCACCGTAGCAACCGGCGCGGTTTCCTCTGTTGCCGCCGGCGTGGCTTCCGCCGCAGCAGCCGCCGTGGCTTCCGCCGTGGCTTCCCCCGTAGCAGCCGGCGTGGCTTCCTCTGTTGCCGTGGCTTCCGCCGTAGCAGCCGGCGTGGCTTCAACTGTGGCGGCCGCAGCCGCTTCCCCCGCGGCGGCAGCGCCAAGCTCTTTCTCGCGCCGAATCGTCATGACCCGAGCAATGTCCTTGCGCACCGCCCGCAGCATCTGTGGGTTCTCGATCTGCCCCGTCGACTGCTGGAAACGCAGCTTCAGCAGCTGCTCGCGCAGGTCCTGAGACTTGGTATCGAGCTCCTCCGGCGAAAGATCGCGCAGCGTCTCCGCGTTCATCCGAGCTCCTCCTCGATGCGGCGCGTGAAGCGCACGCGAATCGGTAGTTTCGCCGCCGCCAGACGCATCGCTTCACGTGCGAGCGGCTCCGGAACACCTTCCATCTCATAGAGAATCCGGCCCGGCTTGATCACCGCGACCCACGCTTCCGGGGGGCCCTTGCCTTTACCCATGCGGGTCTCGGCAGGCTTCTTGGTAATCGGTTTGTCGGGAAAAATACGGATCCACACCTTGCCGCCGCGTTTGGCGTGGCGGGTCATGGCCACACGAGCGGCCTCGATCTGCCGACTGGTGATCCACCCACATTGCAACGCCTGCAGGCCGAACTCTCCGAACTTCACCGTAGCTCCGCCCTTGGCCTGGCCGCGGCGCCTCCCGCGGTGCACCTTGCGGCGTTTGACTTTTTTCGGCATCAACATTGTTCAACTACCTTCTCGTCGGCCTCGAACAGCCCTAGAGCTTTGCGCTGCGGTCGTCCACGTCGAGGATCTGACCGCGATATACCCAAACCTTCACACCGATCTGTCCGTAGGTCGTACGGCTCTCGGCGAATCCGTAGTCGATGTCGGCACGCAGCGTGTGCAGCGGCAATTTGCCCTGCAGATACCACTCGATGCGGGCGATCTCGAGACCACCCAGCCGACCGGCACAGCGCACTTTGATGCCCTCGGCACCGAAACGCATGGCGGTCTCCACTGCCCGGCGCATGGCGCGCCGAAAGGCGACGCGGCGTTCCAGCTGCAGGGCGATGTTCTCGGAGATGAGCTGTGCGTCGAGCTCCGGCCGGTGTACCTCCTGGATGTTGACATACACCTCGCGGTGCGTGCTCGCTTCGATGTCCTTCTTCAGGCGATCGACCTCGGAGCCGTTGCGACCGATGACGATCCCCGGGCGCGCCGTGTGGATGTCGACCTTGAGCTTGTTGGCAGCTCGCTCGATCTCGACGCGCGAAACACCGGCGTGGTGGAACCGCTTGCGGATCATCTCCCGCAGTTGGATGTCTTCGTGCAGCAGGTCGCCATAATCACGTGTGGCGAACCAGCGCGAGCGCCACTCTTCGGTGTAGCCGAGGCGGAAGCCGATCGGATGTACCTTCTGTCCCATATCAGTTTTTCTTCTCTGCGAGCTTCACCGTGATGTGACTCGTTCGCTTGATGATCGGAAACGCCCGACCCATGGGCTGGGGGCGGATCCGCGTGGGCAACGACGGCCCCTGATCCACAAAAACCTCTGCGACAACCAGGTCGTCAACGTCGATGCCGGGATCGATGTTCTCGGCATTCGCCACCGCGGAGCGCACCACCTTCTCGAGGTGACGAGCGGCGCGACGCGTCGACAGCTCCAGCGTTCCCAGCGCCTCACGCACCTTGCGGCCGCGAATCTGGTCGGCTACCAGGCGGACTTTAGTGGCTGAGCCCTTGACGAAGCGTGCCTTTGCTTGACTGACCATTTCCATTTCTCTTGCTTCTCCCGCTGCTAGCGAAAGCTCGCCGAGCCGCCCGACCTGCCGCCGCTCGAGTGGCCACGAAAAGTCCGGGTGGGAGCGAATTCCCCCAGCTTGTGACCCACCATGTTCTCGGTGACGTAAACGGGTATGAACCTTTTTCCGTTGTGCACGGCGAGTGTATGCCCGACCATCTCGGGCACAATCGTGGAGCGTCGCGACCAGGTCTTGATGACCGAACGCTCGCCGCCGCGATTCATTGCCTCGATCTTCTTGCCCAGCGAAG
>Ga0114950_10002934_pt1 | contig 13154 bp, 13 predicted proteins | sample N075metaG_FD_83503 | JGI IMG/M metagenome (GOLD analysis project Ga0114950, IMG submission 83503) | Deep subsurface microbial communities from Kermadec Trench to uncover new lineages of life (NeLLi) - N075 metaG | ecosystem: Environmental > Aquatic > Marine > Ocean trench > Sediment | place...
CGGCCCGGCACCCGACAATACGTTGTCTGCCCGGGAAACAGTCCACTCACTCAGCCAATCCGGCGTCATGTTCTCGACCGACTTGTCGAGCGACAGCAAAGGCCAGCTCGTCACACTCGAAGGTGCCAACGGCACTGAATATTGGGTTGGATTTCACAATTTCTTCGTTATTACGCGTTACAACCGCAGCGTCATGTACGCGCTAGCCGTGCACCAGCTCGGCCAGGAAATAGCGCTAGAGGTAGTGCATGACGAATCGTAGCGTCGCGCAGTACCTGGTCATACTTGTGATCCTGGGTTTGTTGACAAGTTGTGGCTCCAACAGAGCCAAGGATGGACCGCCGCGCGGGGAAAGCGCGTCGGTTCCTCCCATGCCCAATGATGCAATTCCTCGTCCGGAACCCAAAAGCCGCGCTGGCAACGGACCTGTCTACGAGGTATTCGGCCAGCGCTATACCGTAATGGACAGCGCCAATGGTTATCGCGAGCGTGGCGTCGCCTCCTGGTACGGCAAGAAATTTCACGGCAATCTGACTTCGATGGGCGAGACCTACGATATGTATGAGATGACCGCTGCGCACAAGTCCTTACCTTTGCCAACTTATGTCCGTGTCCGCAATCTGCGCAACAACAAGACCGTGGTCGTGCGAGTGAACGATCGAGGTCCATTTGTCCACAATCGCATCATCGACTTGTCGTACTACGCGGCAGTGAAGCTGGACATGATTGGCACCGGCACCAGCCTGGTCGAAGTTGAGGCCATAACCTTTGGCGAACCAAGGGGCGATCGGCCCACACGACAGGTAACGCCGCCGCCAGTCGAGCCGCCGATTCCTGAGGCGAACAAAACAACGCAGGTATTTGTCCAGCTTGGCGCCTTCGGCAGCCGGGAAAACGCGGATCGGCGGATCGCCTTGCTACGCAGTGGCGGTATCGGCGCGGGATTCGTACTCGAAGACAGGTCAGCCGAAGAGACATTGTACCGGGTGCGTATGGGGCCAATTCGAGGTGTCGAGCAATACGATTTGCTCGTCGAGGAACTCGACAAGCTCGGCATTACCGACCCCATTCTCGTCTCTGAATAACTCGCACGCGACCGGCAATCCGCAGGTCGACCTCCGGATTGCTGTCTGTATGATTAAGTCGCCGGGTCCGGGTAGAATACGCGCCCTGATTCGAACCCTCTGAGAATTCATGAAAGTCCAGTACCTCGCGCTGTTCGCGCTATTTTTTGCCGTCTGTTCGCCTGCCGAAGAGCCGCGGCCTGTTCCCGCACCGCCACTGATCGGCGCCACCAGCTATTACATGATCGACAGCAAGACGGGTCACGAGCTCGCATCGCTGAAACCAGACACACCGGTACCGCCAGCCAGCCTGACAAAACTGATGACAGCGTACGTCGTTTTTAATGCGATCAAAGATAAGCAGATCCGGCTCGACGAGAAGGTGACGGTCAGCGAGAAAGCCTGGAGAACGCCGGGCTCACGTATGTTTATTGAAGTTGGCAAACGTGTATCAGTGCAGGAACTTCTGCTCGGCATGATCGTTCAATCGGGTAACGATGCCAGCGTTGCGTTGGCGGAATATGTTGCGGGATCCGAGTCCGTCTTTGTAGAACTGATGAATCAGTACGCATCGTCGATCGGTATGTACTCAAGTCACTTCGTTAACGCAACCGGGTTGCCTGATGACGATCATTACGCGACAGCGCGCGACCTGTCGACTCTCGCCAGAGCAATCATCGAGGAGTTCCCAAACTACTACCGTTGGTACTCCGTCAAGGAATTCACGTTTAACGACATCAAGCAACCGAACCGTAACAACCTGCTTTGGCGCGACGATTCGGTCGACGGCATGAAAACCGGGCATACCGATTCCGCGGGCTATTGCCTGGTTGCCTCGGCAAAGCGTGGCGATATGCGCTTGATTTCCGTTGTTCTCGGGACATCCAGCGTGAAAGCCAGAACCAACGGCAGCCAGGCACTCATTAATTACGGCTTTCGTTTCTTTGAGACGCGACTGTTGTATAAGGCTGGCGCAGAAATATCGAAAGCCCGAATCTGGAAATCCGCCAACGAATACACCTCACTCGGCGTGTTGGACGATCTGTTCATCACTGTGCCACGCGGGGCTTACGATTCGCTGCAGTCAGTACTGAATATCCCCGCCGTCCTGGAAGCACCGGTCGCACAAGGACAACCATTGGCCGAAATCGTCATCAGCCTGAGCGGCGACGACCTCGTTAGTGAACCTCTTCGAGCACTGGCCGATAATCCGATCGGCTCTTTCTGGCAACGCACCAAAGACAGTGTCAGCCTTTGGTTTGAATAAGCGATTCCGACATGAACGACGAAACGCTACTTGAATTTCCCTGCGATTTTCCGATCAAAATCATGGGTCGCGAGTCGACAGATTTTCGCATGCTGGCACGTACACTCGTCGAAAAACACACAGGACCGCTTGCCGAAGATGCGATTCAAAACGCGCTAAGCCGTAACGGGAGTTTTGTGTCCGTCACGATTACGATCAAAGCACAGAGCCAGCAGCAACTGGACGATATTTATCGCGAAATCACTGCGCACGACGATGTCCTGATGGCGCTATGAGCGAAGTGTCGGTATGCAAGCTCGGTCTGCAGGACTACGAACCTGTCTGGCGAGCCATGCAACGATTCACTGACCTTCGAAATGCTGCGACACCGGATGAAATCTGGTTTTGTGAGCATCACCCGGTATTCACGCTCGGCCTCAATGCCGCACCAGAGCACCTGCTCGCACCGGGTGACATCCCTGTCGTGCAAATCGATCGTGGCGGCCAGGTTACCTATCACGGTCCCGGCCAACTCATGATTTATCCGCTCATTGATATTCGCAGGGCCGGCCTCGGTGTTCGCGATCTCGTGACTGCACTTGAGCAGTGCGTCGTCGATCTTGCCGCCGAGTACAATATTGAGGCCGCCAGCCGCCGCGACGCGCCCGGCGTTTACGTCGACGGCGTCAAGCTGGCCAGTGTTGGCCTGAGAATTCGCCGCGGCGCCAGTTTCCACGGCATGGCACTTAACGTGAACGTCGACCTTGAACCGTTTTCGAGGATCAATACTTGCGGCTTTCAAGACCTTGACGTCACTGACCTGGCGCATCTTGGCGCGGACGACGATACCGGCCTTGTGGCCGATCGTTTATTGCCACACCTGCTGCGGCATTTGCGCCTCGATGTCGCAGCCTGCTCGGACGGATTGTCCGTAGTCGAACCCGCCTAGTCGCGATTCAGCGCGGTCAGACGCTCGACTGTGCCGACATCGGCCCAGGGCCCGGTATACAGGTCGCCAGCTAGTTGATTTGCGTCCGCGGCTGCCCGCAACAACGGCGCCAGCGGAAACGGTCCTGCCGAACAGCCGGCGAAGAATTCGGGACGGTAGATTGCCACTCCGCTAAACGTCAATCGCGGATTCTCGCTGTTGCATACCCGATCATCGACAATATTGAAATCACCGTGCGTTTTGTACGGCGGCGTCGATACCAATATGAGTTTGCCCAGTGTCCGCTCATCAAAATCAGCCTCGGGCATAGGCATGTCGCTGACAATGTCGGCATTAACGACGAGAAACGGTTCGTCGCCCAACATTGACAGAGCGCGATATATGCCGCCACCTGTCTCCAGAAGATTTTCGCCTTCCGGGCTATAAATGACATTGAGGCCACAGTCAGAACCGGAACCGATTCGGTCAACAATTTGTTCACCTAGCCAGCCCAGGTTGATTACTACAGTATCCACGCCGACGAATTTGATCGCGTCAAGATGACGTTCGAGCAAACTGCGTCCGCGAACCTCTACCAGGGCCTTCGGCAATTTATCCGTAACCGGACGCAAACGCTCGCCGCGTCCTGCCGCGAGTATCATCGCAATCACGGTGCCTTCTCGAGCGCGGGTAGGCAATGCTCATTGATTAGTGTGACGATGTACTCGAGCTCTGCATACACCGGGCCAATCTCAACGACGTAGCTAAGCGTTCGCGGTATGTCCGCCATGTAACCGGGTTTGCCGTCACGATGGTTCAAACGCGCGAATATTCCTGCAGCCTTTAGATGTCGATGCACACCCATGAGTTCGAAGTGGCGCAGAAACGCGGCTGAATCAAGCTGTTTTTTAAGTTCTTCGTCAAGTGCCGAGTAAAAGTCCAGAGCCCATTCACGGACCTTTTCTGCCGGCCAACGCACGTAACAATCTTTGAGCAACGATGCGAGGTCGTAAGTGAGCGGTCCCTCGACGGCATCCTGAAAATCCAGAATGCCCGGATTATCTTTTTCGGTCAGCATCAGGTTGCGCGAGTGGTAATCACGGTGCACGAATACTTGCGGTTGATCGAGTGCATTTGCAACAAGCGTATCGCAAGTCATTCGCCAACACGTCTCATCGTCTGTGGAAAAACGTAAACCCAGATGCGTTTCACATAACCAGTCGCGAAATAACGATAGCTCCTGTCGCAACAACCGATCATCGTACGGCGGCAATGATCCTTGATACGCGGCACCATTACTTTGAAGTGTTGCGAGCGAGCGCATCGCATCACCGTACAAGGCGTCCGCGGATTCTGGTTTTTCCGTCAGTGCCATCAGGTACGGTTTCGAACCCAGGTCGCTCAACAGCACGAAACCTTTCTCGTTGTCGGCTTCGATGATTCGCGGCGCGTTGAGCTGCATTGCCTCCAGGTAAGCAGCGATCCGCAGGAACGGTGTGCAATCTTCCTGACCGGGTGGCGCGTCCATAACGATGAAACTTCCCTGCTCAGCCTGCAATCGAAAATAGCGCCGAAAGCTGGCATCTGCCGACACTGGCTCGGGATCAACGCCTGCGAACCCATCGATATTTCGGAGCCAATCGACCATGGCGACCAGACGCGGATCCGAACTGACGCTCGATCGAATAATCAGTAATCTCCGTAACGCATTGAAGCACCTGCAAAACTATGCGAAGGTAACACAGTTGAACTGGAGTTTATCCCGGTTGCATCGCTTCCTGAAGAAGCCGTATTCCGATCACCTCGTGTCCTCAAAATACCTGATAATCGCCGGCGGCCTGCTGGTTTTGCCCCACGCGCACGCCGCAGAGCCGGCGGCGTGTCAGACATCTCTTGATCCGTTGTCCGCAGACTCGTTGCTGCCTGTTTCCTCGTCAACCAGCGAATCCGTGATCGAATTCGAAGTGGGTAACCTGGAAGCTCAGTTTGGAACGAATCCGGCCGCGCGCATGGGCGGGGGCGTCATTCTCCGTCGCGGCGACAAAGTTGCCGGTGCTAATTCTGCACGATTCGATCCCGCCAGTCGCTCGTTGCTGCTGGAAGGCGACGTGCGTTATGAGGATCCCGGAACGCGGATCCGATCCGATTTCGCGGAATTTTCCTATGACTTCGGTCGCGTTCGATTTGAAGGTGCCGAGTTTTCGCTGGGCGCGAACAACGCGCATGGCGCGGCCGAGGCCATTGAAATCAATGAACAAGGCCGACTCGAACTTGACGGCGTCAGCTACACAACCTGCCCGCCCGGCTCTAACGGCTGGTCAATCGAAGCCAAAAACATCGACCTCGACACACGTCAGGGCGTCGGAACCGCGCGGGGCATGAAGTTGCGTTTCCAGGGTATTCCTATTTTGTACGCACCCTACTTGTCCTTTCCGATCGGTGATGCACGTAAGTCGGGCATCCTGACACCGGAAATTGGCTCAACGCATCGCAGCGGCACTGAAATTCGCGTGCCGTACTATTTCAACATCGCACCTAACTATGACGCAACTGTTACTCCGAGACTGTTGACAGATCGCGGATTGCAATTACAAACACAATTTCGTTATCTCACCGAATCAATGAATGGCAAGGCCAATGCCGACTATCTCCGCAACGACAGCATATTTAACGATTCACGTTATTTTCTCGGCTTGAAACACAGAGCATTTTTTGCAGGCGGCTGGCGAAACCGGATAGATATTAGCGGAGTGTCGGACAGTCAGTATTTCGAGGATCTCGGTGGCAGCCTGAGCGTCTCGAGTATCACGCACCTCGACCGCACTATTAATTTCGATTACTACACAGACCACCTGTCATTTTTTGCTCAGGTGCAGGATTTTCAAACGATTGACGATGCCATCATTCCTGTCGACGAACCTTATCGACGAGTGCCGCAAGTACTTATCCGCGGATTATGGCCACAGCAGTGGCTAGGCCTGCAGATCGGGCTCGCTGGCGAAATCGTCAATTTTGATCGCGACGTTGGAGTAACGGGATGGCGACTGAACCTTGTGCCCGAAATCGCGTTGCCGATTTCCGGGCCCGGGTGGTTCGTAAAGCCAGCTGTCGCCCTCGATTACACACGCTACGACTTAAGCAACACGGCGCCCGGCCAAATCGATGATCCAGATCGCACGGTGCCAATCGCCAGTTTCGATTTCGGTCTGATACTTGAACGCACGATGAAAAACAGCGCGAGAATTCAAACGATTGAACCGCGCGTTCTATACGCTTATGTGCCCTACCGCGAGCAATCGGAGTTGCCGGTATTCGACACAATAATGCCAGATTTTAATTTGGTTCAGTTGTATCGCACCAATCGATTTCTCGGCGTCGATCGCATCGCCGATACGGATCAAGTCAGCATCGGCGTTACGTCGCGAATCCTTGATGTGTCGACTGGCAGAGAACTTGTCTCCGCAACTATCGGTCAAGCGCGTTACTTCAGTGAGAGCGGCGTAGCGCTTCCAGGCCAGCCAATCGTGTCGACCGAGTCCTCCGACTACATTGCCGAAATCAGTTTCCTGATCAAGGAAACCATCAATTTCGACCTCGGCCACCAGTGGGGCGCATCCGGCGACGGCACGACTCAATCAGAGGCACGATTTCAATACCGCCCCGCGAACAATAAGATCCTGAATCTCGCCTATCGTTTCCGTCGCGACTCGCTCGAGCAAGGTGACATTTCCTTGTCATGGCCGCTAGGCAGCAAGTGGAATATTGTCGGTCGTTATAATTACTCGTTCCGTGACGACGAGGCGCTTGAAAAATTCATTGGTTTCGAATACGCAAGCTGCTGCTGGGGAATCCGGCTAGTGGCACGGCGCTACATATCGACGCGCGATGGAACTCAGGATTCCTCGATTGGTCTGCAACTGGTATTGAAGGGTATGACCAGCGTTGGGACCGCGGCTGACAAACTTCTTGAACGTGGTATTCTTGGCTATTCCACCGATTATCGGTAAAGAAAATTGTTAAAAATCAATAATTTATACGCAATCTTCGCACTGACGTTGGCGCCATTCGTGACGGCGGATGAGCTCTCGACGACCGGAGAATTTATTGACGGCGTCGCCGCTATTGTTGACGACGGTGTGGTTCTCAAGAGCCAGCTTGACGAGCAGCTAGCACGCATTTTGCAGCGGGCACAAGAACAAGACATCGACCTTCCGCCGGCCAGCGAGCTTCGCGACCAGATACTCGAGCGACTGATCCTTACCGAGATTCAGCTGCAACGTGCCAACAGGTTGGGCGTTTATGTCTCTGATCAGATGCTGAATGAATCGATTGGGCAACTCGCCGCACAAAACGGCGTTGCCTTCGAGGACATGCCGGAAATTCTTGCGGCGGAAGGCGTAAGCTACGCCATGTTTCGACGCGATTTACGCGAAGAAATCACTCTTGATTCGCTTCGCCGCGCCGATGTGGGACGTCGCATAGCGGTGTCCCAGCGAGAAATCGACATCTGCATTGCAGATTTGGAAGACAACGTTGCCCTCAACTCGGAATACAATCTTTCGAATATCACGTTGTCAATTTCAGAGTCTGCGTCTGCCGACCAAATTGAAGAGGTAGTCGCTGAAGCGAACCTGATTGTCAGCCGTATCAAAGACGGCGCTGATTTTGCCGCCCTCGCTATTCGATACTCGGATGCACAGAACGCGCTCGACGGCGGTGCGTTAGGTTGGCTCAAGGGGGCGCAGTTACCGACGTTGTACACGAACCTCGTGGCCGATTTGAAACCAGGCGATGTAACTGAACCGATTCGTACACCGAGCAGCTTCCACATCGTCAAAATTAACGATATCCGTAGCGCAATCAAGTTCAGCGAAATTGACCAGGTTAACGTTCGACATATTCTCGTAACACCCAATGAAATTATTGACGACCAGACGGCAAAGCAACGCCTTGACGACGCATTGGAAAAAATTGCCGACGGCGAGGATTTCGCTGAGCTTGCCAAGTTACTTTCGGATGACCCGGGATCGAGCAATAGCGGCGGAGATATGGGTTGGTCCGGCCCTGGCATCTTCGTGCCGGAATTCGAAACGGTCGTTGCCAATACCGAGGTCGGTGAAATCAGCGAGCCGTTTCAGAGCCGCTACGGCTGGCACATTGTCGAAGTTATGGGCCGACGTGTCTATGACAATACCGAAGACCTCAAGGAGAGCGACTGCGTCGCCACGGTTCGTAACGGCAAGATGGAGGAAGAGACAATGTTGTGGATACAGCGACTCCGTGACGAAGCCTACGTCGATATCAGAATCTGAAAAAGCCAATCGTTATCACTGCCGGCGAGCCGGCCGGAATCGGGCCGGAGCTCTGCCTTGCGCTCTCACGGGCAATGCTGCCGGTTGAGGTCGTCATTGTTACAGACCCCGAAACGCTGCGCGCGCGCGCGAAGCTGATCGACGCCACCGTCACGATCACCGAAATCCGTTCGGACGAGGTGGGATTGAGACCATCCGTCGCCGGTGAGTTGCAGGTAATTCCCGTGGCTTTCGCAGAGTCTCGCGTATGTGGACAGCCATCGCTCGCCAACGTCGATGCATTGCTCGACAGCCTGCGACACGCGGTAGATGGCTGTCTGCAAGACCGTTTCGCGGCGTTGGTCACTCTGCCCTTGCAAAAAAGCGTTATTAACGACGCCGGCATTCCATTTACCGGCCACACGGAATTTCTCGCTGAGCTGACCGGAATTGCCCGGCCTGTCATGTTGTTGGTTGCCGGTGATCTGCGGATCGCCTTGGCAAGCACGCATATGCCGTTGCGTGAAGTCCCGGATTACCTGACCAGTGACAGCATCAGGGAAGTTCTAGAAGTACTGCACAACGATCTAAAGATACGATTTCGCCTGGACGATCCCGAAATTGTTGTTTGTGGATTGAATCCTCATGCCGGCGAGGGTGGACACCTTGGTACTGAGGACGATGACATTATCGCCCCCGTCATACGCGAGCTCGCAGACCGAGGGCTGAAAATTCGCGGACCGTTGCCCGCGGATACGGCGTTCACGCCTGCGGCCGGACCCAGGGATGCGATTCTCGCGATGTACCACGACCAGGGACTGCCCGTTCTCAAGTACGCCGGCTTCGGACACGCGGTCAATGTAACGCTGGGTTTACCGATTGTCCGAACCTCCGTCGATCACGGCACTGCACTCGATATCGCCGGGTCCGGCAAAGCCGACACAGGCAGCGTCATCGCCGCGATCAAACTTGCAGCTGAACTGGCGCAAATATGACGGTACATCGGCCGCGCAAGCGCTTTGGTCAGCACTTTCTTACGGACCCGGGCATTATCGAAGCGATTGTCCGTTCGATCGCACCTACTCAGGCCGACATCGTTGTTGAGATTGGCCCCGGCAGAGGCGCTATCACCACGCCACTGCTGGCGCGCGCCGGCACGCTGCATGCTATAGAACTCGATCGCGACCTGGCCGCATCCTTGCGCGTTCGTTATGCAGATGAGGCGAATCTGTGCCTGCACGAAGCCGACGCGCTACGATTCGATTTTTCGTCGCTTGGCGACTCACTGCGAATTGTCGGCAACCTCCCTTACAACATATCGACGCCATTGTTGTTTCACTTGCTGGATTATCGTGACCGAATCCTCGACATGCATTTCATGTTGCAAAAGGAAGTCGTCAACCGTATGGCAGCGACGCCAGGCAGCAGAGCCTACGGCCGACTTACCATCATGTTGGGCTGCCATTTCGAAATGGAAGCACTATTCGACGTCGAGCGGTCAGCATTCGACCCTCCACCCTCGGTGACCTCGGCCATCGTTCGGCTAATACCGTTGCCCGCAGGTACCTACGACATCCACAATGAATCACGACTGTCACAACTTGTTGCCACAGCATTCAGCCAACGACGCAAAACAATTCGAAATGCGCTGCGGCAAGTCGCAGACGAAGCAAGGCTCCGATCCGTTGGAATTGATCCGGGATTGCGTCCGGAAGCCGTGTCGATTGCCGAATATGTCCAGCTCGCGAATACGTTAGAATAGTGCCATGAGTGAAGTGATCTGTGATATCCGTGTTCAAGTCGTGACAAACTACATTGACGACCAGTCCAGACCCGAGTCAGGTCGCTATGTATTTGCATACACGATAACAATCTCCAATAACGGCGATGTTCCAGTGCGACTCATCGGCAGGCACTGGATAATTACCGATGCCAACGGCAAAGTCCAGGAGGTCAGCGGTGATGGCGTTGTCGGCGAACAACCGCACCTGAATCCTGGCGAAACCTTCCGATACTCAAGTGGTACTGTGCTCGAAACTCCGGTCGGCGCGATGCAGGGCCTGTATCGCATGGAGGCGGATAACGGTGTCAAGTTTGATGCGCCTATCGCCCCGTTCACGCTTGCGGTACCCGGCGTACTGCACTAACGGCACAGAACCGTGGCGGTGTATGCGATCGGGGATTTGCAAGGTTGCTATGACCCATTCTGCAGATTGCTGGATGCAATCGAGTTCAACGAGGGCCGCGACACGCTTTGGCTGACCGGGGACCTCGTCAATCGTGGGCCCAAATCATTAAAAACGCTTCGGTTTGTGAAGTCCCTGGGTAACGCTGCAATTACAGTGCTCGGCAATCATGATTTGCACCTGTTGGCACTGGCGGTGGGTGCGATTCGCGGCAGCAGCCGGTTTGCTTCGCTCAACAAAATCCTTGATGCTCCGGATTGCGACGAACTCGTTGACTGGCTGCGCCGTCGACCGCTTGCACACTACGACCGTTCCCTGGACACACTGCTCGTGCACGCCGGAACACATCCTGCGTGGAGCACCAAGAAAACCCTGGCGCGTGCTGCCGAAGTCGAAGCCGAACTTCAGGGCGACGATTACAAGACATTGCTTGGCAAAATGTACGGCAATACGCCAGCCAGCTGGTCCGGAAAATTGTCCGGCCACAAGCGACGCCGATTCATCATCAACTGCCTTACGCGTACGCGCATGCTGACCAGTAAGGCCCGCATGAATTTTTCCCACACCGGGCCGCCTTTTCAAGCCCGCAGTAATCTATTTGCCTGGTATGACTTCGAGGATCGAGCGACGGCCAATACACGAGTTGTATTCGGCCACTGGTCGGCACTCGGCCTCATAGTACTGCCGAATCTCATCAGCCTCGATACCGGATGCGTTTGGGGACGGCAGTTGACCGCTGTTCGGCTCGACAAGCGAGTGCCTCGCATCGTGCAGGTCGAAGGCCAGGCAACGTGAATATCCTCGGCGCAGGTCAATGCGGCACTTTGCTTGCGACGATCATGGCTCGACATGTTGCGTCCATTGATGTGTACGAACGCGGCGTCGACCCTCGAGAGGCCGACGGGCAAGCGGGACGATCCATCAATCTTGCGCTTGCCGCGCGCGGCATTCGGGCGCTTCAAACTGCGGGCGTCATGCCGCATATCGAGCCCTTACTCGTGCCAATGCGCGGCCGAATGATTCACGATGTCGATGGATCGACGGAATTCCAGCGCTACGGGCAGCGCGACGACGAGCAGATCTACTCTGTATCTCGCGGTCACCTGAACCAGGTGCTACTCAACGCCGCTGAAGAGCGCGGTAACGTCAACATTCATTTTCAGCAAGAGGCGCTGGGATATGACTCATCCCGTTGCACCGCACAGTTTCGTGACCGCAACAATGACAGAGACTACGAAATTGCGGCGGCGCCCTTGATCGCCGCCGATGGGGCCGGGTCAGTCATACGTGGATCCTATAGCGGATCAAACTTGATCGGCGCCAGCCGATCGCTGTCACAGCACGGCTATAAGGAACTGGCCATTCCCGCTGGATCCGGCGGGAAATTTCAGCTCGATCCCGGCGCGTTGCACATCTGGCCACGCGGCGGATTCATGTTGATTGCTCTGCCGAATCCGGGCGGCGATTTCACGCTTACGCTGTTCCTGGCGAATGAAGGCGAGCAGAGTTTTTCGACGCTAACAGACGAGCAAAGCGTAACGGCTTTTTTTGAATCGCACTTCGCCGACGCAGCCGCGTTGATTCCGGATCTCTGCAATGCGGTCATCAACAATCCGCTCGGCATGCTCGGCACAGTTCGCTGTCGTCATTGGCACGATGCCGGCAACATGCTGCTAATTGGGGATGCCGCTCATGCCGTCGTGCCGTTTCACGGCCAGGGTATGAACCTGGCGTTTGAGGACTGCGTATTGTTTGAGCAAATATTTGCAGATATCGGCGCAGACTGGGAACGCGTTTTCGAGAACTTCGAATCCACACAACTTACGAATGCCAACGCAATCGCCGACATGGCGCTCGAAAACTACGTCGAAATGCGTGACACCGTTCGCGATCCAAAATACGCATTACAAAAAGAGTTGGCGTTCGAGTTGGAGCGGCGATTGCCGGACCGATTCATTCCACGATATTCAATGGTCATGTTTCATGCGGATATTCCGTATCGCGTTGCGAAGGACCGTGGCGCGATACAGCAGCACTTGCTCGAACAACTGACAAGCGATGCCGAGAAAATTGATCAGATCGATCTGGATGTGGCGGTCGCGACGGTTATCGAGCAACTGGACCCTGTCAACGGAGGTAAAGCATGCGCCCTGATTCTCAAGAGGTAACGATTTCCAGATGAATGGTATGCTCGCGTGAATGCGCAGAATCCTTCTCACAGCGACTTCTTACCCCCGTTCTGCGTCTGACTGGCAAGGTGTGTTTATTCGCGGAATGCTCGCCGGGCTAGCGCGATTGAGCGACACCCATGTTGCTTACTGGGGTCCTCCGGGACCGCTGCCTGACGATGTTGAATATCTCGGATCCGAATCCGATCGTTTGTACCTGGAGAAAATTGCCGAGCGCGGCGGTTTCGCTCATTTGCTGCGCTCCAATCCC
>Ga0114950_10002936_pt1 | contig 13153 bp, 10 predicted proteins | sample N075metaG_FD_83503 | JGI IMG/M metagenome (GOLD analysis project Ga0114950, IMG submission 83503) | Deep subsurface microbial communities from Kermadec Trench to uncover new lineages of life (NeLLi) - N075 metaG | ecosystem: Environmental > Aquatic > Marine > Ocean trench > Sediment | place...
TGATGAAGCCATTCGAATACTTTCACAGGCTATCAGAATGGAACCTGACAGTGGCCGATATATAAATTTGAGAGGTAAAATAAAGTTTGAATCCGAACAACCACTGGCTGCTATTGGTGATTTTAGTGATGCAATATATTTAGATCCTGAAAACGGAGAATTTTACAGCGATCGAGGCCTTACATTTCTTTTAATCGAAAATTACCAAAGCGCAATCCATGATTTTACTACTGCCATCAGGTTGGATCCTCTGAACCACCAGTACATTCAAAAAAGGGGGCATGCAAAATTTAATAAAGGGGATTATGATCAGGCGGTTGATGATTTCACCCTGGCAATCAACACCATTTACAGGAAAGTTTCACTGACCTCAGGGCGTATTGATCAAAATAACCCTTTGAATAAGGCGTTACAAGAGAATTTTCTCTTCAGAGGGTCTGCTTTACTCCAGGTAGGGGCAGTTTATGAAGCCTGTCGTGATTTTAAAAGTGCACGTAATCTTGGTAACAGGCGGGCGTCAAATTATGTCAAACGATATTGTCACTGACGTTACTCGGTCCAACTCATCGGATAATTTTCATCATTGTACTTCAGCGCTTCCTCAGTTACATCCAGTGGATTAAATGTGTCTATCATAACAGCATACTCTTTGGTCTCTTTAGCTCCAATGCTTTTCTCCATCGTGCCGGGATGAGGACCATGGGGAATACCTCCGGGATGAAGAGTGAATGAGCCAACATCAATCCCTTTTCTGCTCGTAAAGTTGCCTTCAACGTAGTAGAGTACTTCGTCTGAATCAATGTTGGAATGATTGTAAGGCGCTGGAATTGATTGTGGGTGATAGTCAAACATACGAGGAACAAAGCTGCAAATAACCAGATTAGTTGCCTGAAAGTGTTGATGAATAGGGGGAGGCATATGAAGCCTTCCGGTTATCGGTTCAAAATCATAGATAGACGTGGTATATGGATATAAAAAACCATCCCAACCAACTACATCAAATGGGTCATAGTCGTATAAGTAATGGTGTAAAAATCCTCTTTTCTTAATTTTGATAAGTACTTCACTTTTTGAAGATTCAACAAGCGCCTGAGGTGGATGGATATCCCTTTCGCAATATGGCGAGTGTTCAAGCAACTGACCAAGTTTGCTTCTGTACCTTGATACCGTTTCAACTGGTCCGGCTGTTTCGATAATCAGAAGTTTTACAGGCTCTGTTTCCCACTTCAGTTTATAAATTGTTGTTCTGGGGATTACTACATAATCACCTTTCTGAATTGGTAATATCCCAAACTGTGAAAAAAGGGTTCCTGTGCCACTCTGAATAAATAAAATTTCATCAGCTTCACCGTTCTTATAATAATAGTCCATCTCCTTTTCTGAAGGATTGCAAATTGACAATGTCACATCCTTATTTGTAAGCATCGCTTTTCGTGCGTCCAGGAAATCACGACCCGTTTCAGCTACGCCTGAAGTATTAAGATGGGTGTGTCTGAGTGGATAATCTTTTGCAATGATGGGACTGAAGGGCTCAACCGGTCCAACTTCTTTAACCCGCGTAGGTGGTATATTGTGATAAAGATTGGAATAGATCCCCGAAAATCCGATTGAACTGACTAACTCTTCGTAATAAAGTGATCCATCTGTTTTCCTGAACTGTGTATGCCTTTTTGGAGGAATTGATCCTAATTTATAATAGTATGCCATTTCAATTGTATGCTTTAGCCAGGAGTGTTGCTTCATCAAAAAGCTCCAACGCCTGAATATATACTTCGTTTGATAAAGGATTCACTACCCGATAGTAGCCTTCTTCATTCCACAAAAACTCCGCAATGTCAGCTTTTGCATAACCTTTGATTAGTTCCAAGGACTTCTCATACTCAGAAAGGTTTTTCGTGACACCAAATTCTTCACCGATATCTGTAATCTGTTTCAACATGACGTTATTGATAGTAAACTCATTCAAAAAGGCCTGAAGCTCCATCGTTGAAAGTCCATCTCTATTGGTTACAAAATAATCTATAGAAAATTTTCTAAGAACACCTGAGCTAATCAAATCTCGATAATAGTTTGTGTAATTCATGGTATCGTACGGAACAAAATGATCTGGCATAATGCCACCGCCGCCATAAACAACCCGTCCATTAGCGGTGGTATAACGCAGTGAGTCATCAAATTTTATACTGTCTTCATGGAAGTATTCTCCGTGATCATAACGTGTTGAAAGCTCCGTGAAGTAAGAGTCCATATCCGTATATGGCTTTTGGATTGATCTACCACTGGGAGTGTAGTAGCGAGCAATTGTCAGCATCAGTTCGGAGTTATCATTTAGCGTTACCGGTAACTGAACCAGGCCTTTCCCAAATGTCCGACGTCCTACGATCAATGCTCTGTCATGGTCTTGCAATGCTCCGGATACTATTTCAGAAGCAGAAGCACTCTTTTCATCAACCAATACAACAATAGGTCCTTCTTCAAATACTCCCTCTTTTTTAGCATATGAGCTTGAATTATACTTTTTATGACTACTCTTCTGTGAAACAATCAATCGGTTTCCTCCAATCAGCTCATCAGATATTCTTTCTGCTGCATCCATTCTACCTCCGGGGTTTCCCTGAAGATCGAGGATCAATTTTTCCATTCCTTCCATTTTCAAACGATCCAGTGCAGCCTTAAACTCAATGTACGTTTTGTCTCCGAAGTTCGCAATCTTTATGTAGCCGATTTCAGCGCTAACCATGTAGCTTGTTTGAACTGATTTTTGAGGAATCTTACCTCTTTTAATAGTAAAATCAATCATTTCATTTCCTCTAAGTATCGAAATCGATACTTCAGTTGAAGAAGGTCCAAGCAACCTGTCGGCTACCTCAGACGATTTAATATTAATCCCGGTTATGTTTTCACCCTCTACAGTAATAATCTTATCACCAGTTGTAATACCAAGCACTTTTGACGGCCCTCCTTCCAATGCCTTTACTACATACACCGTATCTTGTAAGACTACAAATTGAATACCGATCCCATCGTAATGACCTATCAATTGAGATTTTAAAAGATCGACTTCGGAGGAGGGTATATATCGGGAATGAGGATCCAACTTTTTAAGCATCTCCCTGATGGCATCTTCAACCAATTCTTTGGACTCTACTTCATCAACATAATTTTTGTCGATGCTGGTAAGTACCTCTTTAAATTTTGAAAGGTTTGACGACAAGTTTTGGGAATCAATCGATGGTTCCAGCATTCTGGAACCAATAAAAATTCCAACCACAACGGCCACAGCTATTATCAATGGTAACCTGATTGATAATTTTGAATTTTCAGTATTTGTTTCTTCACTCACAATTTCTCAAAATATTTACCCTGCCAAAAATACATGATTTAGGTTAAAATCTTTCTTTTAAAAATTTCCCACAACGAACTCACAAATAAAAATTTCAAAACATGAAGTTTGTTATCTTTGTGGTTACTGCGTGACAATTGATTAATGTTTGAAAGCAAAAAGATATCTGATATAATAGAAGAAAACTATGTATTTGCATCGGTTCTTTATTATTTCGGGATCAAGTTTTACGAATACTCAGAAGATACCCTGGACCATGTTTGCCTTAAAAGAGGATTGGATGTTCAGGTGGTTGTTAAAGACCTGGAAAACATTAATTACAAAGGCCTTTCGCACAAAACTCTACTTTTTCAGTTACCTGCTGAATTGATTGTTGAGTATCTGAAGCATGCCCATCACATATTTATTAAAAAGCGATTCCCATTTATAGCAAGTTTGATTGAAGAGCTAAAAGAAGAGGACGGGCCTGAAAATCTTGTACAGGATCTTAAGTGGATATTTCCTGTTTTTGTTGAAGATTTTATACACCACGCGTATCAGGAGGAAGACACTTTGTTTGAATACATAAAACGACTTGAGAGTGCAGCGAAGGGAAAAATTTACGAAGGGAAGCTATTTTTTGAGATAAAAAACTCCTGCTTGAGAGGGTTTGCAATTGAACACGAGGAGCATGAGGAAGAGCTTAAGGGGATTCGAAAAATCACTAATGACTACACCATAAGAGATGATTTTAAACAGCATTTGAAAGTTGTGTATTATGAACTCCTGCGTCTTGAAGACGAATTCATGACACATGCAAGCATTGAGAATGAAGTCTTATTCCCCAAGGGACTAAAACTCGAACAAGAAATCCTCAAAAAATATTCCAAAATTGCATTGAGCAATTAATAATGGGAAGAGTATTTGCCATTGATTATGGGAAAAAGAGGGTGGGCTTTGCGGTTACTGACCCTTTAAAAATTATAGCAAGCCCTCTGGAAACAGTTTTGGAACATCAAGCCCTGAATTATATCAAAAACTATGTTGAATCCAAGGATGTTGAAACATTGGTTATAGGCTACCCTTTAAAAGAAAATGGTGAACCAACGGATGCTACACCTTTAGTTGAAGTTTTTATCAGAAGGCTTGAAAAAGCATTTCCTGCTATTCCACTTGTAAAAGAAGATGAGTCATACACAAGTAAAAGAGCTATGGAGGTTATGATTGCCAGTGGCATAAAAAAAAAAGAAAGAAGAATCAAATCTAATATGGATAAAATCAGCGCTTCATTAATTTTGCAGTCCTATTTAGATTCTATTACGAGCGAATAAGTATGGTTTATCCTATTTTGGTTTATGGAAACACCGTTTTAAAAAAACGAGCCAGTGAAATAGAAGAAGGATCAGATGTAAAAGAGCTGGCAGCTGATATGTTTGAAACAATGAAAAGCGCTTCAGGTATTGGACTTGCAGCACCTCAAATTGGCAAAAGTCACCGATTGTTTATCATTGACACCAGTCAAATGGAAGATGAAGAGATCGGTGATTATAAAATGATTTTTGTTAATCCTGAAATCATTGAAGAATGGGGGGAAGAATGGGATTTCGAAGAAGGATGCCTCAGCATTCCTACAATTCGTGAGGATGTTAGCAGGCTGGATTCAGTTCATATACGCTGGTTTGACGAAAATTGGGATCAACACGAGGAAGAATTTAACGGGATGATAGCCAGGATTATCCAGCACGAGTACGATCACCTGAATGGTGTGCTATTTACAGACCATATTACCTCTTTGAAAAGGCGGTTGCTTAAAGGGAAATTAAGTAATATCAGTAAGGGTAATGTTGAAACATCGTATCGCATTGCTGCACCGCTGGCTAACGCCTGAATATAATTTTATGTATCTTCAAATGGTCAAATCCAGCCCGTTTGAAATCAAAATTACCTAACACAACAACAACCATATTTGCGGTTATGTCGAACATGGCTGCAAATTACAATGCGCTGAATCTGTCACAGGGATTCCCGGATTTTGAAGTATCACCAGAACTTATAGGTTTGGTCAACAAAGCGATGAAGGATGGGCACAACCAGTATGCTCCAATGACAGGTATGCCTTTATTACTCGATCAAATTGGTATCTATCTGAAAAACACCTATGGGTGGCAAGGGAATGCTGAAAAAGAGGTCACAGTAAGCTCAGGAGCTACAGAAGCACTTTTCGCTTGTATTACTGCATTCATTCATTATGGTGACGAAGTCATTATTTTTGAGCCGGCGTACGATTCCTACCAGCCAGCCATCGAGTTAAGCGGTGGAAAATGTGTTCCTGTTAGCCTCAAAGCAGCAGATTATAGTATTCCATGGGATCAACTTGAAGCCAGGATCACCTCGCGGACAAAGATGATTGTCATAAACTCGCCACACAATCCAACGGGGATGGTACTTACAGCTGAAGATCTAACCAAACTCGAGGATATTGTCGTAAAAAATGAACTTCTGGTATTATCCGATGAGGTTTATGATCGAATTATTTTCGATGGGAAAGCTCACCAAAGCGTATTACGATTCCCTGAACTTTCAGAGAGATCAATGGCGGTTTTTAGTTTTGGAAAAACCTTCCACATTACAGGATGGAAATCAGGTTATGTAGTAGCTCCAGAGTCATTAACGAAGGAAATTCGAAAAATTCATCAGTTCCTAACCTATTCTGTGAATACTCCCGTTCAGATGGCGCTTGCTGAGTACATGAGCAATCCATCAAATTATACTGATTTACATTTATTTTATGAAAAAAAGCGAAACAGGTTTTTGGATTTAATTGCTGAAAGCAGATTTGAACCGATTAATTGTAGTGGCACCTATTTCCAACTTCTATCATACGCTTCTATTTCTGATGAGCCTGAAATGGATATGGCCACAAGGATGACAAAAGAATTCAAAATTGCATCAATCCCTGTGTCCTCTTTTTATGCGAAAAAAGTAAATAATTGTATGCTTCGGTTTTGCTTCGCAAAAAAAGAAGAAACGCTGGAAAAAGCCGCAAATATTTTATGCAAGATTTAACGGTATCAACTATACAATCAAAACTTGAATGGGAGCAGATTGACCTTAACCTTTCCAATCTGGAATCAATTATTGGAAACCTTCCCCTCACTGATGTTATTATATTACCTGAGATGTTTTCAACCGGATTCAGCATGAATGCTCAAAAGTTGGCTGAAGAACCTAATGGTAAAACGACCCTATGGATGCACGCGATGGCAAAAAAAGCACAAGCACTTTTGATGGGAAGTATTATCTGTAAAGATTCCAGTCAATATTACAATCGGCTAATAATTACAAGACCAGATGGGGGCATCCTCACTTATGACAAAAGGCATCTTTTTAGAATGGCGAAAGAAGATGAAACTTACTCTTATGGAAGCGATAGGAAAACATTTAACTGGAAAGGATGGAATATATTACCCCTGGTTTGCTACGATCTCAGATTTCCTGTTTGGTCAAGGAACAAAGGCGATAAAAATGGGTTGGAGTACGACTTATTAATTTATGTGGCAAATTGGCCCGCACAAAGAATTAGTGCCTGGGATATACTCCTTAAAGCAAGAGCCATTGAAAATCTGTCGTACTGCATTGGAGTAAACAGAATTGGGATTGACGGAAATGGAATTAAGTATAATGGCCACACAGGTATTTACGATCCAAAAGGAAATCCAATCTATTTTTCTGAAAAAGAAGAAAGTGTAACTACAGTTATATCAGGGGAAGAACTGGTTTCATATAGAAATAAATTTCCGGCCAACATGGATTCTGATGAATTTGAAATAAAACAAAATGATCAATTTGTTAACAAATTGAATTTCTAAAACAACTATGAAACTATATACCTTTTGTATAATAATGTTCCATGCATTTGCATTTGCGTCAACATTCGCACAATCACCATCACAATCCGATTCGAGGATGTATGAAATCATTTCGTCAGTTTCAGCGAATCGAATTGAAGCTGATATTCGGACGCTTGCCGGGTTTGGAACAAGAAACACCTTCTCTGACACGGTTTCTGAAACGAGAGGAATTGGTGCTGCTCGTCGATGGATAAAAGCTGAATTTGATAAAATATCCAAAACGTGCAACCAGTGCCTTGAGGTTTCCTACAACCGTGGACTCGTAACCGCTGCAGACAATCGGAGGGTACCTTCAGATACCTGGATTGTAAATGTTGTTGCAATTCAGCGAGGTACAAAATATCCAAATCGGTACATTATAATGTCAGGGGATATAGATTCCAGGGCCTCAAATGGTTCAGATGCCACAACAGATGCTCCCGGAGCAAACGACAATGCATCGGGGATGGCTGGAACAATTGAAGCAGCCAGGGTTCTCAGCAATTATTCGTTTGAATCAAGCATCGCGTATGTCGGATTATCGGGAGAAGAACAAGGTCTGTTTGGTGGAAGAATTCTTGCCGAAACGGCAACCAAAGAACAATGGAACATTGTGGGAATTTTAAATAATGATATGATTGGCAACATTACCGGAATTGATGGAATCATTGATAATCGAACATTTCGAATTTTTTCAGAGCCTACACCAGTGACTGAATCTGAGCAACAACGGCAGCGCCGTCGATTTTATGGAGGTGAAGTAGATGGAGTATCCAGGCAATTAGCCAGATATGTGCATCATATGACACAAACTTACATGCCATCCATGAATCCTATGATGATTTACAGGTTGGATAGATTTGGAAGAGGTGGACATCACCGCCCCTTTAATGATGCGGGATTTGCAGGCATCAGAATTATGGAAGCACACGAAAATTACACACAGCAACATCAGGATATACGCGAAGAAAACGGTATCAAATATGGTGACGTTGTGGAGCACGTAAACTTTGAATATGCTTCAAAAATAACTGCTGTTAACGCAATATCCCTTGCCGGAATTGCCTGGGGACCTCCGCAACCGGCAGAAGTTCTTATTGGCGGGGTAGTTCAACCTTCGACCAGATTGAAATGGAAAACAAATGAAAGTGAAACTGTCACCGGTTTTAAAGTTTACTGGAGAGAAACGACCTCACCGGTATGGCAGTATAGCAAATACGTTGGGAACGTAAATGAATACACCTTAGAGAACATAGTAATTGACAATTTTCTGTTCGGAGTAGCATCCATTGACCAATCCGGGAACGAAAGTGTGGTTGTCTTTCCTTCAGGATTGATACAAAGAAACAGATAATTTATTTGTGCCTGATATGTCCGGAAAATACAGGTATTCCTGAAAGATTGTTTTGTGTAAGTACATCGAAATAACTTAGCACTTTACCATCCGATTCTGTTTGAACCGTTAGTATTTGCTTGCACTCTTCAATTGGGATAAAACCAGGAGTAATCGCTTTATCTTCAACAGAATAACGAATACCTACGACGGGTTGAAGGCCTATAACTTTACGATTTATTACCTGGCCTTTTGCATCAAAAATCTTCTCATACACCAGATAAAGCAGGTTAAATTCTTCGTTCTTGTACGTCTCTGTATTAGATAATATTTTATCAATTTTCCAGAAACCTCCTCCAAAATTCTCAGGATCATTCCCTCTGTTAAAATCCGCTTCACTTATATAAACAGTATCTGAAACAATTATTTTATCACGGGCCTCGTACGATTCATCATCGTCCCAATACGGAATATTGGCATATTCTTCTTCCAATTCCCAATCCCTGACGGCCATCTCACCAAGGAAGCTTTCTTTAGTTAATGTTTCCTCAAACAAAGGATCGTGGAATAAGTTTTGGATTTTATTTTTTCTGACACCTTCGATAATAAGTCCTGCAATTTCTTTTCCGGGTTCCATTAAGTCAGGAATTTCAGGATCCTCCAGATCAATGACAACCACTTCAATTATGGAGAAGTTGCCCTCCAATTTTGAAGGAGATGTTTGAGAGCTTTCTACCTTTTCGAGTGTACTGAAAGGGTCTTTGTAAATTATATCAACAGACTGATCAAAATAGACACTTTCCTTCCCATCCACAAACTCTCCGTCTATACTAATGACTTCACGACCATCACCGGGTTTAAGAAATTCCCGTAAATTACTGTAACTGTAAAATCCACCGAATTCAATATTACCAAAAGGATCTACTTGCAATAACTCCTCAATTTGGAATTTCCCGAGTTTGATCAAACCATCCAGACTTTTTTCGTACAAAATTCCCTTTTCAATATCCACTGCCAGCGGCATGTCAGAGGGGCTTGTGATCAGATTTGCTCCCTGATCAGAGTTTGAACCTGCCACAGGGTCCATAATTTTATTATAACTGATCTTCCTGTTCAACGTCAATTCCAAAATTGTGCTTGCGAGAAGTCCATTCGGATTGATGATCTCATCGGTGGTAAATATTGTTCCGGCTACCCAGCCCAGTGTTGGATCCAAATCCCTGTAAAGTGGAATGGGTAGAGAGGCTAGAAAACCCAAACATTCGTCCACTGAAAAACTGATCAGGTAATAATCCTCGTCATAAATTGGATCATAATACCAGAAATGAATGAAATTAGGTATTGTAATATCCCCGAAAGCGGTAAAATCAAGCTTTATTTGGATAAGATCTCTTGGATTAATTATTGATCTTGGTGACAGTTCCCAGTAATCATTATCACCGGGTGGATGTGCCTCGTCGTGATCTCGAACAGTTATGTACTCAAGTCCTTCAAAAATGACGATATCACCATAATACCAGGGTTCAGAAGCTTCCCACTCCAATACTTCCGCATCTGAATCGTGCCTGTTCAATAAAGACCCATTCACAAATTCAGGTGAAAATGGTTGCACAACTGCGTATGAAGACATTTTATACGCCTGAAGGTTGCCTTCTTTCACGCCTTGGATCAGGAGTTTCCCAAGTTCATCGCCTTTGCGGTAAAGCGGACGATATTCAGGGGCATCCAGGTAATATGTTTCAAAATACCTGGTTTGAACCTGCGAATAAATGGAAGTTTGACTTAGCAGGTTGATAATCCATAAAATCCAAATATTTATTTTCATAACACGGGCGTTGGCTTATCAATTTAGTGAAAGGAAACGAATTCTCCTCTTTCCGGAAAATTATCTTATCTCCCGAGATATTAGCCATTTTTAAAAAATATGAAACCTCTTTTTGTTAATTGCGTTGAAAGGATAGACCTTCCTAACCATTTTTGAAAATAGATAAATGAAAAAAGACAAAAATGTTGCGTTCAGTTCAAGGTAGTGTCCTCTTAATTATTCTTCTTTTACCAATTTTCGCCATGGGACAGTTCGCTCCCAGGGAAGAAGGAGTATTTGGTATTGAGTCGGGGAATCCACTCCCGGTTGATATACTGCCTCCTGTGGACAAATTATTTGAATCTGATCAGTTACTCAAAGTTCGTATTGAAACCAACCTGCAAAAGTTGTATCAATTTAAGTATGATCCCGAATACCAGAAAGCAACGTTTACTATTGAGGTTGCCGACACTATGTTTGTAGTGAAGAAAATCAAGGTCAAAGTAAGGGGAAAAACTCGTGTGACGATCTGTGACGACCCTCCCTTAAAAATTAATTTCAAGAAAACTGATTTTGAGTGGGAGTGGTTTGACAAGCTAAAGTCACTAAAAATCGTTACCCCATGCGATGATCCCAAACTATATTCAAAGTATCTTATGAAGGAATACTTCGCCTATCTAAGCTTCAACATTTTTTCTGATGTAAGTTACCAAGTGCGATATATCGAACTTACAATCTCTGATAAACAGCAACAAATTAAAGAAGAAGTAAAGTATGCCTTCCTGGTAGAAAATGATCGTAAGCTAGCAAAAAGAACCGGTACAAAAGAAGTAGAACTCGATGATACCACGGCAGGTGCAATGGCTTACGACCTTTATGTGAACCCAACAGACCAAACGCTCTTCAATTTAAATGTAATGTCGCTGTTCCAATATATGATTGGTAATACCGATTATACTGCAAGTCTATTTCACAATATGAAAATATTTAAAAATGGTGATACGATATTTCCTGTCCCTTACGATTTTGATTATTCAGGACTGGTTGATGCTAATTATGCGATTCCTTCGAAAAGTGCACCAATAGGAAATGTAAAAGAACGTTACTACCTGGGACCTTGTTCAGATCAAGGGTCCTTCGAAAAGGCCGTAAATTATGTCTTGAGCAAAAAACCAGAGCTCATGCAGCGATTAAATGAAGACAGCTACATTTCAACAAAAGTAAAGGATGAAATTAGGGAATACATTGAATCCTTCTATTCACTAATTTCGGATCCTGTCCATCTTGAATCAATTCGGGTTACTCACTGTATAAATTAACCCTATTGTGGAGTGATGGCGTAAGTTAACCGGGCAGCCAACGGAACATCTTTTGCATAACTGCCCATTCCAACATAAAACCCAAATCCCAGTCGCATTACAAAATAGTCATAGACATTGATATTCAAGATATCTTCAATAAGAATACCAGCTTCGTAGTACCCGTGAGGATAGTCTTGAACTTCGATTCCTTTGTGGATATTAATATTACCCTGTACCACACCCCAGCCCATACTCCATGAAAGTCCAAATCTTGGCTTAAACTTTTTAAGATTTGTGCTTGACTCCCTGAAGTAATAACTGCTAAAGGAGTGGACAAATCTGTCGCTGATGAATTTATATAATTCCAAAGTTTGGAACGCATCATTAATAATAATGCTTCCTAAGGCTGTGTCACTACCCGGTGCTGTAAACATAATCTGATATGGAGTGTTCTCTGTCATAATACCTAATTCGACGACCAGATCAAAAATTCCTACTTTATCCCATTTAATCAGCTGGGTAATCTTTGCACTAAATTTGTTATAATCGTAGTCTCCACCATTTTCAAATTCAAAGCCTCTGTAGTAATTCACAAACAATTTCGGAAATTTTCCCCATTGTCTGAGAAACAACTGTGATAGGCCACCGGAGGTGTTCTCTCTTCCGCCTATCAACATTTTGAATTTTGCTTCTGAAAAAAGAAACTTACCTGAAGTTCCTATTGTATCAGTTATTTCCGGAACATACCTGTAGTTGTAATGTGGTTGAAGGAAATATGATTCAATTCCTCCTTCAAATTTTGTGTAAAATGTTGGGCTCGATTCCAGAATAACAGACTGTGAAATTATCCTGTCCATCCTGCTGGCGAAAAAATTTCGAAAAAGGTCCCTCTGCTCTCCCAGGTATTGTGGTCTTCCAGGTTCTTTAAGGTCATCTTTTACGATAACTGCGATGACTGATTTTTGCTTTTTCCCAATTTTATAACCAATACCAGCACCATACTTAAAATTCCCATCTTTAAAACCAAAGGCACCATAACCGGTGGCAACGAATTTATCCGAGATTTCTTCCCTTGTCCGAAAGCCAATACCCAGCCTTAATCCCTCAAATTTGTTTAGTCCAAATACATTGTTTAAATAAAAAGGACCTGCTTTTAGCGCTATCCTGTCATTTGAAAAATCAATCCCAAAATCTCCAAATTTTTGCACGGTCATCTTCCTTTCTGTTGTATCTTTTTCGAGATAGTGAAGATTTCGATTAAAATTTTGGTCCAGGGGTTGAAACTGAATTGAATCTGTGGATACTTTTGATGAATCTGCTTGGCCTAAAAGTGCAAGTGACAGTTTTCTTTCTGTTGTGTCCGGATCAATGGGTGTGTAATTGAAATAGTCAGCTGAAATATTAAATTTAACGCCCAACCGCCTCCTCGGGTACCTTGGAAAATAACCTTCAATACTTATTTGTGAGGGGATCATGGTCCCGTCAATAAATGATTCGTTGGCA
>Ga0114950_10002938_pt1 | contig 13151 bp, 13 predicted proteins | sample N075metaG_FD_83503 | JGI IMG/M metagenome (GOLD analysis project Ga0114950, IMG submission 83503) | Deep subsurface microbial communities from Kermadec Trench to uncover new lineages of life (NeLLi) - N075 metaG | ecosystem: Environmental > Aquatic > Marine > Ocean trench > Sediment | place...
CCAGCAGATGGGTATCACGGTTTCTAATTATACAGGGAGTGAAGTAACTCTTCTCGCTCCGCTTGCAAATAATATCAACCACCAAAAATCCGCATTCGGTGGAAGTCTTTTTTCCCTTGCAGCACTGGCTGGCTGGGGACTGATGCAATTAAAGTTGTGTGAAGAAAATCTGGACGCCAATACCGTCGTCGCCGGTGGAGATGTCACCTATGCAAGGCCAGTGGTACAAGAGCTAAGTTGCACATGTTCATTGCCTGATTACTGGGGCCCGTTTCTTCAGAAACTTCAACGCAAAGGCAAAGGTTCCGTGACCATGGTGTCAACTATCAGCACGGACGAAGGTATCGCCATGCAATTCACGGGAGTTTATGTGGTCCGCCTCCGGGAGATGAAATGAATCCCCCCAGAATCCGTCTTGCACAATTACCGACACCACTTGTCTGCATGGAGCGGTTATCGGGGGAACTCGGTGGCCCCCGAATTTGGCTCAAACGAGACGACCTCACAGAAAGCGCCGCATCCGGCAATAAATTAAGGAAACTGGAGTATTCCATCGGTGAGGCCCTGGCCCAGAATGCCACTGTCCTCATTACTGCCGGTGGCATACAGTCAAACCACTGCCGGGCCACGGCCATTGTCGCTGCCCGACTAGGGCTAAAAAGCCACCTGCTACTCGTCGGTAAACCACCTTCTCCCGCAGACGGAAATCTATTGCTGGACACCCTGGCAGGCGCCGTGATCACGTTTGTCTCGATGGACGAATTCCGCCATCTGGATGACCAATTTCTAAATATCGCAAATGAATATCGTTCGCGGGGAGAAGTACCCTTCAACATTCCCATCGGGGCCAGTGATGAAATTGGGCTCTGGGGATATATCGAATGTGCCAGGGAACTAAAAGACGACTTTGAACATCAAAATCTTGACCCGGGATATGTTATTTCGGCTGCAGGATCAGGTGGAACTCTGGGGGGGTTGATACTCGGCAATCACCTTCACCATCTTGATACAAATATGGTTGCTTTTAATGTCTGTGATGATGAAGCCTGGTTTGTACAGAAAATAAGCGGTGATATAGAACGTTGGCAGCAGCGGTATAGATCCAATATCCCGCCAATTCAGGCTGAGGAACTAGGGATCAACATCATCGATGGATATGTGGGACCCGGTTACGCACGTGCGGATCAGCACGTTTACGATACTATCAAGCGAGTTGCAAGAACCGAAGGCATCTTCTTCGATCCCGTTTACACCGGTAAGGCATTTGATGCGATGTTGCAGGAATATTCAAATGGCAGGTTCAACGATACCGCGGATATCGTATTTATTCACACGGGTGGAATTTATGGCCTGTTCCCCCTGAGAGATCAATTTTACAAAGCATCTACCGCAAAGCCCTGAACTGTGATTGAATCCGCAACAACAAATTTTGAGAAAAAAGTATGAATGGTTGGATTAAACCGGGGATCGCCATCGTTTTCCTTTTGTCCCTTACTTCCTGCTCCATTTTTGGGAATAAGTCCAATAGTGAAGATTGTGCCGATGGTAGTTGTGATGGGGCAACCAACATTAACAGGGTCCAACAATCAAGGAGCTGGTACTGTTATGGGGTACAGCAAGACCGGAGCTGGGATTGCACCAAAGAACCACAGCCGGAAAAAATCACGACGATTATCCCCGGTAGCGTTCAGTCTGCAGCCGTCGTCAAACCTGCTGAGGATGTTGAAGAACAATCTGCTGGACCCCAAGCCGCCGATATCGCCAGTGAACCAGCGGTCCCTGTAATTCAGGAGATCCAGGAAGCCCAGAAGGCCGATAGCGCGGCTGGTTCGGAAGTGATCCTCAATCTACCGGGTGATTTCTTCACGGTACAATTGATCGCCATGAAAGTAGAGAACAAGGTTCTGGACTATGCAACCACTAACGGTATTGATAAACCCCTGTATGTCCGCATTCTAAGCCAGGACACTGACTGGTATGTCCTGCTTCTGGGGACCTACCCGGATCGATCGAGTGCCGAAAAAGCAAAATCAGACTGGGAGGGTGCCCGCGTACTCAAGGTTCAACCCTGGATCAGAAGGCTTTCACCACTACAAGAAGCCATCCGGCTGGCATTAGACCCGTGAGTAAAGCAAATGCGTTTGCCGATATCCCATCGGTTGACAAGGTCATCAGCGACGCTTCTTGCCGGAACCTAGTCAGTAAATTTGGCCGCAGATATGTCACGGCCACCGCGAGGCTGATCATTGAAGATATCAGGTCCAACTTTCAAAATCCGGATAATGACATCCCTTCCATTCCGGAAATTATTAAAAAGATGGCGACAAAAATCACTGCCGAGAGTCAATTCTCTCTAAAACCGGTAACCAACCTGACTGGCACAGTACTACACACCAATCTTGGCCGCGCAGCGTTACCGGAAAGTGCCATCGCCAGCATGGTGACGATTGCCAGAGGCGCCAGTAATCTCGAATTTGATCTCGTTCTGGGAAAGCGAGGTGATCGTGATGAACATATCGAAAAATTGATTACCGAGATGACCGGTGCAGAAGCCGCTACAGTCGTTAACAATAACGCTGCTGCAGTTTTGCTGACCCTGAACACCCTCGCCCTTGGCCGGGAAGTGCCTGTATCAAGAGGCGAACTGGTCGAAATTGGAGGTTCGTTTCGAATTCCTGAAATCATGGCGAGATCAGGTTGCAAGCTGATTGAAGTGGGTGCCACTAACAGAACCCATCTAAGGGACTACGAACAGGCGATCAATAAAAATACTGCCATACTGATGAAAGTTCACACCAGCAACTACGAGATCCAGGGCTTTACCAACACGGTCGCCGATAAAGATATTGCACTGCTCGCAAAGCATGCCGGGATTCCTTTCGTGACTGATCTGGGGAGCGGTACCCTGGTAGATTTATCCCGGTTTGGTTTGCCTCACGAACCTACCGCCCGGGAAGCCATCGAAGCAGGTGCAGAAATCGTTACCTTTAGCGGCGACAAACTACTGGGCGGCCCACAGGCCGGTCTTATCATTGGTAAAAGGTCTTTGCTTGAAGCGATCAAGGCAAATCCACTCAAACGTGCTTTGCGGGTCGACAAGTTAACCATTGCGGCGCTGTCTGAAGTGTTAAAGCTGTATCGGGATCCTGAACGGCTCACTGACACCTTACCGACACTAAAATACCTGGCGAGACCGGTTGAGGAAATCAGTCAACTGGCTGAAACGGTACTGCCTGCTTTCATCGAAGCGCTGGGCGATATAGCCACCGTTGAGATTGCAGATACTTTCAGCCAGATTGGAAGTGGTTCCCTACCCCTGGACCTGCTTCCCAGCAAATCGATCAGTATCTCATCGAAATCGGGCAAACAATCTGATAAACATCTTCAGGAAATGGCAGCCATGTTTCGTGCGCTACCTGTCCCTGTAATTGGTCGGCTTAATGATGGCAGGTTGCTCTTTGACCTGAGAACCCTGGAATCCGCGGAAGATCTCATCCGTGAACTGGGAAAACTGGCAACAGTGTGATTATTGCAACGGCAGGTCATGTAGACCACGGCAAAACACTCCTGGTTCATGCACTCACCGGCATAGAAACCGATCGCCTTGAAGAAGAAAAAGAAAGGGGACTAACGATTGATCTGGGTTTCGCCTATATTGATGATGAATTGGGTGGCCGGCTCGGTTTCATCGACGTTCCCGGTCACATCAAATTCATTAATAACATGCTCGCAGGCGTTGGCGCGATCGACTATGCGCTCATTGTCGTTGCCGCTGACGATGGTCCCATGCCACAGACACTTGAACATCTCGCCATACTGGATCAGCTGGGTATTGCCACCGGTGCTGTCGCCCTGACCAAAATCGACAGGGTTGATCCCCAACGTGTCGATGAGGTTAAAGCGCAAATCGCGGATATGTTAGAAGCTACATGCCTTGCCAACGCAAGCATTTATCCTTTGTCCAGCACTACCGGTGAAGGCATCGAAGACCTGAAAGAAACGCTGTGCATTGTCGCGTCAGAAATTGATTCGCAGTCAACCACGGGACACTTTCGATTGGCCATCGATCGCTGCTTTACCGTGAAAGGTTCAGGCCTGGTCGTTACAGGGTCGGTATTTGCCGGAGAAATTCATGAAGGAGAGGACCTTTATCTTGCGCCGCAGGGCACAACAGTTCGGGTGCGTAATATTCACACCCAAAATCAACCCTCGACCCTGGCTAAAGCAGGTGACCGATGCGCGATCAATCTTGGTGCCCATAATCTGAAACGGGAAGATATAAGCCGCGGAAACTGGCTGACCAGCAATCCCTATCAAGAAGCTACAACGCGCTTCGATCTGTCGGTCAGGGTGTTATCCAGCGAGAGCAAACCAATTCGCCACTGGACACCAGTACATATTCATACAGCCGCGAACCATATAACAGGCAGAATCGCGACCCTAAATTCAAGCGCAATAGCACCGGGCGACGATGGTCTGGTGCAGATTGTCACCAGCGAACCAATCAATGTATGTTTTGGTGACAAGGTGATTTTACGGGACCAGGGTGCAAACAGAACAATTGCAGGTGGCGTCGTCATCGACCCATTCTCCCCGGAACGAGGTCGAAACAAGGCTGAGAGAATCGATTATCTACAGCGCATGGCAGGACTGGAACCTGAAGACGCGCTCGAAGTGATGCTGGAACACGCGACCGCAGGGTTGAACCTGCAGAAGTGTATCGCTTCCCTGAATTTTAAACAGAACGAAATCGAAAGCAGGCTCGGCGATAAACCAGTCGAATTTCATGGCGACACCATTATTTCCAAAACTAACCTGGACCTTTTAAAAGATCAGTTGTTAACGCAACTGGATCAGTGGCATGAGGAAAATCCACAGGCAAAAGGACTTTCCTCCAATCAACTGGCGCGATTCTTGCCCCGGTCCAACAGTATTGCTGAGGTGATGGTCAAACAACTCGTGGATGCCGACGAGCTCATCATGGCGGGCAATATACTGCAACGTCCAGGTTTTAGCGCACAGTTATCCACCCAGGCTAAAATTTTATGGGATAAGGTCGAACCAATCCTTAACAGGAATTTAACAAAACCACCGGTGCTGCACGACATCGCCAAAGAGTTGGCAATCACACCCAAAGCGTTGGAAAAGTCACTCGGTGAATGCCTTCAGACTGGACTACTCATCCGCCCGGTCGCAAATCGTTATTTCGTACCCGGGGCGATACAAGAACTAACTGAATTATTGTTCGAAGCGGCCCAGGGTTCAGATTTTACCGTTAAAGAATATCGGGATGTCACTGGCATCGGCAGAAACTTATGTATCGAAATTTTGGAATATTTTGATCGACAGGGCATTACACGAAGGCTTGGAGACAAGAGAAAAATTATTCAATAACAATTTTACTCTTTCCCGATGGCGGCCCCCACAGTGGACCCAAACAGCTGGAATGCCAGCAAGCTAATGCCCACCAGGCAAACCTGGTTTAACAGCGACTCAAGATGAAAATAATATATTGCAGCCAAGCCGAAGCCGATCCCCAGCAGGGTGCCAAGCAACAGGCCGATGATGGGAAGTGATAATTTGAGTGGTTTGTTTTTCATTTGTACTCAATAACCGGTGGATCTGGACAAGTTAGCTCTTTTTGGGCCACCTTTCCAGATTTGGCAGATCTACGGTCAAAAAGAGATTAACAGCTGGCCATAAATGCGGTATAAGGTTCTTTTCGGCCCACCATCAACTACTGATGGCGTACCTGAATTCTCTAACCAATCGGGAGATCAAAATGAAAACCCTGAAATCACTCATTTCAGTCCTATCCATCGCCTTATCCATCAGTATTTTAGCTGGATTTTCGGTTTATACCATTGCTGCGCCCAGGGTGGGAGATCCTGCACCTGATTTTCAATTGATGGGTTCGGATGGGATGAGCTATTCGATTTCACAATTCAAGGGAGAGAAACCTGTCGTCATCGCTTTCTTCCCAAAAGCCTTCACCGGTGGCTGAACGATTGAATGCAAGGCGCTGCGTGACAGTGACCAGGAAATTCAGAACTACAACGTCGCCTACTTTATGGCGAGTACCGATAACATTGAAGATAACACCGGATTTGCCAAAAAGAACGGGGCCACCTTCCCTATACTTGCGGACCCGGACAAAGACATGTGCAGGCGTTATGGCGTACTTTCAGAATTCGGTTATGCCAGCCGCTGGACATTCTATATTGATATTGACGGCATCATTCGAAGGATAGACAAGGGTGTCAGTCCGTCTTCGGCAGGCAAGGACCTGGTGAAGAACCTGGAGGAACTAAACTTCCCGAAGAATACATGAACCTCGCAATCCGGTCTCAGCTTTGCTGACCCCGGATTAACCTCCCTGGCAGGGCTTGTGTTGCCACGCCATTTTCGTAGGTCACCTGGCCATGGCAGATGGTACACAGGTATCCTTCCGTGGTTTGTTCAAGCCTTTTACCGCCAGCCGGCAAGTCATAGACCATTTTAGGCGCGTGAATTTTCAGGTTCTCGAAATCGATCACATTGATATCTGCACGTTTTCCCGGTGCAATAATTCCGCGGTCCAGTAGACCCACTGCGGCCGCCGTATCGGCGGATTGAGCTTTAACCAATATTGGCAAATCGATTAGTTCACCACGGGTCCTGTCTCTACCCCAATGTGTCAAGAGAAAGGTGATAAAACTGGCATCACATATCGTTCCCACGTGTGCGCCACCATCACCAAGTCCCATTACTGTATTGTCGGCAAGAATCATTTCCCGACAACAATCCAGATTGAAATCAGTATAGTTCGCAAAAGGTGCGTACAACATCTGCTCGCCTGCGTTACCTAACATCGCATCAAGCGCAAATGCTTCCGGTGATACGCCCTGCCTCTCGGCACATGCGGCAATACTGTCTTCGGGTGTCGGTTCATAGTCAGGAGGATCACCCAACACCCACATTTTAGAATAGTCACCAAGCAACAATGTTGGACCACCGGTGGGCGGATCTTCTGCTAACAATTTCTGGCGAAATGAAGCATCCTGCAGAATGGTCAACCTCTCGCGCAATGGCAGTTTGGAAATTTCCCGATAACTGTTATAGCGAACGAACGGATTGAGCGTGCAGTTGAAACCCATCAATATGCCGATTGCCCTGGGCGCAATTTGGCCTTTCATCGACACCCCATCTGCATTGGCCGCATCAATCTTACCCAGTAACTTTTTCCAACCCTGCGGATTCAGCCCCTGGGCAAGGGAGATTGTCATCGAACTACCACTTGCAGCCGTCATTGCCTTTAACGTTTCAAATTCTTCATCGAGTCCTTGGAAATCGGATATCATTTCAAGGACGCCCCGGCCTGCATCACCAACTCCCTGACCAATACCGACGAGCTCATCCCGGGCAGCGGTGAGTGAGGGTGTCGGATCACCGGTACTGCTCCGGTGATTCAAAGTTCTGGAACTGGAGAAGCCGAGAGCACCTGATTTGATTGCTTCGGTGGTTAATCGCCGCATCTGCGCAATATCTTCAGGAGTGGCTTTCTCCCTGTTGGCTCCGCGCTCACCCATCACATAGATGCGCAGGGCCGCATGGGGAAGTTGCGCACCAATATCCATATCGAAGGATCTTTTATCGAGATAGTCCATATATTCCGGGAATGATTCCCAGGCCCATGGCAGGCCTTCGTGAAGGACTATACCCGGAATATCCTCGACCCCTTCCATCAATTTCACCAGTAAATCGTGGTCGGCCGGCCGAACAGGTGCGAACCCCACACCACAATTACCCATGACAACGGTTGTCACACCGTGGTGGCTGGAAGGATTCAGTCTGTTTGCCCAGGTAGCCTGGCCATCGTAGTGAGTATGGATATCCACGAACCCGGGTGTGACCAGTGCACCCTCGGCATCTATTTCACGATTCGCTCTACCAGACACTTTTCCAACCTCGACAATCTTTCCGTCCTTGATAGCGACATCAGCAATCTTTTCCGGGCCACCTGTACCATCGACAACACGACCGCTTTTTATCACCAGATCAAAATTTGCCATCTCTTTATCCCCATTTCGGTTTTAGATATTCTGCCGTTTTCCCGTAGACTGATCGGGACCTTCAAGAATTGCGTGAATCAACGGTGTATTTTGATACCAATAAATCCATACTTCAATTTTTTTACCGTTGATATACACTTCGAACCTGACCCAATAGTATAGTACCACTACAAGGATCCGCGATGGATGCAGGTTTACAGGTAATTTTTACCGCATACGGTTACGATGATAGCGTCACTGATGACGGCCGATTTTTGTTTCTGCCATGAGGATGAATCCTACGCTCACGAAAAAGCAGAACAATATCTTGCAACCTATTTGTAAAGCCTGCTTGAACACTACGAATTGATGGGAGACCATCTCGCCAGGATCAAAGATCCTGGTATATGCGGGTGCCTGCGATTGGATTCCTGGTGAATCCCTGCGTTATGCACTGCTGGCGTGTAACTTTGTTTACCTGATTTCTTTTGTGAATTACTGGTTCGCCTCGAAACATCTTGAAGGTGATCGCGCGCGATCCGCAAAAATGACAGCTTAAAATTACAACTTAAAATGAACTATATGGTGAGTAGATGATGGTTGATGTTCTGGAACTACCTGTGGTTACTGATAGCGACGAGACAATCAGGGCCGCACTAAAAGAAGCGCATATTCCTTCACTGGTTTGCAGTCTCGTGCATATGACGGGTGAGGCTCAATTAGTGAGAGGCGATATTCGCCCCATCCTTGAATTTTTTGGAGACCCCCAGGGCGGGTTGACAGAAGATCAACAGCAACATTTTCGCGATATCGCATTTGATGCTTTACGAAAATACAGGGATGCCAACGGTGAAATACCTGAACCGCCGGACACTTCGCTGATGAACGACATGGTCAGTTATATAATCGGCCAGGAAATTCCACCCCAATACGGTGAGTATCTGAGCGCGGAATTATCACTAAATGGGGAAGACCCCTATGCGCCCCCCGGCATGGACGACCTGGATGATGAGGCAAAGTCAAAATTCAAGGTCGCTATCATTGGAGCCGGGATGTCCGGATTGTTAGCCGCTATTCGATTGCAGCAGGCGAATATTCCGTTCACCATTCTTGAGCGGCACCCTGATGTCGGCGGAACCTGGTTTCAAAATATCTATCCCGGATGTCGAGTCGACAGTAGCAACCATATGTACTCCTACAGTTTTAAACCCAAAGACTGGCCGCAGCACTATTCTCCACAGGAAGTATTGCGAGAATATTTTGCTGAAACCGCAAACGAATATCATCTGCGGCAGTTCATCAGATTCGGGGCAGAAGTTGAAACCATGACCTGGGACGATGACACCGGCACCTGGGAAATTGAATTGGCAGGTTCCGGGGACACGATGACGGCTAACGCGGTGATCAGTTGCGTGGGCCAACTTAATCGTCCTAAATTCCCTGATATTCCGGGGCAGGAAAAATTTGCCGGTCCTTCATTTCATTCAACCGAGTGGGACTACAGTCATAACCTGGAAGGAAAAAAAATACTGGTTATCGGGACAGGTGCAAGTGCCTTCCAATTCGTACCACATATCGCCAGGCAAGCAAGTGAAGTCAAGATTTTCCAGAGGACCGCGCCGTGGATGGCACCCGTGCCGGAGTATATGGAAGACATTCCTGTGGGCAAGCACTGGTGTTTGAATAACATACCCTACTACGGAAAATGGTTTCGTTTCTCTGTGTTCTGGCGATCTGCCGAGGGAATGCTGAATGCGGTTAAGAAAGATCCTGCCTGGAATGAAGATGAGCAGGTATCAATCAGCGCAGACAATGACCTGATTCGAGAGGTCTTTACAGAACACATCACCAGTATCGTTGGCGGTGATCCTGAACTACTGAAAAAATGCATTCCTGATTATCCTGTTGGCGGCAAACGCATCTTGTTCGACGACGGCACCTGGCTGCGCACGCTCACTCAAGACCATGTGCACATACTGACTGACGGTATAGCGGAGATAAACGAGAAAGGCATAGAGACAAAATCTGGTGAACAACATGATGCAGATGTACTGATCTATGGCACCGGGTTTCTGGCGGACAAGTTTCTCTGGCCGATGAAGATTATCGGCAAGAACGGCATTAATCTTCACGAACACTGGAATGGGGATCCCCGCGCCTATCTCGGCATTACCATTCCCGGTTTCCCAAACCTCTTTTCCACTTACGGCCCGAACACCAATATCGTCGTCAATGGCAGTATCATTTTCTTTTCAGAATGTGAAGTGAGATATATCCTTGGCTGTATGAAACTACTGATCGAGAGAAATAGTAAATCGATTGAATGTAAACAAGAGGTCCATGACAAATTTAACAGGGAGGTCGATGCGGAAAACGATAAGATGGCCTGGGGCATTTCACACGCCAATACCTGGTATAAAAATGACAAAGGCCGGGTGACACAGAATTGGCCCTATCCACTGGTTGAATTCTGGCAAAGAACCCGGATACCCGATGAAGCTGATTACCATTTAGCATAACGACCAGGAAGCAGATCGCGATACGGTGCACGTACAAAACAGGCGCGCAACTGCCCGCACACTACCGGTTCAATGGATGCTGTTAATGAATCAAATGCGGTTCAACATTGCCAATCCGTGATAAAAGTGTTTTGCTTCGAATCCATTTTGTTTGAATTCGCCTGGGGAAACACAATGATCGTTGAACAGATCTGGACCGGTAACGCCTACCGTAATTTTAACTACCTTATTGTCTGCCCGGAGACGGGTGAAGCCCTGGCAATCGATCCCCTGGATCATGAAAAGTGCCTGGCAAAAGCCAGGGATAAAGGTTGGACAATCACCCAGATAGTGAACACCCACGAACACGGGGATCACACCGGCGGCAACAAAAAAGTGATTGCTGCAACCGGTGCAAAACTGCTGGCTCATCACAATGCCGCAGATAAAATCGCCGATATGGACATCGGATTGTCTGCCGGGGATGTTGTTAAGGTCGGTAAAACGGTAGAACTCCTGGCGCTGGATACCCCGGGCCACACCATGTCCCATATTTGTCTGTTGTCCCAGACCGACGAGCCTGGATTGTTTTCAGGAGATACGTTATTTAATGCCGGTGCTGGCAACTGCCACAATGGAGGACATCCTGCAGAACTTTATGACACATTTATCGAACAGCTATCCAGACTTGGCGACAACACACGTATTTACCCAGGGCATGACTATATCACCAACAATTTAGAATTCACCCTCGACCGTGAACCAGATAACATCCAGGCGAAGAAGTTACTCGATGAAATTCGCAGTCAGGATCCAGACGATGCCCTGGTGACAACGCTGGGAATGGAAAAAGAAGTCAACACCTTCTTTCGCTTGCAAAATCCATCGGTCATTGCCGAGTTAAGAGAAAAATTTCCTGAACTGGAAGGTGACCTGGATCCGAAAACAGTATTCCTTAAGTTAAGAGAACTCCGAAACAGTTGGTAACCACCTTCGGCCCAGTGTTTTATATGATGGGCATCCGTAAAATGATTCTGGCAACAGGAAGGATAGAAGCATCCGCCATCCCTGATTCTTAGTGCGTGTGACATTGCTCTGGGAACAATGCGGGATCGCCTGCCAATATTAAGTACATTCCCCTGGTCGTCTTCTAAAACGGTAGGGATATTGGCATCACAGGCGAGTCGTTTGGCAACCTCCGGTGCTAGAAACCGCTTATTATCAATACTGCAATTGTCTGATTGGCTTATCTTGCAGCCTTACCGTGATGGCACTGGCTTTTTCCTGGTGTTTGGCACAAACACGACCGCATTGTATTCATTGTTTATCGGTTTTTGGGAATGCCTGGCCAACCTGACGGTTCTATTGCTGACCTATCTGGTGACATCAGCAGATTTAGCGGTATTCATCATCAACACGATTAATTCCAGTGGTGATGTGGGTCAGAAGGGCCGTTTTTATATTATTATCTGAGGAGTAGCAATGACGCTTGTTATTGCTGTTTACTGCTTTCGGGCTGCATGGAGGTTTTAAGAGCGCCCATGTTTGTTGCCGGGCACTTAACCGAATGAATGCGCTGCCTGGAAGCGAAATCTTACTCCGAAACTAGGGCCACTAAAACTCAAGTCCTCGACAAGATCATCTGAACCTCCGTCGTAGTCGATATGACGATACATCACCATCAGATCACCAAAATTGTAAGCATACGAAACTCCTACCATAGCCTGCCACGTTAGATCAGATGAACCAGTGCCAACATCAAAATAAAACGGCACTGTCCATTTGCCGTCGCGTATTCGGAAGTTTCCACGTATCCCACCAATCCCATCCCACAGATCTGTATCGTCTCCGATCTTGCCTTGTGCCGGGAGCAACACCTCGCCACCAGGTTTCGAAATCGCCAATTGCAAGTCCCATTTAGTCTCAACATCAATACCCAGATAGTGCACGCCGAACAGCAGGTCTATCGATGAAGTCTCTGTTTCCTTTACGGTATAGCCAGACACAAGAGTCCAGGCCAGCGCGTCAAGGTTAGTTCGAGTATTCAGGTTCAGGTCCGAACTTAACGGTATGCTACTATCAGGGCCCGAGGTCCTGTCGCCAACGGATTATATATCGCTATTGTTTTTCGATGACATACTCAGATAAACCAAATCAGTTGATATCGAAAACCGGCCCTTTCTAGCACTGCCATTGACTAGAGCCGCACCGTTCAACAATTCCCACCAATCTGTTGGACCCGCTTCAACACTTGGACTGCCACCACCGCCGCGAGGTATATCGTAATTTAGATCCGCTCCGATAGTGGGCAACCATAGATAAGGCGTTACTTGGAATTGCCATTTATCTGATCCGCCTTCTGCAACGGCTACAGAAGGACTCATAAAAATAAGTGTTAATAATACAAATCGCATAATTCTCATTCTCGTTGTCTGAGTCTTGTCCCTGGTAATTTGATCAATCATTTCTAACAACGATGGCTAGAAATAACCTTATCTGGAAAACGCGAATAACGATGAGCCAATTACCACCACCATCGCTGTCCCGATACATCCATGAACCAAAACTGCTGGCCAGAGAAATATTCCTTCCCCAGCACCCATCAATCCAAAGCCCGCAAGCA
>Ga0114950_10002941_pt1 | contig 13147 bp, 16 predicted proteins | sample N075metaG_FD_83503 | JGI IMG/M metagenome (GOLD analysis project Ga0114950, IMG submission 83503) | Deep subsurface microbial communities from Kermadec Trench to uncover new lineages of life (NeLLi) - N075 metaG | ecosystem: Environmental > Aquatic > Marine > Ocean trench > Sediment | place...
CCCTGATCGGCCGGCTGTTGGGGGATCGACGGCAGTCGTTTGTTTCGGTCTGGGGTGAAATGCGCAAGGTCGAACGCGACGACCGCATCACCGGCGTGGTCGTTCGAATTCGGCGCATGGATCTTGCCTGGGGCATGGCCCAGGAGCTGCGCGACTCTCTCCTGGAGCTGCGCAAGTCCGGGCGAAGAACCATCGCGTATCTCGAGACCGGCGCCCTCGGGGCGAACCGCGAGTACTACATTGCGACCGGGGCCGACGAGATCGTGATTTCGCCGGGCACGACGAGTCCGTTGATCGGACTCGGCATGGAGTTCTTGTTCCTCGGCGGCCTCTGGGAGAAGATCGGGGCCGGTATCGAGACCGTCGGTAGCGGCGAGTACAAGTCTGGGGCCGAGACCATTTCCGGAACCAAGATGTCGCCGGCCCATCGCGAGATGGCGACGTCGCTGCTCGACTCCGCCTACGACCAGTTCGTCGCCGGAATCGCCGAGGGGCGAAATCTCACTCCCGAGCGGGTGCGCGAGCTGGTCGAGCGGGCTCCGATCACGCCGGAGGAGCTCCAGGAGGTCGGCCTGGTAGACGCCGTGGGACATCTGGACGAAGCGGTGGAACGCGCCGGCGGCGGCGAGGTCGTCGAAGCCGAGGACTATGCGCGCGTGGGCCTGGAAGAAGTCGCCTTCAAACCGGTCGGCACCATCGCCCTGGTCTATGGAAGTGGCACCATCATGATGGGAGAGGGCAGCAGTTCGCCCACCGGCTCCGTGGTGCTCACCTCCGACACCGTCAGCCGGGCGCTGAAGGAGGCGGCCGAGGATCCCGAGGTCGATGCGATCGTCTTTCGCGTCGACAGCCCCGGTGGATCTCCGCTGGCCTCGGACATCGTGTGGCGCGCCGCCGAAAAGGCCCGCGAGAGCGGCAAGCCGCTGATTGCGTCGGTCTCGAACTACGCGGCATCGGGTGGCTACTACGTCCTCTGCGGGGCCGACGTGGTGGTGGCCTCGCCGGGAAGCCTGGTCGGTTCGATCGGCGTCTTCGTGATGCGGCCCGTGATCGGCGGTCTGCTCGAGAAGTTGGGGATCGGCTTCGAGTCCATGACCCGCGGGCGCAACGCCGAGCTGATGATGATGACGCGGCCGCTCACGGAGGCGGGGCGCGAACGATTGATGCAGGAGATCCTGGCGACCTACGACCTGTTCGTGAAGCGGGTGTCCGACGGTCGCGAGCTCACGCCGGCAGACGTCCACGAGATCGGTCGGGGTCGGGTCTGGACGGGCGCGCAGGGGCTTGAGAACGGTCTCGTCGATGAGCTGGGCGGTCTGCGCGTCGCCATCGACCGCGCCAAGGTCGCAGCCGGTCTGGCGGCCGACGCCGACGTCAAGTTGGTTCCCTACCCGACGCCCATGACCCTGGTGCAGCAGTTCAGCGCGGCGCTGCAGGGCTCCATCGCACGGGCGACGCCACGGCTGGCGCTGCCGGAGCAGCTGCGGCGGCTCGAGGCCTTCGTCACCACACTGCCTCAGGGCACGCCTCTGCTGGTTCCGCCGTTCATGGTAGAGATCCGCTAGAACCCGGGCGCGTTGGCAGGAGTACTTCGGTGCATCTACTGAAGGAGTTCGAGGTTCCGGACGATCCGGCGTCGGTCTACCGCAAGCTGGCCAACGACGAGACGTTGCTGGGACTCTTCCCCGACACGAAGACCGAGATCGTTGAAAGTTCGGGTGAGTGCCGAACGTTGCGCTCCCACTACGTGGCCCTGGGGCAGGAGGGAACGGCCACGTTCCACTTCACCTTCGAGCCTGAGGAGCGTATCCGCTTCGAGAAGGTCTGCGACGGCCGGGTCTGGAGCCGCCTCATCGGTGGCGTGAGCTTCGTCGATCGCGGCGGGCGAACCTGCGTGCGTGTCGAGATGGATGGCCGCACGAAAGCGTTGGTTCCCGAGTTCACCATCAAGGGACCGATGCGGGATCAACTCGAGAAGATGGTGCGGGCGCTTCGCGAGCGGCTCGAGCGACCTTGATGGCCCGTGTCGAAACGAGTGATGGGCACAGGCTCTACACGGAAGCCCACGGTGAGGGCATCCCCATTCTCTTCTCGTGTCCGCTCAACACCACCCGTGAGAACTGGCGTCCCCAGGTCGAACCCCTGGTCGCAGCGGGCTTTCGCGTGGTTCTCTGGGATTACCGTGGACACGGACGCTCAGATGCTCCCGATGATCCCGACGCCTATCACATGGAGCAGGTGGTAGACGATCTCGGGCGTGTGCTCGACTGGGCCGCAGCGGGCGAGCCTGCGGTGCTGGCCGGCCTCTCCTTCGGTGGGCTCGCGTCGCTCCACTTCGCCTACCGACATCCAGAACGTGTGCGTGCCCTGGTGCTGATCGACAGTGGACCGGGCTTCAAGAATCACGAAGCCAAGCAGCGCTGGCAGGCGTCATGTGACAAGACTTCGTCCTATCTCGAATCCAAAGGTCTCGATGCCTTCGTCAAGAGCAAGGCGTCGGCCATGACGGTGGGCACGCGCCCCGAGCTGCCCACGGCGCGCGCCGCGCTGGCGGCCATTGCCCTGCAACAGGCGCATGGGCTGGCCCACTTCGGGCGAAGGGTGGCGGGGCCGGCGCCAGCCATGATCGACGAGTTGGCCGAAATCGACGTGCCGACCCTCATCCTGATGGGAGAGCACGACCACGCCTACCGGCGGGCCGCAGAGGTGATGGCTTCCAGGCTTCCTCAGGCCGAATCGGTCACCCTCTTGGGTGCGACCCACATCGTGAACATCGAGGCTGCCGAGGCCTTCAACGCGGCGGTGCTCCGATTTCTCGAGAAGATCCGGGCCGAAGCTGCTTGACGGCCCAAGACGGCGATCGTTCCCCCCATGGGGTGGCGCGCAACCAATCCGTGCCCGACGGGTTTGAGCTGGCGGCGGAGGTGTCGGTGCAGGCTCTCGACGAGGACGTACGGCTGATGCTGGCGTTCCGCGAGGGCGACGCCCGCGCCTTCGATCGGCTCTTCCGGCGCTGGTCGGGCCCGCTGCTCCGCTATCTGGAGCGGATGGTCCGGGACGCAGCGTCGGCGGAGGATCTGGTCCAGGAGGCTTTTCTTCGTGTCCACCGTGCGCGCGAACGCTACACGCCCGATGCTCGCTTCTCGACCTGGCTCTACCGGATCGCGACGAATCTCGCGCTCAACGAGCTGCGGCGTCCTCGCCACAAGGTGGTCCACAGCAGCATCGGTGACGAGGAGGCACGGCCGCTGGTGTCCGGCGGCCCCGCGGTCGACGAGGTCGTCGATGCACAGCGGATGGGCGGCCGGGTCGAAGAGGAGCTGGCACGGCTCCCGGAAAAGCAACGCGCGGCCCTGTGTCTGGCCGCGCTGGAAGGGCTCAGCTACGCGGAGGTGGCCCGGGCGCTCGACGTGACGCAGCAGGCGGTGAAGTCGCTGGTCCACCGTGCGCGTTCGACGTTGGCCGAGCGCCTCTGCGAGAATCGGGGTCATCAAGAATGAAGGGAGAGCGGGAGATGCCGGAGCTTGCCGCGATCTGTCGGGAGATCGACGAGGACCTCTCAGCACTGATCGATGCAGAGCTTGCCCCTGCGCGCGAGGCCGAGATGCGCGCCCATCTCGACGACTGCGATCGTTGCGCCCAGCGGCTGCAGAATCTCTGCAGCGTTGATCTGGCGCTTGCCGATCTCGCTGCGCCAATCGTGGCTGCCGACCTGGGACAGCGCCTGGCCGCGCGTATCGCGAGCGATCCCGGCGAAGAGACCGAGCCGGTCCCGGACGCGGCGTCTCCGAAGCGCTCGCGAACCGCGACACCACGACGGGCGCGCCGCTGGCTGCGACGACGACTGACGCCCGTGGCCGTCGTAGCCGCCGCAGTTCTGTTGGCCATCGTCGTGGCGAATCGGCAGAGCTCGGAGATCGAACCCAGCGAGTCGCAGCTGGTCCGGACGCCGCGTTTGATGGCTCCTGACGTGACGCGGCCCGAGGCCGCGACCCGCGTCGCCGACTTCAGTTCGCTACCCGACGAAGACCTCGCCGTGCTGTTCGAACTCGACACCGTAGAAGACCTGGACGTGATCGCGAACCTCGAGCTGCTGGAGCAGCTCGTCGCAATGGAGGCCCTCGAAGGCTGATGTTCCGGTGCCCCTTCATCCTCGGCCTGCTGGCGGGCCTGCTCGTTCTCGGCGTACTCGTCGTCGGAGTGGGCAGCGCTGTGGCCGACGACACCGGGCCGCGGCGCCCGGACGGCTGGCGCAACCCCCAACAAGCTTCGAGGCCCGACCGGCGGCAGCGCGAACGCTTTCGCAACGGGCCCACGGCCGAGCGACGCGAGATGCATGAGAAGCTGCGGGAGCGCCGGCAGGAAGCGACGCCCAACGAACGCGAAGCGGCCCACGGGAAGACGCGCAAGCACCTTGGACGGCGATTGTCGCGAGAGACAGAGGGGGGAGCGCGCTGGGACAAAAATCGCGAACGCTATCGCGAGGCCGAACCCAACGACCGACGCGGCATCGAGCGCTCGCTGCAGGAGCGCTGGCCCGAGCGCGAAAACATGCAGAGACGCCACACAGGCGAGATCTTCCGGCGCCACATGCGGTCGCTTTCAGCGGCGGAGCGCCTGGAGCGGAGGCAGCACTGGCAGGACGTGGGGGGCGCCGAACGACAGAGTTTGCGACGTCGCCTCGGGCATCTCAAGCCCGAGGAGCGTCGGAAGATGGCCGAACGCATGTCCCGATACCGAGCTCTTCCGCAAGCGGAGCAGCAGCAGCTGCGCGACCGGATGATGCAGCTCCGTTCTTTCGAGCCCAGCGAGCGGATGCGCATTCAGCGCAACGCCCGGCAGTTCCAGTCGCTGCCCAAGGCCGAACGGCAGCAGCTGCGCAAAGCCTGGCAACGGCTGCGCGCGCTCCCACCCGATGAGCGCGAGAAGAAGCTCGAGAGACTGCTGTCGGAATTCCGCTAGTCAGCCCTGCTACTCTTCCGGCGTGAGCGACAGCTTCACCCTCGAAACGAGTGGATCGAAGGGGCATCTCGACATCACCGAACGCGTGAGTGAAGTGGTGCGCCGTTCCGGAGCCCGGAGCGGTCTGTGCTTTGTGATGGTGCTCCATTCGACCGCCGCCATCGTGATCAACGAACACGATGATCCCAACATCGGTACCGACATCATCAAGGCCTTGGACCGGGCCGTGCCCGACCACGCGGGCTGGCTCCACGACCGGATCGACGACAACGCCCATTCCCACATCAAGGCAGCGATTCTGGGGCCGTCCGAGCTGCTACCGATCCGTGATGGTGGTCTGGTGCTGGGAAGCTGGCAGCGGATTCTGCTGCTTGAGTTCGACGGCCCGCGCAAGCGACACGTTCACGTCGAGATCTTGCCGGGCTAGCGGGACACTAGGCGCCGGGATCCGTTTTTCGGATGGCTCGGGTTCCGCCCTTGAAGTGGAAGGCATCGAACCCGGCCTTTCGCATCAGCTCGGCCAGGTGGGCGCTCATCAGACCGAATTCACAGTAGAGGATATAGGTCTTGCTCTTGTCGAAGCTGGGATACGCCTGCAGGGCGTGGGCGAAGTCGAGGCGCAGGGCATTTGGATAGTGCCAGGCATCGAATTGATGCCTCGTGCGCAGGTCGATCACGGACGCGTCGTCGGGGACCTTCGTGATCTCAAGCTCGGGTAGGTCGAGCTTGTCGACGTTAAGGCTGCGGAGGTCGAAGATGCTCCGCTTCGAGACGACTTCATCCAGGATCGACAGGTCCATTCGGTCTTCTTCGGCTTCCACGACCTCGAGGTTCGCGCCGGTGGCCGGCCGCTTGGAAACCAGGTTGCAGTATTCGCCCACTAGCTTCGATAGTTCGAAGGTTCCGATTTCTTCCGCCATACGAATGATCTCGTCCTTGTTCTTGCCAACGACGGGCCGGAGGATCATCTGGCTCGTCGCGCGCGAGATGACCGAGAGGTTCTGGAGCGTCTGGGACGAGACCTGGCCCACTGCATCGCCGGTGATGATGCCCGCAGCGCGCCGTTCCTGGGCGACGCGCTCGGCCACGCGCAGCATCATGCGCTTCAGCAGGATCTGCCAGTAGCGTTTCGACGTGTGCGTCCGCAGCTCCTCGACGAGGGGCTCGAAGTCGATGGCGTGAAGCTGCGGATGATGGCCGTAGTGCCAGTTGTCGGCGAGTACCTTTGCCACGCGCAGCACGCCAAGCTGGTGAGTGTCACCGCCGAGGTTGCAGAACACGTATTCGATGGCGACGCCGCGGCGCAGCATCTGCCAGGCCGCCACGGCCGAGTCGAAGCCACCCGACAGCAACGCGACCGCGCGCCCTTCGACACCGAGTGGAAGACCGGCGTACGCGGGAGTGCGCGTGGGGAAGAAGTAGGCCTCACCGTCCATCAACTCGAGGTGGGCCGTGAATTGGGGGTTTGACAGGTCGACGCCTTTCGAGTGCGGCAGCAGAGCGGCGCCCAGCTGGCACTCGACGTCGTGAGTGCTGACGGGCACCCGCGCACGGTTGCCCACCCGTCGCGCGCGAACTGCGAAGGTCTTGCCGCGAACTTTGTCCTTGAAGAGGCCCTCACCCGTGCGAACGATCTCGTCCAGGTCCGCCGCTGTGCGTTCGTAGATACGCGAAACGGATTGGATGCCGAAAACTCGCGTCAGAGGAGCCACCACGGCGTTTTCGGGCAGCTCGACGAAGATCCGGTTGTGGGAGATGCGCACGCGGGGGTCGATCCCCTGGGATGCAATGGCATCTCGGAGGTTGTGGAGCAGCCGGCGGACGAACTGGTGGCGCGTGGCGCGCGCCTTGATGCTGATGTCGCCCGAGAACCGGAGCAGGACGAGCTGTGTGTGCGGTTCGTCGCCCATGGCGTGATGTTCCAGTGTCGGTGTCAGGGGAGGATACCAGTGGATCGGATCGTTGCGTTGCTTGGTTGAGGCGTCGACCTCGCCATCTGAGGCGCCGACCTCGCCATCTGAGGCGCCGACCTCGCCGTCTGAGGCGCCGACCTCGGGGCTGGCGACTCCGATCAGGGTTCCGGGCGTCCGGCTCGCGCCGCTGCACGATCGCCGAGGCGTGGTCGGTCGCTCGAGAGGGGTGCAGCGTCCGTAATCGCTATATTGGCTTGTTCGTGACGCTTCCCGCTATCGGTGATCTAGACGCGCTCCTGCTGGATCTGGATGACACGATCCTGGACGATCGGAGTTCGATCGATCACTGCTGGAGCGCCGTTCACGATCTGATCCTCGCCGAGGATCCCGGGCTCGTCGGCGTTCCGCTGACGGCGACGATCGCCGAGGTCACGGAGTGGTTCTGGTCCGATCCGGACCGGGAGCGGGAAGGACGGCTGGATCTGCCCCGGGCCCGCCGGGGCATCCTGAACCGGGTCCTGGATCAGCTGGGGCGACCGAACCCGGAGCTGGCCGACCAGGCGAGCAACCACTATGCCGAGCTCCGCGAAAAGACTTATCGCCTCGCGGACGGTGCACTCGATGCGCTGATCCGGCTGCGGGCGGCGTTGCCGCGGCTGGCGCTCGTGACCAACGGCGCCGCCGAGCCCCAGCGCGGCAAGATCGAACGCTTCGCGCTCGCCGGCTACTTCGACCACATCCAGGTCGAGGGCGAGTTCGGTCTGGGCAAGCCCGAGAGCGTCGTCTATCTCCATGTAGCGACGAGCCTGGGAGCTGCACCCGAGCGTTGCCTGATGGTGGGTGACAATTTCCGGTCCGATGTGCTGGGCGCTCTCGAAGCCGGAATGCACGCGGCCTGGATCGACGTGGAGGGGCGCCGCGAGCCCCCTCTGCCCGCGACCCGACCCTACACCACGGTCGCAACACTCGTGGAGCTGGCTGAGCGGCTGCTCTAGCCCGCGCAGGCGCGGTAGAGGTAGCCGGCGAGCAATAGCGCGACCCACACCATCGTGAGCGGTGAAAACCCACTCCGCTTAGGCTGCTCGACTTCGACAGCGAAATCCGTGGGATCCTCCATGAGCTCTGCCATGGGATCCATCAGCATCGAAGATCCGTCCTGCAATGTACCGACAGGTGCCTCCCGTGAGAGCCGGCCGTTGCAGTGGACGCAGCGGCGCGTGCCGGCCGCAAACGTCACCCTGCACTGATGGCAGTAGACTTCGTACGGGGTGGGCTGGCCGTGGTGTTGCATGGCCTGCGAGAGTATCGAATCCCCGCGGGCGTAGGAGCCTGCGCCGGTCGGTTGAGCTATATGCAGCGCATGACGCGGGAACGGGGATATCGCGCCCTGTGCGGCGTTCTGGGCGGCCTGTTGATCGTGACGGGGTTCGCCTTGTTCGGCGGATTCTTCCGTTACCACGCGCCCGGCAGCGACTCCCCGATCCCCACCGGTCCCGTCGGCCACTACATGATGGGATTCGCCGGCGCGGCCCTGGTCGCATGGGGCGGCTGTCTGATCGGCGTCGTACGAAGACCACGCTGGGGGCGCAGCGTCGGAACGGCCTCGGCCGTCGGCCTCTTCATGGCCGGCCTGATGCGGATCGTCGCGTGGGTGGTTGGCGACTACCACGTGATGGCGGGTGAAGCGCTCCGCATCGAAGCCGTCCTGTTCCTGTCCGCCGCTCTGGCCCTCATCTGGCTCCGGCCGGTGCTTCCGGACGACATCATTGAACCGGATGACTTCGGAGAGGCACCGGCCCCATGATGCGCTGGGCGGGAAGCGTCGTGATCGGATGGCTGCTCTTGCTCACCCTCGCGTTGCCGTGGACGGGCGTCGGTCGGCGCGGGACCGATGGCGAAGTTCGCTCGGACATCGACGGCGCCGTCGGTACGGTGGGCGAGACCCTGCCCCAGATCGAGCTGCTCGATCTCGACGCTCAGCCGCTGCGCCTCGAAGATCTGCGCGGACAGCGGGTCCTGCTCACCTTCGAACGCAGCGTCGACTGGTGACCCTACACCAAGGCGCGGCTCGTGGAGCTGCGTAAGGCCCTGGAAGATCAGAAGGATCTCGTGATCGTCTACGTGATGGCGGACAACCAGGTCAACGCCAAGAGCCTGCGCTTCCTCGACGAGATGGGACTGCGGCAGCGCATCCGGTTTGCCGTCGATCCGGGCAGCAAGGCCATCGATCGCCTGGGCCTGCGCAAGCAGGACGCAGAGCTGATGGAGGCGGGCGTTCCCCATCCGACTACCTACCTGATCGATCGCGACGGTCGCGTTCGCCTGGTGGATGTCCGCCGCGATTATCACATCTGGATCGACCCCAGCGTGATTGTCGCAGCCCTCTCCGACTGAGGATCTCACGCTTCAGACCAGGCGCCTCGATGAGAGGCGTGCCTCCATCAGAGGTGCGCCTCAATCAGCGGGCGCCTGTATCAGAGGCGGTCTTGCTAAGATTCGGGCCCCATGGGTGGACAGGTTCGGACGGAGATCCAGGGCGGGCTCGGATGGTTGATCTTCGACCACCCCGAGCGGCGCAATGCGATCAGCGTCGACATGTGGGCGGCGATCCCCGAGGCGGCGCGCTCGCTGGATCGAGATCCCGAAGTCCACGTCGTTTTGCTGCGCGGGGCGGGTGATGTGGCGTTCGTTTCGGGCGCCGACATCTCGGAGTTCGAGAGCACGCGCACCGGCGAGGCCGCCAAGGAGTACGACCGGCTCAACGGCGCGGCCTACGCCGCCGTGGCCGAGATCTCCAAGCCCGTGATCGCCATGGTCCACGGTTTCTGCGTCGGCGGTGGGATCGGGATCGCACTGCATGCGGACCTCCGATATGCGTCAGACGGCGCCCAGTTCGGCGTCCCCGCGGCTAGGCTGGGACTCGGCTATGCGGTTTCCGGAGTCGAAACCCTGGTCCAGCTCGTGGGTGCGTCCTCAGCCAAGGAGATCCTGTTTACGGGCCGACACTTCAATGCCGATGAAGCGCTGCGCATGGGCCTCGTGGATGGCGTCTTCCCCAAAAACCGCCTCGAGCAGCAGGTGCGTGACACTGCCGAACGTATCGCGAGCAACGCGCCGCTCAGCCTGCGCAGTGTGAAGATCATCTGCCGCGAGCTCGCGCGCCCCCACGCAGACCGTGACGAGCAGGTTGCCGGGGCGTCGGTCCAGGCGTGTCTCGACAGCGAGGATTATCGGGAGGGCATTCGGGCTTTCCTGGAGAAGCGGCGTCCCGACTTCCGGGGGCGCTAGCCGGCCGCCGTGGGAGTCGAGCTGGGACATTGGCGTCGCGCCCTCTACCAGGCCGCAGAAACGCGCCTGCTCAGGCGAAACTCTGGGATGGCGCTCGAGCTGCTCCGACGGCTGCGGGAGCGTGATCCGGACCATGGCGGCCTCGACGAACGGATGAGCCAGGCCCTGGTCGAGGCGGAGGGGCGCCTGGGCATGGCGATCGGGTTGCCCTCCGACGCCGTGCTGCGACAGCCGGACGACCCACAGCTCCAGGGGCGAATGGATCGGGAACTCCAGATTCGCTATCCAGACGGGCTCCCTGAACTGGCTCCGGCTGACAACGTGGCCGGGGCGTGGGAGATCGTGGCCGAGGCGCCCCAGAACGTGGCCGGGGCGCCGCAGATCGCGGCGGAAGCGCCTGCCGCTTGGGAAGCAGTATCAGAAGCCGATGCGGTTCCAGCGTGGCAGCCGATTCCCGAAGCGGAGCACGAAGAAATATGGATCGAATCGGGCAGCTGGCCCGTTACAGGCTCGGACGCCTGGCCGGATGAAGGACCCGAGCCAGCCGACGATCCGGCGCATGCAAGGTGAACCGGAACGGATCGCGGAAGCCGATCAACAAAGGATGGAGTCATGAGTCAGAGTCCTCGCCGACGCGTCGCGGTGGTAGGTGCCACCGGCGTCGCCGGTCAACAGTTCCTCGTCTCCCTGGCGAACCACCCGTGGTTCGAGGTGAGAGTCCTCGCTGCCAGCGCTCGTAGCGCCGGCAAGACCTATCGCGAGGCCATCACGGCCGAGAACGGCCAGGAGCAGTGGGGCTGTGAGGAGGCGCTGCCCGGCGGCTTCGCTGACCGGCGGGTCGTCGACGCAGCCGACCTCGACCTCGATGCCATCGATCTGGTGTTCTCGGCCGTGGAGAGCGATGCCGCTCGTGGGCTCGAGGAAGGCTTCGCACCTCACGTGCCCGTCGTCTCGACGGCTTCGGCGTTTCGTTATGAGGACGACGTGCCGATCATCGTGCCGGGTGTCAACCACGAGCACGCGATCCTGGTGAAGCGTCAGCAGCGGGAGCGCGGCTGGAAGGGCTACGTGGTTCCGATTCCGAACTGCACCGCCACCGGTCTCGTCGTTGCGCTGGCACCTTTGGTGCGCCAATTCGGCGTGAACTCGGTGATCATGACCTCGCTGCAGGCCTTGTCTGGTGCGGGTCGTAGTCCGGGCGTCGGATCCATGGACATTCTCGACAACGTAATCCCGTACATCCCCAAGGAAGAGGAGAAGGTCCAGATCGAGACCTCGAAGATTCTCGGTCGATTGGCGGGTGAGCGGATCGAAGCCCTCGACCTGCCGGTTTCGGCGACCTGCACCCGCGTGAACGTGCGCGACGGTCACATCGAGAGCGTGAATCTGAGTCTGGGAAGGCCCGCTTCGCTGGGGGAGGTTGCCGGCGCGCTGCGTGCCCATGGGAGCGAATTCACGGACCTGGGACTTCCATCCTCACCGCCCGAGTTGATCCGGGTGATGGACGATCCCTACCGTCCGCAGCCGCGGCTGGATCGAAGCCTGCACGATGGCATGACGACTGTCGTCGGCCGTCTGCGCGAGGACAGGGTTCTTCCCAACGGCATCAAGCTGGTTCTTCTTTCCCACAATACGAAGATGGGGGCGGCAAAGGGAGCCATCTTGGTTGCCGAGTACCTGGTCCACAAGGGCCTGGCCTGATCCAATGGCCTACGAGACAGGCGCGCAGGAAGGCGGGGGGCCGGAATGCTCGGGAACCTCGCCGCGGCTCGGGGGAAATTCACCCGCCCGGTGGGTCGGAATCCGCCAAATGCTTGGCGAAACACCAGAGTCGCCACTACCATTTGCGCCCCGAGGGGTTGGGTAACGGGGAACGCTTTCTTTTTTGGAGGTCTGACGGATGGCACGTAGTGCGATCGCGCGTGGGGCGGTTCTGGCGGCTGGCTTGATGGTGCTTGGGCTCGCGGGCTGCGCCAGCGACGGCACGTCGGGTTCAGATGGCGGGACCGATCCCACCGGCAGTGAGTTCAGTGAAGGCGCTGGTGGCGGAGCTGCGACCGGTAGCGGAGAGTCGATTCTCGAGGTCGTCTACTTCGACTACGACCGCGCCGAACTGCGCAGCGACGCTCGGACGACGCTGCAGGCGAATGCCAGCGCCGTCAAGAACGGCTCGGGCAACATCACCATCGAGGGCTACTGCGACGAGCGCGGTAGCGAGGAGTACAACCTTGCGCTGGGCGAACGACGCGCCAACGGTGTGAGGCAGTACATGGTTGATCTGGGTGTAGCCGCGTCGAAGTTGAGCACAGTGAGCTTCGGTGAGGCACGTCCCGCGGTCGCAGGTCATACCGAGAGCGCCTGGCGCTACAACCGGCGAGCGGAGTTCAAGGCGCGCTAGCGGCTGAGGATTGCCCGCCGAAGGCGGACATTCCTCAGCTCGCGCAAGTCCCAGGGACTTGCGCGAGGGCCTTTGGCGCTGTGCTTGGATAGATTTCAATGCCGTAGCTGCGTCTGCGGCTCGCTCTCGAGGCGCAGCGTCATTTGACCCACCCGACGAGAGGGTGATAACGTCGGTGCGCCCCAGTCCCCATGACATCGAGGAATCGCCATGCCCCTCCACGGCGGAAAGCTAGCGGCCAAGGCGCTGAAGAACGCCGGCGTCGAATGCATCTTCACTCTTTCGGGCGGCCACATCATGCCGCTGTACGATGGCTGCATCGACGAAGGCATCAGGATCGTCGACGTGCGCCACGAGCAGGCGGCCGTTCATGCCGCCGATGCCTGGGCCCGTTGCAACAAGAACAGCATCGGCGTCGCCGCCATCACGGCCGGCCCGGGAGTGACCGACGGCGTGACGGGCGTCGCCAACGCCTGGCGCGCCAACTCCCCCATCCTCGTGATTGGAGGGCAGGGCCCCTTCGACAACATGCGCCGCGGTTCTCTCCAGGAGATGGACCACATCGGTGTGATGCGTCCCATCACCA
>Ga0114950_10002943_pt1 | contig 13146 bp, 10 predicted proteins | sample N075metaG_FD_83503 | JGI IMG/M metagenome (GOLD analysis project Ga0114950, IMG submission 83503) | Deep subsurface microbial communities from Kermadec Trench to uncover new lineages of life (NeLLi) - N075 metaG | ecosystem: Environmental > Aquatic > Marine > Ocean trench > Sediment | place...
CAAATCCTACGCCCTGCAGGCGACTGGCCGTGCCAGCAAAACAGCGGTTAATAACTTCGTCCGCCAGGCCGAGCCCCTCAAAAATCTGCGCGCCTTTATATGACTGTAGCGTCGAGATGCCCATTTTTGCCATGACTTTGAGCATGCCCTTGGCAACAGCTTTGCGATACGCGACAACCAGGCTCTCCTCATCGGGAAAGACATCCGCATCAGTCAGGCCATCGATACGTGCCTGCCACAACGCCTCAAAGGCAAGATAAGGATTAATGGCATCGGCACCATAGCCCACCAGCAAACAGTGATGATGAACTTCGCGGGCCTCTGCCGATTCAACAATGACACCAATACGGGTGCGCTTGGCTTTACTCAGCAAGTGGTGATGGACAGATCCACAGGCAAGCAGGGAGCTAACAGCAATACGGTCCTGGCTGACATTTCGATCCGACAGCACAACAAAGCTGTAACCTTCATCGATTGCCTGTTCTGCTTCGGCACAAATACGATCCAGTGCCGGCAACAGCCCACCCGGGACTTCTGCCCGGTCATAGGTCATATCAATTGTCCGGGTTGTCCAGTCGCGATGATCCATGGCCTTGATGGCCGCCATATGATCATTACTCAGGATGGGGTGCATCAACGCCAGGCGATGCGCATTTTCCTTGTTCGTTTCGAGCAGATTGCCTTCCGGACCGATGTAGCACTCCAGCGACATGATTATTTCTTCGCGAATCGAATCAATCGGCGGATTGGTCACCTGGGCGAAAAGCTGCTTGAAGTAGTCGTACAGCATGCGTGGCTTATCACTTAAACAAGCCAGCGCAGAATCGTTACCCATCGAGCCAACCGGGTCGCGCAATTCTTTAACCAGTGGCAGCAACATGAACTGCATGGTTTCAGTTGTATAACCGAATGCCTGCATACGCTGAATCAGCGTACTGTCATCAAGTTTTGCCCCCTTACCTTCACTATCGAGGTCCTTTAAAACCAGACGTTGTGTCAGCAACCATTCAGCATAAGGGCGACGAGCAGAAAATTCTTCTTTAAGCTGCTGATCAGGTATCAGCTCTCCTTTTTCAAAATCGACAAGAAACATACGGCCAGGTTCAAGCCGACCCTTGAACTTGACGTTAGCCGGATCAATATCGACCACGCCAACTTCACTGGCCATAATGACGCGATCATCATGGGTAAGGTAGTAACGACTCGGCCGCAATCCATTACGATCCAGTACGGCACCAATATAGCGGCCATCCGTAAAAGCAATTGAAGCAGGGCCATCCCAAGGCTCCATCATGGTGGAATGAAACTCGTAAAAGGCCCGCTTGGCCTCTGGCATTAGTTCATTTTTTTGCCATGCTTCAGGAATCATCATCATAACGGCCGCCTGCAGACTCCGGCCCGACATGAGCAAAAATTCCAGCACATTATCAAAGGCACCTGAATCTGAAACATCGGGTTCCACAATTGGGAACAGGTCGCTCAACCTGTCGCCAAATAACTCACTGGCTATGACACCCTCGCGTGCGCGCATCCAGTTCAAGTTACCCCGCAGGGTATTGATCTCACCATTATGCGACATGAAACGATTAGGCTGCGCACGATCCCAGCTTGGGAAGGTATTTGTCGAAAAACGCGAGTGCACCATTGCCAGGTGACTCGTGTAATCCTCACACTGCAGATCCGGGTAATACGGGACTAACTGGTAGGGGACGAACATACCTTTATAGATAATGACCTTGGTTGACAGGCTACAGACATAAAACATGTCAGCCTGCCGAAGCTTTGCATCACCACGCAGACGATGACTGGCACGCTTACGAATCAGGTAAAGAATACGCTCAAAGGCATTGCCTTCGACATCATCTGCAGCGGCAATAAAAAGCTGTTCAATTTCAGGTTCGGCTGCGCGAGCTGTCGGGCCCAGATCTGCCGCATTAGCGTCGGTAGGTACTTTACGCCAGCCAACCAGTGATTGGCCTTCTTCGTTACAAATCTCAGCAATGACAGATTTGCATATCTCACGCTCTTCGGCATCAGTTGGCAGGAATACAATGCCTGCCGCATATCGGCCAGGCTCCGGCAGATCAATACCAAGGTCTTCTTTAGCAACGCGTAGCAGAAACTCGTGCGGCAATGCTGTCAGCATACCGGCACCATCACCCGTATTCTTGTCAGCCCCTCTCGCTCCACGATGGTCCATGCGGCAGCCCAGGTGATCAGCATCTTTAATGATCTGATGGCTGCGCTCACCCTTGATATGAGCAACAAACCCTACGCCGCATGAGTCATGCTCATTCTGAGGGTCATACAGACCCTGCGCTTGCGGCGCCTTTGGCGATATTTTTCCAAGCCCGTGTACATGTCCCTTCGCAGGCTTCCTGGCAGGATTGTCTAATTTTCCTTGTGTGTACTGCACACCCATACTAAATTCTCACAACGTGAGTCAGACATACCTGCCCGACCAATAAAATCTAACTATTCTTTACTCGAAAGATAACGAACAACGGATAACACGCGGTGCATCTATCACGGTGTCAGACACGCTAATGCTGCAGTCACTGAGCAACACGACCAACCAGTCCCGGTCGCGCTCTTTCGCCTCATTCCAATAAAAAGCCGCGGTCGCATAACGCATCTGTATTAGCGCTTATGAGCTTTTCCGAGAGTTAGCGCCGCTTCCCTGCAGGAGCGTTAGCCTGTTTTACGCTGCCACCTACAACCTGGACTGTGCCAGACGCAGCAGATACCGTGGCAGCTGCTTAGCTATAACCCTTTGTTATTGCTAATTTTTCTGCTGCTATTATGTTACAATCAGGCTAAACACCCGGAACCGTCATTGTAGCGAAAACAACCATTAATCTCAATGTACTTCCTGTTGGACGCTATGTAAGCCCCTGAAAAGACCGCATTTTGCTCTTTTAATCATGTGACCGGGTTCAACATCAGACGGGCCGGAGCCTGTCAGTATAGGTAGGGATGGATACCTCCTATATAAATGAAGTGCTCGAGTTTTGGTTTGCAGTCCGTGATCTCAGTGAACCCACCCTTGATAGCCGCATGACCCGCTGGTTCAACTCTGATGAGCAATTTGATGCCGAACTGGCTGATCGATTTACATCACTGACAGAGCTTGCACTGACAGGAAAACTGGATGACTGGGCTGAGCGGCCGTTGGGTCGGCTGGCACTCATACTCCTGCTCGAACAATTCCCCCGTCGTATCTACAAAGACAGCCCGGATGCATTTCGGGGTGATCGTAAGGCCATGGCATTGTGTCAGCAAGGCGTAGCAAATGATGCCTATCGGGAACTGAATGCTATACAGCAGTTATTCTTTTTCATGCCGCTGCAGCGGGCCGAGTCGATTAAAATTCAGCAAACCTCGGTAAAAATTTATAACGCACTCTCCAGCAATGTCTCATCTACGCTGCGCGATACCTTCGAGACCGTCGCCCAATTCGCAGAGCTGCGCCGCGACGTCATTGCCAAATTCGGACGTTTCCCGCATCGAAACGCCCCGCTGGGCCGCTCCAATACCGGTGCAGAAGAAGCCCATTTAGCCCACTAAACTCGTAATCCGCAGCCAACGCGATTATCTTAGGTCTCTGACACTATGAATGTGCGGAGCCAGCCATGAACCATCGCGAGACTCGCCGGGTAGCCATCATCGGCGGAACACGAATTCCATTTTGCAGATCGCATACGGCCTATACTGAATCTTCCAATCAGGACATGATGACGGCTGCTCTTGCGGGTCTGGTCAGCAAATTCAGCCTCAGCGGCGAAAAACTCGGCGACGTTTCACTGGGCGCTGTGATCAAACATTCGCGCGACTGGAACCTGGCACGTGAGTGCGTTTTAGGCACCGACCTGTCCCCCGAAACCCCGGCTTTTGATTTACAGCGTGCCTGCGGCACCGGCCTGGAAGCTGCCATCCTGATTGGCAACAAGATTGCGTTGGGACAGATTGACGCAGGCATTGCCGGCGGCACCGATACCATCAGTGACACACCTATCGTCTATCAGGATGACTACCAGCAGTTATTACTGAAAAGTGCGCGCGGCAAAAGCCTGGGTGCAAAAATAGAACCCTGGCTTGGGTTGCGTCCACGCATGTTCAAACCCTCTTTCCCCGGTGTTATAGAACCGCGCACTGGCTTATCCATGGGGCAAAGCACCGAACTGACCGCCAAGGCATGGAGTATAACGCGTGCGGCACAGGATGAACTCGCGTTTCACAGCCACAAAAATGCGGCCAAAGCATGGGATGAAGGTTTCTATGCTGATCTGGTAGTCCCGCATGCGGGGGCCACTATTGATAACAATATTCGTGCCGACATTTCGCTGGAAAAACTGGCGAAACTAAAACCAGCCTTTGATCGTGGCCCGGAAGGCACCCTGACAGCAGGCAACAGCAGCCCACTTACGGACGGAGCCGGGGCAGTCCTGCTGGCAACAGAAGAATGGGCCAATGCACGTAATTTACCGGTACTGGCTTATCTGAGTTACGGCAAGGTTGCGGCAGTCGACTTTGTTAATAAGGATCGTGACGGCCTGTTAATGGCTCCTGCTTTTGCTGTATCAGAAATGCTTGCCGATGCTGACCTGGGCCTGGGTGATTTTGATTTTTACGAAATACATGAAGCCTTTGCAGCCCAGACACTGGCAACCATGCAAGCATGGGAAAGCGAAGAATTCTGCCGTGAACGATTAGGGCGTGAGCGTGCTCTGGGCAGTATCGATCGCAGTCGACTGAATATAAAGGGTGGCAGTCTGGCTATCGGTCATCCGTTTGCAGCAACGGGCGCACGCATAATTGGCGGTCTGTCTAAACTTATCAATAGCGCCGACAGTGGCCGTGGTCTGATATCAATTTGTACAGCAGGCGGTATGGGTGTAACAGCTATTCTGGAAAAGTAAGGTTTTAACGTACCCCACAACAGAATAGCCACTCCAATGCCATTGGTCTGACCCGTAACTACAAAGGGAATAAAAAGTCATGGATGCGCTTTTAAGTCAGATCAACTCAATACTCTGGCACGACTATGTCCTGTACGTCATGGTCATTACGGGGCTGACTTTCACTTTATGGAGTGGCTTTAGCCAGTATCGCGCCCTCACCCATGGCGTCAGCGTTATCCGTGGTCGCTACGACGACCCCGATGACCCGGGAGCGATCAATCATTTTCAGGCGCTGTCTACCGCCTTATCGGCAACCGTCGGGCTCGGCAATATTGGTGGGGTCGCCCTTGCGATAGCACTGGGCGGCCCGGGTGCAGTTTTCTGGATGTGGATTATTGGCTTTCTCGGCATGGCAACTAAACTCACCGAAGTCACGTTGTCGATGCTCTACCGCAATACCGAAGACCCGGACAATCCGCACGGCGGCCCGATGTATGTGGTCAGTAAAGGGCTGGCAGGGCGATTCCCTAAATTCGGCCAAGCCGGTAAGTTGCTGGGCGGCCTGTTCTGTATCACCTGCCTGATCATGGCAGCCACCGGCGGCAACATGTTTCAGGCCTGGAATGTAGGCACCATTACCGAGACTTATTTTGGCGTGCCCAGCATTGCCACCGGCATCATCCTGGCAGTGATCGTCGGCATGGTCATCATCGGCGGTATCAAACGCATAGGCGCTGTCACCGGCCGACTGGTACCCATCATGGTCAGCCTTTATCTGTTAGCTGCTATTTATGTGCTGATTGTTAATTTTGCCGCGATACCTGCGATGTTTGCGCTTATTTTTAAAGGTGCTTTTTCGACACTCGATGCCAGCGGCGCTTTTATCGGCGGCACGATGGGTTATGCATTTCTGTTCGGCATGAAGCGCGCCATTTTCTCCAATGAGGCGGGCCAGGGCACTTCGCCGATTGCTCATTCGGCGGCAAAAACCAGAGAACCTGTGCGTGAAGGTATTGTTGCCGGACTGGAACCGTTTCTGGATACGATCGTAGTTTGCACCATGACTGCCCTCGTTATTCTCAGTACCGGCGTATGGCAGCGTGGCGCCGAAGCGGTGCTGATTGATGAGCCACACTTTCAGCAAACAAGTGCAGGGGAATGGGCGCTAAAAACAACGCGGATTACTGAAAGACACATGGAAAGCTTTGTAACCGGAGACAATGTTTTTCTTGTTGTACACGCCGATTCAAATCCGCGCAGCAACAATAAGATGCATCGCATTGGAGGCAATGTCGTAATCGCACGCAATGGCGATTTGATGGTGGAATGGGAACCCATCACAAGCACAGTGGCACCCACAATCCACGATGAGGGTATATACGTCAGTTATGTCGGCGCCACGCTCACAGCCCGGGCATTTGATTCGGTCGTTCCAGGTTTGGGGAAATGGCTCCTGACACTGACAGTCTGGATGTTCGCCATATCAACAATGATCGCTTACAGCTATTACGGCGAGCAGGCGATGGTGTACCTGGCAGGTGAAAAGTCCGTAATACCCTACAAGATTATTTACTGCCTGCTGGCGGTGGTTGCAACTGCAGGCTTTCTGGAAACAGATGCCCAACTGGATAATCTCACCGGCCTCGGTACCGGGGTCATGTTGTTTGTGAATGTTCCCATTATGTGGTTGTTTGGTGCTCAGGCCATGCGCGCCTACAAGGACTATATACGCAGACTCGAAGATGGCCGCATGGGCCCCGGTCATGAACCCCCTTCACTGGAGGACCTGATCAGCGGCCGGGATGTAGAACACAATCCGGGTGACTAATGCTAACCAGTGCGTATAACCAGGGAACTGGCGTTGCGGCGCAGGTTCAAAGTATTCATATTCAGTCCAGCCACAAGAAATTGGCCACAAAGTTCGAGTAACCATGGAAAAATTTAGCTTCACCACCCGGCTGCTGCACTGGACTATCACCGCCTTCCTGTTAATCCAGATTCCGCTGGCCTGGTACATGATCGACCTGCCACTCGGACCCGATAAATTTGCGAAGTACGCGTTACACAAGTCGTTTGGCACGGTATTGTTTACGCTGGCTGTAGCACGCCTGATCTGGGCAATCATTAGTAATCGACCACAACTACCACCCGACACAAAGCGTTATGAAAAGATTCTGGCAAAAGCCACGCAGGGCCTACTCTACTTACTCATTATTATCATGCCGATCAGTGGCTGGGTGATGTCATCAGCCGCCAATGTGCCGGTTACAGTATTTGGTGTTCTTGCATTACCCAACCTGGTTGAGCCGAACGAACAACTCATGGAAATTATGAAGAACGTACATGAAATGCAATCTATAGCGTTACTTAGCCTGGTAATTTTGCATTTTGTGGCCGGGCTGAAACATCACTTCCTGGATCGCGACAATGTGCTTCACAGCATGCTGCCAATGGTGAAGAAGCGATGAAATTAATTGCTGCAATTGTCGTTGCGGGATTTCTGGGTCTTTCATGCAGCGCCCAAGCTGATACCTCTGGCTATGCACAACGCTGGGTCGCCCACCCGGACAAGAGTGTTGTCGGCTTCACTGCCACCCAGGAAGGTGCGGAGTTTGATGGACAGTTTGATCGGTTCAGCGTGTCGCTCGTATTAATGCCAACAGATGATTCGCTTGGCATACTGGAAATCAATGTAGGCATTCAACTGGCATCTGTAAACACTTACTATAAGGACCGTGATGACTATCTGCTCCAGCAAGACTGGTTTTATATCGATATGTGGCCCGAGGCTGTATTCAGCAGCACCACTATCCGCCAGTTGGGAGATAACCGCTTTGTAGCCGATGGGACACTCAGTCTGAAGGGTATCAGCAAGGATATAGAAGTCGATCTTGAACTCATGCTGGACGAAAACGGCGAGCGCGGCAGACTCACGGGTACGGCAAAACTTAAGCGACTCGATTTTGGCGTAGGTCAGGGAGATTGGGCCAGCACCAAGTGGGTAGGTGATGAGGTTAATATTAAGTTTGACCTGCGTATACTCCGTGCATTTGAATAAACCAGACCATCTACCAGGACGATATCCAGATGACCACAGAATTTATTAGCTTAACTGCTGAAGATAGCCATGAATTGCAGGCTTATATTGCCAGACCTGAAGGAACACCTAAGGGCGGCATTGTTATTATTCAGGAAATCTTCGGGCTGACCGACCATATCCGTAACATAACAGACAAATTTGCAGAGCAAGGATACCTCGCTGTAGCACCCGCCATGTTTGACCGGATTAAGCCCGGTATTGTGCTGGACTACACGGACTTTGATACGGCCCGTGAAACCATGGGTAAACTTGATCAGGATAAATCGATCAGTGATATTCGTGCTGCTGCCGAATATGCTCGCTCCGCCGGTAAAGTCGGTGTGATTGGTTTCTGCTGGGGCGGTGCAATGGCTGACCTGACTGCCTGTAATGGCCTCGTTGATGCCGGTGTTTCCTATTACGGCCGTATGACGGTGGAGTGGCTGGACAAGCAGCCGACCTGCCCCATGCTGTATCACTACGGCGACCGTGATCAGTTAATTCCGGCCAAGACTATCGAAACAATTCAGCGCGCACGTAAAGCCAAAGTAAACATCTGGGGTAATGCAGATCACGGCTTTTGTTGTGAAGGCCGGCCCAGTTACCACAAAGCATCGGCAACGCAGTCGATGGAAGTTACGCTGAAATTTCTGGCAGAAAATCTGGCTGATTAAAATACAGGTATAACTGTTATTGCCTCAAGCAGTGGCGGGGCGTAGACACGGCCAGCAGCAGAGCTACGAACAGCCTTGACTGGTGCAGTCGACGCATAACAGCTTTATTAGCTTAGCAATATTGGCGCACGATGGTTAAGCCACGCTAACGTAGTCTGGTGCTGAGGTGCCAGGTACTGCGGACAAAGAATATTCGGACCTGCTCTGCCAGCACTAATAGTCAGGCTCCGCGAATACGGGGTTTAACAAGGTTCCGATCGCATCAATTTCAACTTCGATCATATCCCCTGGCTGCATCCACACCGGTGGCTTACGCGCGAAACCCACGCCTCCGGGTGTGCCGGTACTGATGACGTCACCGGGTTGCAGCTCAGCAAATGTGGAGCAGTATTCGATGAGTGCCGGCACATCAAATTTGAGGTCGCTGATTGGTGCGCACTGCATCACCTTGCCATTAAGTCGTGTCGTCAGTTGCAAAACCGCAGGATCCGGTATCTCATCACTGGTCACCAGCCAGGGGCCGAAACTGCCCGAGCTTTTAAAGTTCTTGCCCGGGGTGAACTGACTGCTGTGATTTTGCCAGTCACGAATTGAACCGTCCATGAAACAGCTGTAGCCGGCTACGTAATCCAGCGCATCATTCGCTTTTACATGGCGTGCCTTTTTACCGATAACAACGGCCAGCTCACCCTCATAGTCATAGTGATCTGATACAGATGGCTTAATGACCGGCTCACCATGTCCAACCTGGCTGTCAGGCCAGCGCACAAATAACCAGGGATAATCCGGTGGCTCGCGGCCCATTTCTTTCATATGTGCCTTGAAATTGATCCCCACGCATATCACCCGACCAGGATCAGTTATAAGCGGGTCAAAGACTGCATCGGCAACCGGCACGCGGGCAGACTCACGAACTTCCAGAATCATTCCCAATGCATCGTTGGCAATAGCACTCTTTAAGGTGGGATTGGCATGCAAAAATGCCTTGTCCGGCACAATGATCTCATCGCCCTCAACCCTGCCCCAGACGGGGTTTCCATCTAATCTGATACTGGCCAGTTTCATCGAGTTATCTTCCTGTATTAGTAGCCGGCTGATTTTACCGTCAGATCGGCCTGTAGGGCGACAAAACACTATTCGACCTGTATCGACACCTTAATATGCACATTAGTAATGCTTGCACAGTAGAATAAGCGCCCCCTGATGGCTTGGCAGCAAGCCGAACACCATCAGGAGCTAACAGATGTGATACATGGCACCACCAGATTGTGGGTCCTGAGTATCAGAACCAGATGCCGACAACATTTTTACGCGCAAGAATTACGCAGATTCCTGATCGCACATTGAAGTATTTTGCGGTAAATACCGCGGCGAAAGGCCGATAAAAGGCCAGGACACAGCAAGAATGAAATTAGGCAAAGGCCGCCCACGACTGACAGAAGACCCGATCGGCAAATCAATCATGTCGCTTATGCTGCCGATGACGATTGGGATGCTCGCTATCATGTCCTACAGCATTGTAGATACGTACTTCATTGGTCAGATAGGCACGATGGAACTGGCAGCGATCTCATTCACCTTTCCGGTGGCCTTTATAGTTGGCGCAATTTCAATGGGCCTGGGAATCGGCACTTCATCTGTAGCCTCACGCTTATTCGGCTCCAATGAACTCGACCAGATCCAGCGTATCACGACACATGCCGCAATACTCGCGCTGATGGTAGGCACCTGCGTTTTAATACTTGGCCTCAACACAATCGAGCCTGTATTCCGCTTACTTGGTGCAGACGACACCACACTGCCGCTGATTGAGCGGTACATGAGTATTTATTATTTCGGCAGCTTTTTCCTGATTGTGCCGATGATCGGCAACTCGGTATTACGTGCCAGTGGCGATGCCAAGACACCTTCGTATCTGATGACGGCAGGCGCATTACTGAACGTGGTCCTTGATCCCATCCTGATTTTTGGCTGGGGACCGATACCCGCCATGAATCTGGAGGGCGCTGCTTACGCAACAGTGTTTGCCAATGCGCTGGCTGGCTCAGTTTCATTTGGTGTTATTTACTTTCGTGATCACCTGATTCGCTGGAAGAACGAAGACCTGCACCTGATTTTTGATTCCTGGCGTCGCATCATGCATGTGGGCATCCCCTCGATGGCCAGCAGCCTGGTAGCGCCGCTGACCACCGCCTTTATTACCTGGCAGGTTGCCCAGTTTGGTCAGGAAGCCGTTGCTGGCTTTGGTATCGCCTCTCGTGTTGAAGGCATGAGCCTGATGGCACTAATGGCGCTGGGTGCTGCGGTAACCCCGTTTGCCGGACAAAACTATGGTGCCAAATTATATGGGCGCGTAATGGGCGGCATGCGATTTGCATACCGCTGGTCCATGATTTACGGAATGATACTCGCCGTAATATTTTTCTTTGCCTCTTCGCACATAGGTCAGTTGTTCACCGATAACCCCGTAGCCATCGCAACGGCATCAATGCATCTTGGCCTGGTGCCCTGGAGCTATGGCTTCCTCGGGATGTCGATGATCAGTGTGAGCGCATTTAATGCAGTGGGCAAACCCACACCCGGCATGTTGATATCCATGAGCCGGACCATCGGTGTCTATGCCCCACTGGCATTCTTGCTGGCCTACCTGCTGGAACTGCGCGGTGTATTTCTTGCGGCATTCAGTGCCAATATTATTGCCGGACTTATAGGTTACTTCTGGTTCCGCTACGCTATGAAACCTTATTTCGCTGTCGAATCGGAAACCGAATCAGCTCAAGCCTGACGCAATGAACCAGACAGCAGGACTGCAAAAACACTGTTTTGTTTTACTGCTGATTTTGTTCAGCGCCACTGCGCATTCTGAAGATACACTGACACTCGTTAGCAGCTGGAACTCCCGCCAGAATTTTACTGCCCACTTCCTGCAGTATATCGATGCAGTCAATAATGCCGGCAAAGGTGTTATTCAGATCAGGTTTTTGGGCGGCCCCGAAGTTATACCCCAGCGACAATTGCTGTACGCATTACGACGGGGCGTTATTGATATGGCCTTCGGCGGCATGACCTACTACCGTGGGCTACTACCCGAAGGCGATGTCATGTTTGCTGGAACTGTCACGCCAGCCCAGGCCCGCAAAAATGGCGGGCTGGCTGCACTCCAGCCCTATTGGGAACAACGCATCAACGCGCACCTGATCGGCTGGATGCAATCCGGTATCGGCCCCAATTTTTATCTGACGAATAAACCCACCTTTGGCCCCGATGGGTTGCTGGATCTGACCGGCCTGAAAATCCGCACCTCGCCCACCAATATAGAACTGGTAAACAGCACCGGTGCCCGCGCGGTACAGATTGCGGTAAAAGAAATTTATACCGCCTTTCAGCGTGGTGCCGTGGATGGTCTCGCGTGGCCCACCATTGGTTTCCCTGATCTGGGTATAGGTAAGTACGTGCATTACCGGGTTGATCCGGATGTCCTGCAGCTGGCAATTACCTTGCAGATTAACCTTGATCGCTGGCAAGCACTGAGTCCTGCAGCCCGGCAGATTCTTACTGAACAGGCCGTTATCTATGAGCAGAAGAGTCGCACTGACCTGTTCGCTATTCGAGATCGGGAAGTGGCCGAACTGGATGCTGCCGGCTTTAAGTCCATACAGATGGAACCGGAAGTAGCCGCTCGCTGGACCCGAAAAGCCCACCAGATTGTGTGGGACAGATTTGAGACTCGTTCACCCGACTCGGCGGCTGAGCTTAAACCGCTGTTTTTCCCGGAAGGCGTTGCATCAGACTGATGTCAGATCAGCAGCAGACAATCATGCGCCCATGCAGATTATGCGAAGACTCATACGAGAGCGCAGCATGAAAATGCTTGCCGCGGCTTATACAAAACTTATCGAAGGCCTGGCACTTTTAAGCGGCCTGATAATTGCCGGTGTGTGCCTGTTGATTGCCTACGATGTCATCGTCAGGAACCTCGGCTTGCAGCCCCCTGACTCTACCGTCGCATTGACCGAATATGCACTGCTATATTTCACAATGGCAGCAGCGCCCTGGCTGGTACGTACCCGGGGTCATATAGTGGTGGAAGCTGTACATTCACGACTGCAGGGACGGGCAAAAGTAATAGTCGATAAAATTATTCTGGCAATCTGTCTGCTTGTTTCTTTAGTGGTTTGCGGTATCGCTGCTTTACTCATGCTTGAGTCCATCCAGCGCGGTGAAATCGAGATTCGTTCGCTGGAAATGCCTCGTGCACTTTTGTTCGCACCCCTGGTTGCAGGTTTTGGTTTGATGGCCACCGAGTTTTTACGGCTGGCACTTAAAGGCGAGCCTATTACTGACCAGAACCTGCAGCGGGAGTCACTTTGAGCATGGCCGCAACCGGAGCATTCATATTTGTATTGGTGCTGCTGTTCATGTTGCTCGGTGTACCCGTCGCCTTCGCGTTCCTGGCAGCCAATCTCGTGGGCGCATTTCTATTAATGGGTGG
>Ga0114950_10002945_pt1 | contig 13142 bp, 3 predicted proteins | sample N075metaG_FD_83503 | JGI IMG/M metagenome (GOLD analysis project Ga0114950, IMG submission 83503) | Deep subsurface microbial communities from Kermadec Trench to uncover new lineages of life (NeLLi) - N075 metaG | ecosystem: Environmental > Aquatic > Marine > Ocean trench > Sediment | place...
CTTTCCGTTCCGTTCCCTTCCTGCTCTTCCTGTCTTCCTGCTATGTCTGCTTCTGGTCAGGCATGGGCGGCCGCCCATGCCTGACCAGAAGCAGACATAGCAGGAAGACAGGAAGAGCAGGAACGGAACGGAAGGGATTGCGTAGGAAGGGCTCAGCCCCGGGAATGCAGCTGTTGGAGGAGCGCGTCCGTGTCGCGGCGCACGTCGCCGAAGTGCGATGGCCAGGACGTCGTGCGGAGGTGCTCGATGACCTCGCGCGCCTCTTCGAAGCGCCTCGATCGGACCAGGGCGCGAGCCAGGCCCAGGTAGCCGGTCGGTTCCTCGGTACGGATACGCACGACGTGACGCCAGCGCTCGGCGGCTTCGTCCCAGCGCTCCTGACGTTCGCGGACTTCGGCCAGGAGCTGGTGGCCCTCGGATTCGTGCGGCGAGAGCTCGACCAGGGTCGTGAAAGCGCGCTCCGAGCGCTCGGGTCGCTCGAGGCTCAGGAAGCGACGTCCCAGGTCGGCGTAGAGGCTCAGCTCGTGCCCTTCCGCCCGGGACCATTCGAGCAGGGACTCGGCCGCCAGGTCATGGCGGCGCATGCCTTCGTAGGCGCGCATGAGGATCTGGTGCGTCTCGGTGTCGTTCGGACGTGCCGCGAGCGCGCGCACGAGTTGCACGACCGCTCGCGGGTAGTCATCACGCTGTGAGTAGACCTGGCCGAGCGCCTTCCGGATGATGGGGTTCTCGAGCCCCGTGGCTTCGACCTCGACGTCGAGCCGGGCGACGAATGCCGCGAGATCCTCGGCCTGGGCGAGGACATCTTGCAAGTTTTGGAGCTCCTGGCCGCGCTGGCCGATGTGATGCCCCCAGGACACGACCGCGCCGGCGGCGGCATCGACCGCCTCGTCGGTGCGGCCCAGGCCCGAATACGCGCCGGACTGCTTGCGGTAGTACGTGCACAGCACGCCGTCCCCGACGCCCCGGCGCGGAGCCGTTCGCACCCGCAGCGCGATCGCGTCGTCGTAGAGGCGCACGCAGTCCTCGAAGAGCCCGGTGCTCAGGCAGCCCTCGGCCAGCGTCGCGACGACGGTCTCACTCCATGCGTCGTGCTCCCGGAACCAGGCCTCGGCGGCTCCGAAGGCATGCGTTCGCGCCGCGAGCGCTTCGGTGTGGAAGTGACCCAACATGAGCATGACGCGGTAGCGCGCCTCGGCCGGCCGCTCCCCGATCAGCTCGACGACCAGGGGGATCGACTCCGACCACCGGCTGCGCTCCTGGAGATAGGTCGCCAAGTGATCGCGACCCTCGCTGTGCAATCCACCCCGGCGGTACGCGTCGAAGAGTGCGTCGATCGCTTCTTCGTAGGCGTGGAGTCCGCGGAAGAGGTACTCGGCGGCGTACGCGACGGCCCGGGACGAGTCGCGGCGCTCGGCCACGGACGCGAGCGCTGCCCGTACGAACTCCATGCGCTTATCCGACCAGAAGTGGCCGTGGCGGATGTCGTAGACGGTCCGGTTGCGTGCCTGGCGCGTCCGTAGCTCCTCGCTCAGCTCGGCGAGCACGATCGCGAGCGCGCGTCCCGCGAGGGAACCGTGCAGTTCCTTCCTGGCCACCGCGGTGCTGAGCAGGTTTCCGAAGCGCCAGGCGTGTCGCCGCCAGAAGTCCTGACTCTGCAGGCGCAGCCAGCTCGGCTCGTTCTCGGCCCGGGCGATGAAGAACTCGAGTGCGGGCAGCGATCCGCGCACTGCTGAAAGGCACTCGCCGACCGTTCCTACGATCTGCTGTCCGCTGCGATACTGGTAGAGGTTCAGCACCGCGGGCAGGGATCCGAAGGCGAAGTCGCCGGCGTCCTCGCTCACCTGCGGAAGGTGCAGCTCATGATGGGCGCGGTGCCACAGATTGCAGAGGACGGCGACGACCTGCTGCGCATGCTGCTCGTTGGTCCGGGCGGCGAGATCGCCTTCCATCGCCGTGACGACGCGCGTGTAGAGTACGTCACCCTTGCCGAGTGACAGCTCGCCGCGCATGAGTACGGCGTCGCGGTAGACCCCGAACAGCTGCTCGCGCAGCCACAGCACCTGTTGTTTGGGATGGCCCGCGTCGAGCTCGGCCAGCCAAGTCTGCTCGGCGTGGCGGAAGCTCTGCATGGCGACGAGCCAACTCGAGAGCGTGCCGAGCGGTTCGTTGGCGGCGTGGGGCAAGCGGCCCGTGACGGCGCGCCGCTCGACCAGCGCACCCTCGAGCGTTCGCACGGCCGGCTCCTGCTCGTGATAGGTCCACAGAGTGCGCGCGAGGGCATGGGCCACGGTGAGGCGTTCGTCGGGCTCGGTTCCAAGATGGCTCAGCCCGCGCAGTTGGCGCAGCTGCTCCGCGGCGAGTGCCGCGGGTTGCAGCGCGCCCTGACTGGCGAGGAACTCGGCCATTAGGCCGATCTCGCCGTCTTCCCACTCGCCCTGAAAGGCCGCGGAGAGGGCGCGCAGGCTGCGTTCGGCATGGCGCTCGGTGCCATGCGCCTGGCGTGCGGCGCGGTGCACGATCTGGAACTGCAGGAGCGCCAGAGCGCGTCGGTCGACGTCGGTGCTTGCGCGCGCGCGCAGCTCGACCAGATGCGTCTGGACGCGATCGACGGTCGCCTCCTCGTCGATCAGCTGGGCCAGGCCTGCGACCTGGCTCAGGAGCGGATAGATGCTCTGCGCGCTGTGTCCGATCACAGCCGCGGGCAGGCATTCGAGGAGCCGGTAATCCTTGGTGGCCGCGTACAGGTTGCGCAGCACCCAGAAGCGATTCTGGGGCTCGCGCGCCTTGCGCATGAGCGCCACGAAGCGCAGCGGGATATCCGGATCGAGCTCGGGCGGAATGCCCTGACCCTGACGCTGGTAGGCCTGCGAGAGGCGATAGAGGTCGCTTCCGAGCTGATCTTCGCCCATCACCTCGAAGGCGCGGATGCGCACTTCACGCGACCGATCGGGCTGATCGAGCGCGGTGTACCAGTCGGCGAGCGCGCGGAAGTCCGCGGGGAAGAGCTCATCGTCGCGGTCGATCTCCTCGAGGATCTCGATGGCCGCCTCGAGCAGTCCGCGCTCGGCGAGGACGTGCGCGTAGTCCCGGCCCCAGCGCACCTTGGCGAACGCCTGGCCGCCCGCGAACCAACCAGCCAAGGCGGTCTCGAGCTCGCCGCCCTCATCGAGCACGATCCACAACGTGCGGATGGCGACGCGGCCGTCCGGGAACTCGGACTCGCACCCGATCAAGCGCTCGAGCTCGGCGAGCAGCGCGCCCCTGCGCCCTTCGAGGGCCGCCTCGTCGGTGCGCAACAGGAGGAGGGTACAGGTTGCGATGCAGCGTTCGGCCAGGATCCGTTCGCGCAGCGGCACGGCCTCTGGTTCATCCGCTGCCGCGAGCGTGTCGACCCTGATCCGTAGGAGCTCCAGCGAGCGCGTCCAGGCCGCGTCGAGCTCCGTGCGATTCTCGACCTGCAGGAAGATCCGCTCGATCGCCGCCCAATCGCCCAGGGCCTGCGGCGCGAGCGTCTGCTCGAGCTCGAGCGTGAGGGTCGCGGCTCCTGTCAGGGCGGTGCGCCGCGCCTTGTCGCGCTCGGTGCGCACCGTGCGCCGGGACATCGACTCGTATCCGGGAAGCGCCGTGACCATCGCGTGCGTGCGCGATCCCAGGCTCCAGTCGACGAGGTCGTAGAGCGCGACGGCGCGCTGATCGAGGTTCTGGGCGCGGGCCGGCTCGTCCATTTCCCCGCCTTCATCCGGAGCCAGCGTGGTCAGCAGCGAAACGAGCTCGCGCTCGAGCTCCGCGCTCCAGGGCTGCTGCCGCAGCTCCTGGCCGAGCCGCATCGCCGCGGCGATCCGCGCGTCTTCACCGACGGCCCGTGCGAGGAGCTGCCGGAAGAAGCGCACGCGCAGCCCGGGCGCACCGTAGGTCTGCACGACCTGTCCGAGCGGTGCCCGCTCGCGCTCGTCCGCGGTGGCGAGCCAGCGCTGGAAGACGCGCTCGAACAGGACCTGCCAGGCGTCCTCGCCGGCGTCGGTCTGATAGCTCGCGCCACGCAGCCAACCGATCTGCGCCTGCAGTCGCTTCGGGCTGAGCTCCGCGAGGCTCGTCTCGACCTTGCGGTAGAGCTCGGAGAGGAGCGCGCGGCCCGCGTCCGTGCCGTGGAACAGCCAGTGCTGGAGAATCCAGCCGGCCATGGTCGTGTCGTCGTCGTGTTGAACGAGGGCACGCGCGGTGTTCGCCAGGAGCTCGGCGCGAGCGTCCTCGAAGCGCTGGTGATAGAGCTGATGGCCCTGCCCGAGCGCGTGCTGGATCGCGGCGTGCAGACGCGCCTGCTCGAAGGGCTCGCGCTCCACCTTGCCCGCCAGCGCGAGCCAGGCTTCGATCCGGCTCCAAGCCTCGCGCTCGCGATCGAGGAAGATCAGCCCGGACAGGTACTGGTTGTTCAGACTCTGGTCGAGCTGCGTGACGTCCTCGCGCTCCCAGGCCTCGAAGGTCAGGGTCCATTGCTCGAGCCGATAGCCGCCCCAGAGAATCTGCGCCACGGACTGGCGGAACTGGGAGCGCTCGTAGGTCTGCCAGGGCGCGCCCTCGGCCTCGGCGCTCGCGAGCCATGCGAGCGCCTGGTCGATCTCCCCGTGCTGCCCCAGCAACTGGGCGAACGCCGTCTGCATCTGCATCGAGAACGGCCACTTGCCCGCCGCTTCCCGACGCGCTTCGAGCAACGCCTCCGGTCGGCTCATGTTCGAGAGTGCCTGCAGCCAGCGCTGATCCCACGCGAGCTCGGCATCGGTGATCTCCTGGCGCAGGTAGACAGGCTGGATCGCCCGCAAGAGGCCCTGCACTTCATTGCCCTGGTTCAGGCCGTAGGAGTACTGCAGGATGTCCGTTGCGAGGCCGTACTCGGCGTCGCGCGGCGTCCCGGCCAGCTCGGAAGCGACGCGCGCGAGCTCGATCCGCAGCTCCTCGTTGCGGCGGCTCTGCTGCAGCCACGTCAGGCGGATCCGTTCGAGGCCCGGCCGCTCGCCTGTCGCCGCGGCGAACGCAGCGAGGTGCGGCTCGGCCGCGTCCCAGCGCTGCGTCTGCGCGTAGTAGCGCAGCAGGAGCCAGCGCTCTTCGATACCGGCCTGCCCGTCCCGAACGGCCTGCTTGGCGTCGGTCACCCGGCCCTCTTCCGCGCTCAGAAGGATGGCGTCGGCGCGCCGGGCGAGCTCGGTTTCCGCGAGTCGGGCGAGCTCCGGGGCTCCGATCGCCTCGACGTCGATCCTGGTGATCGTCTCGCGCCGGGCGCTCTGGCTGTCGGTCGCCGAAGTCCAGGAGCGGATCCTGGTCGGCCACCACGCGCCGCCGACCTCGCGAAACCCCTCGAAGACCTGGCCCCGCTTGCGCTCGCCCGCGACGGTCCAGACCAGCTCGAGGAGGAGGCCGCGCTCGGTGTCGAGCTCGATCGTGAAGGCGTTCGTCTCGTCGCCGGGAAGCGCGAAGGTGATCCCGGCCCTCGCCCCGTCGCGTTCGACGAGCCGCGCGTCGTAGGCCGCGTAGGAACGGAGGTGATCGCCGAAGTACGAAGCGAACGGCGCCGACCAGGATCGCTCGTCGCCGGCCTCGGTCGCGCGAACACGCCCGAGCCGCCAGCCCTCCAGGAGGACTCCGCGCTGCCCGTCGACCATCCAGTCGACCGGGTAGGCGGTGCCCTCGACGTGCGAGCCGAGCGTCACCCACCGGTCGGGACCGATCAGGTGCAGCCCACGGGTCGTCTGTTCGCGCCCGCGCGCGTCGGTCCGGGTCGTCTCGGTGGCGAAGCGCCAGCCGAGGGCCGAGCTCGCGAGCCACCTGCGCCGGTCGAAGCGCCCGAGGAGCTCGAGCACCTCGTCCGACCAGGTCCAGGTGGGATCGCTCGCGCGTACGGGCCCGACCGTGGGCAAGAGCGCGGCGAACGGGTCGACGTACCAGCCGCCGTTGTAGGTGTCGCCGGGACTGGTGACGAAACCCATGACGGACCCGATGGACTGCCTCCGCCCGAACGCTTCGTTGCGGCGGAACCGGCCGCCCTTGCCGCCCCGGACCGATTTCATGGCCGACCGTTCCTGGGCTACCATCGGCCGCTCTTCCTCGAAGGCCTCCTTCGCGTTCACTTCCCTCAGGCGGTCGCCGCCTTCGGTGTCGCCGTCGTAGTCCCACTTGTCGCCCTCGAGTCCGGTCTCGAAGAAGGGACGCTCGGGAGCTCTTCGAGACGCAGCGTGCTCGTCGCTGCCGAGGATGAAGTCGCGGGGCCCGCCGTATAGGCCGTTCCAATCGCTACGGTCCGAGACGTCGAGGTAGCCGAAGGCCGAGACCAGAGCGAGGCGTGTCTCCGGGCCGCGCAAGAGCTCGGTCAGCTCGCGGCCCATGCTCTCCAGCGCCGCGAGCGCTCTGTCGCGCAACCGCCGGCGCCAGGTCCTGGCCTTCAGCATCTGCTGGCGCCGGAGCTCGTGGCTGCCGCTCTCGCGCCCGGCCGTGAAGAACTCCTCGCCGTCGCGCATGCGGAAGCGCTTCTGGACGCCGAACCGCTCGCGGTCGGCGTCGCTCTCCAGGACCAGGAACGACGTGTAGGGCGTGACGATCTGGTAGTCCTCGGAGAGCGTGACGATACGTTCCTGCACCGCGTCCGAGCTGCCTTGATCGAGCAGGTGATCGAGGTGGTGCCGGGCCCAGAGGCGCGGGACGAAGGACTGGCCCTCGTCTTCCCCTGTATCCATGGCGAGCGTGACCTCGCGCTCGAAGCTCACTTCTGCCCCGTCCACGGTGCCCGTCACGCGGACGCGCCCCGCGCGGTTGCCGCTCGCGGACGAAGCCAGGGGGTCGAAGCGTCCCACCACGATCTGCTGCCCGCCGGCCGTCAGGTTCGGCAACGTCGCGGGATAGACCGCCCCGACGGCCAGGCCTTCGAAGGTGACCTTGACGTTCTTCAGCGCCGGGGCGCTCATCTCCGCGAGCAGCGCGAAGGCCGTCTGGGTCGGATCGGTCCCGCCCCCGATGGAACGCACCGAACCGCCACCGAGGCCGGCCAGCGCGCGCAGCACCGTCATCTCGGAGCTCGGCCCGGGAACGACGGCGTGGAACGTGCCCTTGCCCTTGAACAGGCGGCCCAGCTCGTGGGCGAGCTCGACCGGGTCCGCGGAGGCCGTCGTCGGCACGCCGTCTCCGACGTAGACGACGTGAGTGCGATTGCCCGCCCGCTCGCAGGCCGAGGCGAAGGCCTGCGCGAGGTCCGTCCAGCCGAGTGGATCGCGCTGTTCCAGGAACCGGAGCGCCTGTTCGCGCTGTTCCAGACCGATCCGGACCGGCCGCTCGAAGGCCCAGCGGGTCTCCACGTCGACCGTCGCGAGGTTGACCGTGTCGTCCGGGCCCAGCGAGGCTATGAGCGCCTCGATGAAGGCCACCTGGTTCGAGCGCGGCGCGCCCCACATCGAACCGGAAGTATCGGCCAGCACGAGCAGCTCGATCGGCTCCGTCTCGCGTGCACTCCCGTTCGGGGGTGCCGCGAGCGGGGGTGCATCGATCAGCAGCATGAAGTACCCGTCGTCCCCGCGCCGGTGGGGGATCACGGTCAGGCGCTCCCGACCCGGCTGCAACCGGACGCGCAGCTCGAAGTCGCGCTCGGGCGCGAACTCGTCGGCCGCGAACTCGATCTTGGCGGCGTGCTCGCCCACGCGGATGCGGCACGCGTGCGAGGGGCACTCGACCGCGGCGAGCGGCGCCGCGGAGCTGACGTTGATCTCGATCTCGAGCCGCCGCAACGGGGTCTTGCGCAGGAGCTCGCTCTGCAAGGCGTAGTTGTAGGTGAAAGTGTCCGCGTTCATCGGCAACACCTGTGTGTACGCGATGCGGATCCGCTTCTCGGCGCCGATCGGGTAGATCCGCGCCTTGAAGATGTTCCCGCCGGTCCACTCGAGCAGCCCCGGGTCCCGCTTCTCGCGCAGGATGGTCTCGTAGATCTCTCGCGCGCGCTGCTTCTCGACGATGTCGCCCTGCACGAGCTCGCCGCCGACCCACATCCCGAAACTCGAGATCGACGCGTCCGCCGGCAGCGGGAAATAGAACACGCCTTCGAGGACGGTGGAGGTGTGGTTCTCGAACGACTCCTCGATGACCGTGCGCGCGATCTGATCGCGGATGTCGACGGTGACCTTGTGGTAGCCGATCGTCAGCGGGACGTTGCGCCCATCGACCTTGGCCAGCAGTGATCCCATGGCCTCCGTCGAAGCGTTCGCCTCGTACCCGACGAGCCAACGGGGTGCTTCGGACAGCCGCACGAGCGCACCGTCGCGCGCCCGCAGAACCGTGCGCCCATCGACATGGAGGATGGTCTCACCTGGACCGCGGACCTCCAGGCTCGCAACTTCAGGAACCTCGGGGCCGCGGGTCGTGTCGACCAGGACCTCTCCGCGCAGCAGCTCGATCCGACCACCGCCGATGACCTCGACCAGGGTCCCCGGGCCGAGCGTCAGCTCGATCCCACCCGTCAATCGCACCTTCAGGGCGTTGGCCCCGCGGCTTCCGACTTCGAGCCAGTCGCCGGTCTCGAGCGCCGTCCCTTCGTCGGCCGGACCCCAGCGATCCGCGAGCACGGCGCGGCGAGCCGCCACGCCTTCGCGATCGAGCACGCGTCCGACGTCGGTCGAGGCGGAAAGCGTTTCCCGCTCCTGCCGCACCGGCGCGCCGGGCCGACTGGCCGAGCCGAATCCGTAGAGAAAGAGTCCCGTGGTCGCGAGGACCACACTCAGTGTGCGTTTTCTAATCATGGGTATACCGATGGAGCCTCCATGACGACTAACGCCGCAGCCGGGGCACCTCTTGGCTCCTATCGGCTGAAATCCACTACCGACTACCGCGAGCTTTGGCACGCACGGCTGAAACGATGTGAAGCCGCACGACGCCCCGTCACAGCGGCCAGCTCCAGGGTGCTCGGCTGCTGAAGGTTTCGGCCGTCAGCCGATGCGCAGCCCGCACTCAGGACATCGAGCGGATCCCCGCGGGATCGTCCCGAAGCACGCGGGGCAGGTGCTCTGCTCCGCATCCAGGTCGATCACCGTGTCAGCTGCCCGGCGGCCCGCCTCGTCGAGCTGGGCAGCGGCATGGGCCTCCAGGAGCGTTGCGGCGCGCTGGGCGTCCGGACCCGCGACCGCGAGCCAGAGGGTCGAGCCTCAGTGGTTGGTGTTGACGCCCGGTGGACAGAGGATGTCCGACGAGATGCGCCCCTTGCGGAGTTCCCGCTGGAGCTCCTGCAGGTGCTTGACGCCGGCGCGGGCGACCACGGTCTCGGAGAGGTCCATGGGGGAGTCTAGCACGCGTAGCGGTTGTAGCCCCCGGGATCGGACGTCGTGTCGTCGAACCACGAGTCCAGCAGCTCGAACCAGTGCTCGACCTCCCGTTGTCCGGAGTCGCACCGTCGGCGAGGAAGGACCAGCGGCCGTAGGGCGCGCCTTCCTCCTCGCGTTCCAGGCGTGTGTACAAAACGTGAACGTTGCCAGGTCCACCTCTGTCAGTGCGCGAAGGTGACCTCGCGCGCCGTCGACAGGTCGCAGTGGCTCCCGCCTGTGAGCATGGAACGGCGCGCTCTACACTCGCAGGCGTGATTCGAGTCCTCCAACCGATCCGCTCGTTCCTGGTCGGCCGGGGCTCGATCAGCGACGCCGGGGACCGTTATCCGGCCCTCGACAAGACCAGCATGTCGAGCGTGTCGGGGCTCTACGTCATCGGCAACATCGCCGGGACGCCCGACATCCGCGCGGCGCTCAACTCCGGCAGCGACATCGGCCGGCACCTGGAGCGCGAGCTCGCGACGCCGGGCGACGCGCCGGACGTGGACTTCGACGTCGTGATCGTCGGCGCCGGGCCGGCGGGCGTCGCCTGCGGTGCCGTGCTCAGGCGCACGAGCTTGCGCTTCCAGATCCTGGAGCGCACGCGGACCCTGGCGACGATCCGGGCCTTCAAACCGGACCTGGTCCTCTACGACGCGGTGACCGGCGACCCGGCCAATCGCTCGGCCTTTCCGTACGAGGACACGACGGCGGGCGAGTTGCTCGCGCTCTGGCAGCCGCTGCTCGAGAAGCTTCAGCTCCCGATCCTGGAGCAGACCTCGATCGCGAACGTCACGAAGCGGCGCGGCGTCTTCGAGCTCGAGCTCGCCGGGGGCGAGAGGCTCACGGCGCGCAGTGTCGTCCTGTCGGTCGGCAAGCTGATCCGATTGGAGAAGCTCGGGGCTGCCCAGGAGAAGCTCGACTGTCGGGCGATCGAGCACTCGGTGGGCAAGGCCGACCAGCCCGCGACTTCGACCGACTGCGACGTGATCGAGCGCTGCGGGATCCGGATGGAGCGCTCGCTCGACGCCAAGGGGCTCGCGTTCGCGGCGCTGTGGGTGACCGGGGTCGTGGCCATGTACTGGTGGCTCTACTACGGGCCGACCGACGCGCTGGGGCGGCAGCGGATCCCGTTCACCGACGTGGGACTCCCCGGCTGGTTCATCTATTCGACGGCCTACACGGCGATCATCTGGATCTTCGGGATCCGGGCCATCCTGCGCTGGAAGTCCCCGCTGCAGACGCGCAAGTTCGCGACTCTGATCGCGTGCCAGACGGTGCTCTTCTGGGCCTTGCCGACCTTCGCGTTCACAGCGATCCCGGGGTTCTCCACGCCGGCCAGCGGCTACGAGCTCGGCTACATCTGGCCGCTCGCGGTGAAGCCCGAGAACACCCAGTACTGGTTCAACAGCGGCGGCTGGGCCTTCTACATGTTCCTTTGGAACGTGGCGCTGTCGTTCGTCCTGATCCCCTGGATCGCGATCAAGCACGGGAAGAAGTACTGCTCCTGGGTCTGCGGCTGCGGCGGACTGGCCGAGACGCTGGGGGACCAGTGGCGGCACTACGCGCCCAAGGGCAACGCCAACATCGGCCGCGAGAAGGCGGGCTACTGGGTGACGGGCCTCGCGGTCGCCGCCACCCTCGTCGTGTTCGCCAACCTCGCCTTTCCATCTTCGAAGGTCCTGGGCGACACGAGCTCCCTGCTGACGCGGCTGTACGGCGGGCTCGTCGACGTCTGGCTGATCGCGATCATTCCCATCGCGCTCTACCCGTTCATGGGTGGAAAGACGTGGTGCCGATTCTGGTGCCCGTCGGCCGTCTACATGCAGTTCTGGTCGAAGTTCTGGGCGAATCGGCGCGCGAGGCAGGCGGCGGCGCAGCCCGAAGCACCCCCGAGCTCGACGTTCGCGATCTTCTCCACGAAGGAGCGCTGCATCGCCTGCAACATGTGTTCGCGGTACTGCGAGGTGGGGATCGACGTGCGCAAGTTCGCCATCAAGGGCACGATCCTGGACAACACGAACTCCTCCTGCATCGGGTGCGGCATCTGCATCAGCGTGTGTCCGACGGCGACCCTGAGCTTCGACGAGGAGTTCGGGCAGGGTCGACTGGTGAAGCAGTAACGGCGATCGAGGCAAGGCTGGAGTTGCGCCCTTTTCGGCGGCGCCGAAGAGCCCTCGGTGGAACTCCCCGGAGTTTCTCGCGAGGTCGCTCGGTAGCAGGGTGCGCAGAAAGTCACTGGCTCGGGACCAGGGCCCGTGTGCCGCGCAGCCTTCGTCGGCGCGGTCCGGACGGCCCTTCAGGCCGATGAATTCGCGCTTCGCGCGAGTGCCTGCGGCGCTACGGCGGCTACGCCGCCGCGTCGCCTACACGGCGACCGCTGGAGTTCCGCCCAAGAGGGCGAAACTCCAGGCTACGATAGTGCCCATGATGTTGCCCTTGGCTGCGATCACCGTCGCCGTGCTCTCGCCCGCGGTCTCCCAGGGCGCCGGCGACGTGGAGGAGGCGCTCGTCGGCGAAGTCCTCCCGCGCTCCGCCCTCGGGCCGGGAGTCGTCGAGACGATGGAGGCCGTGCTGGCACGGATGCGCGAGCGAGCCCAGGATGTCCGCGCGGGTGTCCGCAAGGAGCGCAACGGATCGTCGGGTGCATGGGTCGTGCCTTCGCGCGCCGGCACCTACCGTCCACACTCGGGCGAGCACTACGCCACCAACCAGTGGGGCGACACGCGGATGGGCATCGGCTTTCCGGGCCCCGTCCGCTTGCGCGGGGCGTGGATCGCGGGGCAGGCGTCGCCCGGCGCGTGGACGGACGGCCTGCGCGCGATCGGCTACCGCGAGGGAGCGGAGGTCGCCCGGACGGAGTGGTTCGAGGACATCGGCGAGTCGCCCGTGTGGTTCGCGATGAACCTCGACGGCGTCGACCGCATCGAGCTCGTCGCGCGCCCGGTGCTCGACGGAGCCGGCTGGTACGCGCTCGACGATCTGACCTTCGACCGCCCGCCGGCCGGGGCAGGCCTCGAGCCGCGGACCATCGTCGTCGACTTCGACGACCTCGCGTGGCGCACGCGGCTCACCGGCTCGGACTACGCCGGGCTGACCTGGGAAGTCGGGACGGGAACCTTCGAGGGGGGACCGCGCGCGATCCACGCGCCGATCGTCCCGCGCGGCTACGACGAGGCTGCCGGGCCCGATTCCGAGTCCGCGGGGGGGCCCGGTCCGGGCACGCTCCCTTCCGTCGTGAGCGACTTCTTCGGCATGCGGATGTTCGAGCTCGGGACGAGCTTCATCCCCCCCGACACCTGCGGCGTCGCGGGTCCGGAGCACTTCGTCTCCGTCGTCAACGTGAAGCTCGCCGTGTTCGACAAGGCGACAGGTAGCCGGCTGTTCGAGGCCCCGCTCGTGGACTTCTTCGGCGGCGTTCAGGCGCTCGGTGATCCGCGCGTCACCTACGACCACCACTCGCAACGCTACTTCCTGCTCTGCTCCAGCGGCCCCTCGACGGCTCGCATCTACCTCGCGATCTCGCTCACGAGCGATCCGACGGGCGCCTGGTTCAAGAGCTTCATCGAGACGGCGCAGGGCGTGGACGCCGGCCGGTGGCCCGACTACCCGACGCTGGGCTTCGACGCGAACGGCTTCTATACGGCTGCGCTCATGGTGCCGTCGACGATGACGATCTGGGCGATCGACAAGGCGCCCCTGCTCGCCGCTACTCCCAGTCTCGGCACCGTCACGGCGTGGCGGGATCGTCCGTTCGAGGGCGCGATCCAGCCCTGCGTGACCTACGGGGACTCGGGGGGCGAGCTGCTCGTC
>Ga0114950_10002946_pt1 | contig 13140 bp, 13 predicted proteins | sample N075metaG_FD_83503 | JGI IMG/M metagenome (GOLD analysis project Ga0114950, IMG submission 83503) | Deep subsurface microbial communities from Kermadec Trench to uncover new lineages of life (NeLLi) - N075 metaG | ecosystem: Environmental > Aquatic > Marine > Ocean trench > Sediment | place...
GAGATCCCCACGCCACGCTGGACGACCTACGACGCGAAGTTTTTCAAGGTTAAGCTGCCTGATGGTGCACCCACGGCCATCCAGGATCGTGCCTACACCTCGCCAATCTGGTATACGCCATAAGCCGCTGTTAACGAACTACGTCAATGACCGGTTCTGGCTGCGATTTCAACCGGTCGATGCAACACATTGGTTAAATCCGATAGGCTCCTACTTTCTTTTCCCTTCAACAAGTTGTGCCTGTACCGGATTTTCAAAACCTTTTGCGCTGATCGGCTGAACGGCTTTGCAAACGAATTCATCCTGGATCAGCAAGGCCGTTTCCTCAGCCACCAGAACCCCCCTAGCTGGAGCGGCCGCTTCAAGGCGGGCAGCTAGGTTCACCGTTTTGCCAAGCACGGTGTAGTCCATGCGACTCTCCGACCCGAAATTTCCCACTGTGCAAAATCCAGTTGCGATTCCAATGCGAATTTCGATCGGCGAATTGATGCCGTGTCGGGTGGCGACTTGATTCAGACTTTCAACTTCCACCATCATTTCCAGCGCCATGGAAACACAGGCTGTGGCATCCTGTTGTACACCCAACGTGTCCGGATCACCAAAAAAAACCACCACGCCATCACCGATGAATTTATCCAGCGTGCCACCATGACTGGTCGCAATCTCTGCCATGCTATTGAGGTAGGAATTGAGGATAAAGGACAGGTCATCAGGATCCAGGTTTTCGCTCTTCCTGGTGAAGTTGACTACGTCAGAAAAGAATATGGTGAGCTTTTTCCTGGTACTACCAACCTGGGCATCCTGCCTGCCCTGGAATATGGAATTGTAGACTTGGGGTGAAATGTACCGGCTGAGTTTTCGGTGCAGTTCTTCCAGTTCAGCTTCGGCGGCTTTGCGGGCCGTGATGTCCAGCAGAATTCCTTTGCGCGTTGATTTTCCATCATCATTTTGCACAACGATGCCATGGTCGGCTATCCAACGAACGGACCCGTCCGGTCGCAGTATTCGATAGTCACGACTGAAAGCCCCCCTATCGGAAACCTTCATCACAGAACTGTCTTCCGGCAAGACGATATCCGGGTAATTGAGTTCTGCATTGTCGATAAACGCCTCGGCATTGCGCCCGGTAATATCCTTGATCGACCCACTCATCTCACGCATGGTGAGTTGCTCATCGGTTTCAGCTTCATATACTACGCCCGGTATGGTGCTGACGAGCTCGCGATAGTTTGTATCACGTTCGCGAATAATGGCTGCAGATTTAACGATACGCTCAATGAGTGGTGAAACAGCCCGGGCATTCAGTGCTGCCCCGACCAGTATGGCCAGCAATGCAACTGCCGCAGTAATGAGTGCAGAGTATTTGAATGGTGCGTTAATTTCTGCCATATCCATTTTGCAGACCAGGCCCATTTCGAGAAAAGGAAGCCACTCATATGCAGCCAGGACCGCGTCGCCTGAGTAATCCCTGCCGCGAATGGTTCCGGACCTTCCCTTTAGTGCTTCCTGCATGGGTCCTGCCTCTTCATTCCTGGTATTGACCGGCGGTGGTGTTTGAAAATCCAGTTTACGAGATGGCAACAGGAATACGATTTCATCACCTATACGCTCGCCCAGCATAATTTCGCCGGTGCGACCAAAGCCTTGGAATGAACGGTTGCCTTCCTTGAACTGGCTCAAAGTGGCAGAACGGGCAGCTCCGCGGACATCGCCGCTCTGGAAAAAAGCATCAAATTTTGCCACTGATTCCATGATTCGAGCCTGTGCCTGTACCAATTCAATCAGATGTTCACGAGTGTCCTGCATCGACATCAGGTAGAGGGATCTGAAGCCAGCACCGACCACCGTGATCAGGATGAGCGCCAGAATCATCACGGTGCGCCAGTATATCCGCCGGCCCTCGTAGGATTTTTCTTTGCTCATTCAATGGCCTTCATGGTTGCGATAGCCTGTTCATGGATTCGCTTCGTTTCCCCGTTCAGCAGCATTTGTTTGAGCACCGGAGTAAGGCTTTCCACCAGGTCAAGCCGACTGTTGTGTACGTAGTGATAGAGAAAAAGCGTTTCCAAAATACCATCCATTTCAATAATTTCGGCATTTTCAGCAGAACGGGTAACAGCCAGACCCTGGATTCGAGGCATCACACCGACATCGACCTCGTCATTTTTCAGCATGAGGATTAACTCTTCATACCCGTTTGCAAAAGTGACATTCATTCCGCGAGTTGGCCGCTCTGCGAAAACAATGCCCCTGACGATTCCAATGCGATAGGGGCGCAGAGAATGCCAGCCGGTGATAGGAAACCTGTATTTGATGGAAAAGCCTGAGCCTTGAATGATATTGATCGGAATGGGAACCTGGACAAGATTTTCGTAATCCTGGCTGATGCCATCAATTCGTTGCAGCTCGGCAGTTACGACACCGCTATTGGATGTAGCAATGGCCTCTTCCGCGGTGTAGCTGCTAAACTCAATTTCCACGCCAATCCTGCTGTAAGCCTCGCGAATGACAGCTCGGCCCGCCGGCACATTTGCGGAATTGCCCACTGTTGCAATAACAACAGGTGAGCCCTGTGCCATAGAGTTAAATGCAAACGATAACACCAGGATAATCAGGCAGGTTTGCCATCCAGCACGGCAGCTGAAAAAATTGAATTTCCCTATCATTTGCATATTAAAACAAAACGAGTTCCAGATTACCTGTCTGTCGGTAAATCTTCTTTGAAATCCCGGTTACCTCGGAAAACATGGAGAAAATTTTTAAATCCTGCAGTTCCAGCTATCGTGCGCGGCCAAGGGTCACTTAGGCTGGGCCTGCCGATTTGTCGTGTTAACCGCCCGTTGATAATGCCTGCCGAATAGGAATGCCGGCAGCAATAGTGTGGCAACGGCCAGTGAGAAATAGCACAAGGGCGTACCTGCAGGCGACGCCGGGCATGTGGGGCGGCCCATGATTTCCATTGTTGAGCCGCTGAGCGCAAGGAGGAACACTGGTGCCCATCCAAGCAGGAAAAGTACCATTAGCCTGCGCGGCGAAAATATCGCTGCGACCGCCATCAGTAAATAGCCGAACCCAACTGGATAGCAGGCCGGAATTGGACCCAGCATGGGGCAGGCATTGACCCCCCTCAATTCACTCAGTATCAGTGGCGCAAGACCAGCTAGCACCGTGCTGGCGACCACGATGGTCCCAAGACGCAGCGCCCAGCCAACCCATAACACTATTGCAGGCCAAACGATACGGTCTGGTTCCGGAGCGGGCCATCGCGCTCAACGGTTCGCCCGTCGATGTAACGCACTGTCACTTTGTTCGCCCGTTGGGCGCCCAGCCCTACGATAATGATGTGAGATGAGTCCGAGGACAGGCCTTCGCCTGATACATACGGCCGGAACAGTTTCTTTCCGTCCTCAAGTTCAATCGTGACCATGGCGCCTATCGATGATACGTCTCGCGGAAGTTGCACCTTCAGGAAGCCGTTGCGGGTTTCGCCAGAACTTAAAAATACCTGCGAACGGCCTGCGATATTGACGTGGACGATATCGGGCCGTCCATCGTTGTTAAAATCTGCGGTTACTGGCGAAATTGAATAACGCTTGTTAACAACACCCGCTTCAGCTCCAACTTCGGCGAACTCTCCAGCAGGTGTTTGTACCAGTAATCGACCGGGAAGACGCATAAACCTGAACTTGTGAAAGGGCGCACTGACGAAGTTTTCCGAGACAACCAGGTCTTCGCGACCGTCCAGGTTGAGATCCTCGAAAACCGCCCCCCAGCTGAATTCATAGTCGGCCAATTTGGCTTCTTCAGCCAGGTCCTCGAACTTCATCTGGCCAAGATTGTGGAATAACAGCCACTTCCAATTATGTTGCTGATCTTCACGTAAATCGCCCTTGACCAGGAAGTGTGGAGGGCTCGAGCCGACATTCGAGAAGAAGAAATCGACCAGGCCGTCATTGTCGTAATCGCCAATCGCAATGCCCATTGGATAGGTGTACTCATCCGATGTCGGATTGGGAGCGTCAGTGAAGTGGCCCTTGCCGTCATTTTCCCATGTTTTCACTTGCCCCGTATCATGCGCGACAACGAGATCGAGGTCGCCGTCAAGATCAAAATCAATAAAGGCTGCCTGAAAGGTGTTGTGCTTGTAGTAAAGGCCGCGCTCTACAGTCTGGTCTTCGAAGCTATCGTCACCACGGTTGATAAACAACACGCTGGTGCCTCCATAGCCTTCCTTGTTGAAAATATTGAGGCCCTCGATGAGGTCGTTGCGAATATACCCCGAGACATACATGTCGAAATGACCATCACCATTGATATCCGCCACAGCCACTGAAACAGGGGTGGTGTCCGCCAGCATGGGTGCGTCCAGTTTCCGGCCGGAAAAAGTGCCATTATTGTTCGAGTAAAGCCAGATCCCTGTCGGGCGAGCGATAATCAGATCCTGCTGGCCGTCTTTGTCGACGTCAAGTACCAAGGCACCCAGGCTCGCTCCGCCTTCGGGCTTATCTATACCAGCGGCGTTAGGAACAACATCAAACCCACTGCCGTTGAACTGGTAGAGCATGTCCGCCTGGCCGTGACCACCACCGATGAAAATCTCATCGACACCGTCGCCATCGATGTCGATAGCCGCCCCGCCGGTTACGGGTAATGACGTCGCATCCGAATAGCTGTGTTCTTGCTGCAGTTCGATCGTATCAAACGTGGGTACTTCGGTACCTGCAAGATCTACATCGTAGTCGATTCGCTGGTCAAGGATGGCACGTCCGGACAGCAAAACGAACAAGAGTAGGACGAGCGATACCACTGAAAGGCCAAGAAGTTTAAGGACTTTTTTCATAGTGATTTTCCTTGCTGCAAGCGGAACACAATCAACCGTTAATCCTGATAATACGATGAAATTCGCTACGCAACTACCGGGTGATGCGAACGACATCGGATATCTGAGTTCAACGCTGGACATCCAGGGTGAAAAGTTCATCCATCCAACGCACCGGGAACGCCCAGACAAGCCCGTAGAAGACAGGGCCGCCCAGGAGTGCTAGGTAGCGGCTATTTCCATGGAGTCCATATACGATTTCCGGAATATTGAGAAGGAATGTTCCAATCGACGCACTCACGAGCCCCATGACGGCACCGATCCCCAGCATCCGGACCAGGCCCTTGCACCCCCCGGGGAGGATCACCGTTAGAGCGTTGGTCAAGCCAAACAGGACAGGAAAGAACAGACCGATAAGTAGCCAGTCGAGAGTACCAACCGGCAGATGCCTGCTCTCGAGGCCAAGTCCAGCAAGCGGCCAGATCGTCGCCGGGAGACTCGATCCTATGATGAAACCCCGAATAGCGCGCCGCATCTTCATAATTTATGCCCATTTAATTGCATGTGTAATTTACCTTCCGGGTATTCCGGTTTTTCAATAATGGCATGATCAAGCTAAATTCGGATAATTGAAGGCGCCAATATCACCGCCGGATTAGGGCCAGGTTTCAGTATTTGTTTCTCAACTTCTTGCTCTCGGTTTTTACTTTTTGTGCTTGAACCACTGACATCATGAAAAAAAGACCAAAACCCACATTGAGCGCAATGGGCATCAAGTACTTTCCAATTGCCGGGCTTATCGCATAGATGACAAAATTCAGCACCAATAACAGGACGGGATTGAATATGGCTTGCCATTTCTGGTAATGCGAACGACCGGTCAGCGCCAGATATATGAAAATAAGCGATATGGCGACCGTTGTAACACGAACGACCGTCAGTAAGCTTTCATAGCGCAACTCGTACAGTGGTATCAGCCCCTCTATACTTCCACCAGATTCATGAAAATGAACGAGGGCACCGATGCTGGCTCTGGAACCAATCCAGTCCGCGCCAATCATGAATCCGTAGGCACTGACCAAAAAACCGATAAATGCCAGCGTTTGATTGGCAGGTTTTAACATCAGGTAGATGTGCCAACAACCAACTACATATAAAGGACCGCTGAGAACACCGAGAAAATGTCCGATGGTTTGCCGCTCATCAGAAGCTGCCAGCATGAAAGCGTATCCATCTGCGGTAAAACGCGCCAATGGATCGAAATGGAGAAGGAATTCACCGATACCGACCAGTATTGCTGCAATCAGACCAACGATTCCTGTAAGCACCATGATTTTGTGCTGATTCATGCTGTTCATAAGCTAAGTAAATAAATTAACTGTTCAAAATAATCTTAACAAAATTTGGATCGTGACAACTTAACAAGTGAGGCACAGGAATAAATCTGATTATCGAACAGATCTTTAAAATTTACTTATACTAACTGCGAGCCTGTTTTTACTCGGAAGATCAAGTGAATCACAAAATAATATAGTGTGCCTTAACTGTGGTTATTTTTTTGTGTGGCGGGTGCGCCAGCTACCCTGTCAACGCCCCACTGCTACAGATCGACGACGCGGTCGGCTATCGGTTTAATAACAGAACCCTGGGTACAAATAATTCGGAAGAGCTGTTTGTGATCCTGGGACTCTCCGGCGGCGGCATCCGTTCGGCGGCGTTGGACTATGGTGTGTTCAAGTAGCTGGATTGCATACAGTTCGGTGTTGAAAATAACAGCCTCCTCGATGAAGCAGACCTGATCAGCAGTTCCTCCGGCGCCAGTATTCCTGCTGCGTATTACGGTCTGTTCGGTCAAGAGGCATTCCTGAATGATTTTGTGGAAGATGTTCTGTACCAAAAAGCTCAAGCCGCGATCACCAGAAAGGTATTAAAACCGCTCCACTGGCCTCGTTTGGCTTCGAGCAAATTCAGTCGTGGTGATCTGGCGGTTGAATATTTCGACAAGCATATTTTTCACGGGCATACCTTCGCGAATATGCGGCAACAACGTCCGATGATCCTGCTTAACGCGACGGACATGGGGATCGGTTCACAGTTTTCGTTCGTGCAGAGCTACTTCGATCTGATCTGCTCGGACCTGTCTCAGTTTTTGGTAGCCCGGGCAGTTACTGCGTCCCTTTCTTTCACCCCTGTATTTACCCCTATCACCTTAAAAAATTACAACGATGGTCGATTCGGCTATACCACGCCGTTATGGGCACAAGATGCGCTGGAAGCGGGTGTGGAAACAAATCCCGCAGTGTATGCCGCTGCCCAGGATGTTCTCAGTTATGAAGCCATAGACAAACGACCCTACATCCACCTGCTGGACAGTGGCATATCCGACAACATGGGAATTCGCGCACCCAAGCTTGCGATTGTGTTGCGGGAATTACCCGCCAGTCAGATCGATCAAGGAGAAGAAGGCATCGTCAAAAAGCTTGTGGTTATCCTGGTCGATGCCAAGCCAAAAACTTATTTCAAGGGTGACTTAAAAGCCAAACCTCCAGGCGCGCTGACGTCAGTGCAGACCGCAGCATCAACCCCACTTGCAAACTATTCATATGAAACCGTCAATCTCATCAATCGGAATGTGCGGGACGCCCGTGAAGAGTTGGATAGATACCTTCGTGCGAGAAATGGCTGTGACGTTCATGCCAGGGCAGTGTGTAAACAGGTGGAAATAGGAGAAGGATGTTATGAGAGAGTATCCAACAGTTGCTTTTTCGAGTTAGGCGTCACGGCCGACAAACAGCCAATGGAACTCGATATATATCTGATTCATGTCAGCTTTGAGTCTATTGATGATCGAGTAAGACGGGAAAAGTTTCAGTCTATCCCGACCAAACTGGAACTCCCCCGGGAGGACGTCGATTTATTGATCGATATTGCGCCGGAGCTGTTACATGAAGATCCGGATTTTCACCAATTGCTCCAGGATCTGGATGCCCGCATTGTCGATTAGAGCATCGGCCTTGATGCAGCATGCGGTATAGGTGGCATTATCACTCAGTCGATGCTCCAGGATATTCATCGGGCATATCCCAGAAATTCAGCATCTGATGGGTCAATGGACGCTCTGGGTCTCCAGGTTTGCTACCGGTATTAATAACCCGAATGATGTCAGAGCTGGTCGACGGGGTGCTCAGAAAATATCCGTGGCCGGTGAACCCCCGCACGCCTTCAACGTTGATGAATGCAACATTTTTCACAACCTTGAAAATGGCCTGCTCTTGTTCACTGAGATCGGCGACCTGAATTCGCCCGAAGCGGGTGCCGCCCATGAGCTTCTGTGAAATCCCCAACGCTTTGTCCGATTCCGAGGTGTAAACGGTTATCTGTCCAAACGCGGGCCCGATTTTTTCTGCCAGGAGGCGTTGGCGGACGATGTCGAAGTCCAGATCCGGTGCTGCCATGATCAGGTTTTCGATTCTGTATACTTCCCGCGGATTGTGGCCGGCGGCTCTAGTTTCTATGATAAGTTCACGTAGTGCGGAGGTGGCTACGTCCGTGCCACGACTGTGAGAGATAATGTTGATCCGTTCAACTTCCGGAAACGATCCGAGCAATCGGATCAGGTTCTTCAGGTGATAAATTGTGAATTCACCAGATTCCCGATCGGCAAAATACCCAAACATCCCTCCTTTTGCGGCGGGCCAGGAATAGAGCAACGGCACCCCGCGGCGTCCAAGGAAATGCCAAAGCTCGGCCAATGAGACAGCGGCCCAGTCGAAGGTATTCTTGAAACCGTGAACGAAAATATGAACATCGTTTTCACCGGCCTGCACCATCCGGCGATTGATCTCCTGACGAAACTGTAAGGCGACACGGTCGTATTCGGATTGAACATCGGGGTCAACCCTGGCTTCTCCGTCAACAATCAGGAACGCATGCGGTGTCGCCGGAAATCGAGCGATTTCGGTCCGCGTCAGGACCCGGATCGGAGGCGAAGATCGTCGGGAAGATGTCTCGCTCATTGCGACTAACTCTTGCCAACTCAGGTCATCCCCAATTTCAACAATGGCCGAACCGAACCCCAGTGATGCCGATCGTTTGTAGCCGTAGACCAGGGCGCCGTCGGCAGTCGTCTCTGGCTCTCGATCAGTGACGAACAGCAAATCAACCTTGTTGCTCCTGAAGCCCTGAGGAACGCTCGACTCGGGGTATCTTCCATCCTCGAGGTAGATGTTCGGTGTGGGCATCAGCTTCGGAGTGGACGAGCAACCGGCAAACACGATTGCAACACACACCAATGCTATGCAGGTCTTGATTTGCACTATTTGTTCACTCATTCAACCGAATTCCGAATCTGATCATGGCCGTAACATATCCCGCGAGAGTGACATTTGGACTTGAGCAAATATTACGTCCCAATACTGGCTTGAGCTGAGGCTTCGGTAAAAAAGCATACTTGATTTACCCTGCCAATGTTACTTGCTTGGTATGTTATATGATTGGCGTGTTACATTGCTGATGCTATGAAAGCACATTTGTTCCCTGCCAAACACTGCCATGTAGCACAACGATGTAAAGGCCGTTTGTTACGGTAAAATGGAAACTGCGTTAGTCTTGCGCTTTAATTCCAATCAATTTCAAAGTCACATTACAACAGTCTGTCCATGACATCGAATTAATTATGTTTACTACTTTACCTGACCATGAAAGCCTCCTGTATAGCGCCTCCTTGGCACCTGGCGGTACTACTGCAACAGCAGACTCATATCTGAACAGTCCATCGGCAGACACCATATTGTGGCTTCATTTATGCGCAATTAGCCCGAAGACACGCCAATGGCTGGAAACAGAAACCGACCTCGATCAAACAATGATCGACGCCATGCTGGCTGAAGACACCAGGCCGAGGGTATTGAAACGAAACAATGAAATGCTGGTCAATATTCGCGGCATGAATCTGCTCGACCCAGATAATCAGGAACGCATGATCTCAATTCGAATGTGGTTCAAGGACAATGTAATCATTACCACCAGACGCCGTGATATTTTGGCTATTGAAGAATTAAAAAGCCTCATCGAAGGAGGTAATGGACCAGGGTCTATGGGTGACTTTTTGATCATGATCACGGAACGTGTCTACGCTCGCATGGAATCGCATATTGAAGTTCTGGACGACTGCGTTTCAAGGGTAGAAGAAAAAATTGCCTTGGGCCCGGGACAGGATGTTGCTCGAGACATTGCTAAAATCCGGCGACGAAATACTGAATTCAGACGCTATATCATTCCGCAGAAACTGGTCCTGGAACAATTGATTAAAAGCAATGTGCAATGGCTGACTGAAGAAAATAATGAATCGCTCATAGAAAGCCATGACGAAGTGACCCGATATACGGAGGACTTGAATGATATACACGTAAGAGCGCAAATTCTAAATGAAGAAATTCGGCACTTACAGGCAGGCCAACTCAATAAGACTACCTTTATGTTTTCTGTAGTTGCAACGATATTCCTTCCCTTGACATTTTTTACTGGATTGATGGGAATTAATGTGGGTGGAATGCCCGGTCTGGATCACAATGCGGGCTTCTGGATCGTCGTTGGGTTTTGTGTGCTGATTTTTATCGCGCTGATTTTTTTGTTTCGAAAGCGTCATTGGTTTTAGACTGATGCTGTTGAGCATGCACATCTCGTACCAGAATCACTGGTATTCAACGCTGTCATCGTGACGAACGCTTCCTGATATGGCCACATTCAAGTCAACAATTTACGCCGTACTGGAAGGTACCCCGCGAAGAACACGCACGCAAAGAGCCTTCGATGTCATCCTGATTGGCCTGATTCTTGCTAACGTACTCGCCGTAATTCTAGGCTCTGTACAGTCCATGAATGCGCGCTACGGCACGCTGTTTTATGGTTTTGAACTACTGTCAGTGTCTGCATTCACACTGGAATTGATGCTGCGATTCTGGGTGTCAGACTACTCAACTGACAGCACTATGCGATTATCGAAATGGCGTTTCTGGAAAAACCCCTACGTCCTGGTGGACATGCTGGCCATACTGCCATTTTATCTCGGCTCCGTAATCAGTATGGACTTGCGGCTGTTGCGTTTGCTGCGGCTTTTCAGGGTATTCAAAATCAGCCCCTATTTTAGAAGTCTCGCGCTATTGGGTTCGGTGATCAAGCAGGAATACCGGCCCATGATGTCAGCCCTGGCAGTGATCGTCATCCTGATGCTCTTCGCTGCCAGTGGGATTTACCTGCTGGAGCGGGAGGGGCAGCCGGAGACCTTCGGTGATCTGCCATCGGCGCTGTGGTGGGTTATAGTGACACTGTCTACTGTTGGATATGGCGATGCCATACCGGAAACGGGGCTTGGAAAAGGCCTTGGTGCAGTCATCATGATCCTGGGGGTCGGTATGGTTGCACTGCCCGCAGGCATGCTGGCTTCACGATTTTCACAGGTTATGCACCGGCAACGCGAATTGTTTCGCCGTTTCGTCGAGGAAAATATCAAATCTGACGGTAGTGTATCTGAGGAGCTCATTGATCAGCGCAGGCAGGAATTATTCATCAGTCGGGGCGAGGCAAAGTCCGTCATCGCCAATTGCATCGAGGAGTCGCAGCGTCAAATCAACTATTGCCCGAATTGCGGAAGTAAATTGCGCGGTGGTAGCACCTGACCGGTGAACTTTGCTACGGCCTGTCGAAGGGTTCCTCACTCACCAGCCGTTTTTCTTCACATTCTCCCATGCCTTGCATCATCAGTCCGTACCACCGTGCAGCGGGTCCCGCAGTTAAGCCGTGCAGGATGACACTCAGCGCCACCGTGACGATTACAATGGCGAACATCGTGTTTTGGTTTTCCAGACTCAGGTGCTCGAGAATCAGCAAAACAAACAGGATGGAAGCCAGACCACGTGGCCCGAACCAGCCGAGGAATGCAGACGTAACCGGCTTGACGCCTGTACCCAGGAGCGACAGGTGAACGGGTAACATGCGTAATACGGTCAATGCGAGCAGGCCGAACAGGATGTGATTCATGGTTATCGTGGCCATCGCCTGCGGGATCATGACAGCGCCAAAGGCAGTAAAGGTGAGCAGGACCAGGATTTGACCCTCCGACTCGGCAAATTCATAAAGGAACTTGCATTTATGTTGCATGACGTTGCCAAAAGTCAGACCCGCTACAAATGCGGCAATGAAGCCATTGCCGTGGATGGCCTCTGCCAGTGCAAATGCACCGAAGGCCAAGCCCAGTGCAATGATCCCTTCAGCATCTTCGGACATCCATTGCGTCCGATAACACAGCGACACGAGTTTTGCGCCCGCATAACCCATGGCAATTCCGGCGAGCGGTCCCAGCACGACCTGTTTGATACCAAAAGTGAGCCACATGCCGGCATCGGCCTCTCCGTTAACGCTGCTTACGTACGCCGCAAAAACCAGCACAATGGGCAGAGCGATGCCGTCGTTCAGGCCACTTTCAACATTGAGCGCCTGGCGTATCCGCACCGGCACGATGCGATTGGAAACCACCGCCTGGCCAAGCGCGGCATCAGTAGGGGCGAGAATAGCCGCCAGCAAGGCGGCCTCCCAGAGCCCCAAGCCGTCGAACAGTAACAGAGCGGCCAGGACGCCCAGGGCGATGGTCAGTGGCATACCAATCAGCAGCATGCGCACAGGCAGGTTGTGATCACGGCGCAACTGGACCAGGTCAATGCTGGCCGCATCGGAAAATAACACCAGGATCAAGGTAACTTCGGCCAGAAAATGTAAGCCTTCGTTGCTGATCTGCAGCGGAATCAGTCCGAAAACAGCGGTGCCGGCCAGCAAACCGAACACAGTGAACAGCATCGGCCCGGTCAGGATTGATCCTTTGATTTTACGGCTGATCAGTCCATAGCCGATCAAAACCAGCATGAAAATCAGTATGGCGGTGAAATTCACGGTTTTCGGCGCCTCCCTCTCACTTATTCAGGTTCCAGTGCACACATTGTACCGCTTACGAAAAACGGTCAGTTCGAAGTTATTTATGTTCTCGTCGTGTGACTCCCGAATTTGCAGCGACTCGAAGCCCGGATGTGAATTTGTCTTGTACAAAATAAATCGCGTCAAAATCGATTCGAGTTGAGACGAAATTAAAAGCAGTGTACTTTTAATACTAATTGATGTGGAATTCAGAAATATTTAAATATTCAGATAATTTGCTAAATCAGGGGCAACGAAGGTCGAACTATCTGTGAACAACGCTTGAACTGCTTATGAGTCAATCAGTTCTATTTGCAAACCCGCATCGGATACTAGACTGCCTTCAACTTCAAATA
>Ga0114950_10002949_pt1 | contig 13137 bp, 10 predicted proteins | sample N075metaG_FD_83503 | JGI IMG/M metagenome (GOLD analysis project Ga0114950, IMG submission 83503) | Deep subsurface microbial communities from Kermadec Trench to uncover new lineages of life (NeLLi) - N075 metaG | ecosystem: Environmental > Aquatic > Marine > Ocean trench > Sediment | place...
CGCAGCATGGCAAGCTGCTTATGAACCGCGTTCATCTTGGGCGCGGGTTTCTTGGCCCCAGCTTTCTTCATGGGGGCCTTCTTCGCCACGGCGCGCTTCTTGGCCATGGGCTTGCGCGTTGCCTTGCGGATCGTGGCCTTCTTCGCCACGGCCTTCTTCACGGTGCGCTTCTTGGCCACGGGCTTGCGCGTTGCCTTGCGGACCGCGGCGCGGGCCGGTGAGGACTTAGCGCCGGCGCGGCGCGTGGAAGCAGATTTCAATTGCGGCTTTCGAACCATGCTCGGCTTCTTCCGCTTCGTTGACCTGACAGCCATGGTGAAAATCCTTTCGGTTGTTTGATCAAGATCGCGCCCGGACAATCAGGCGAAAATAAATAAACCGGGCGAATTAGTAGGTTGAGAAGGTTAAGAAAACATGACTTTCTGATCGGCTTATGGGCCATCGCCGGAGACCGATTCGACCGTGCGGGCAGGTTCGACCGTGCGGGCGATGGCGCCGGTGCGCTAAAACGGCAGGTGCGATTCGAGCCCCATCTCGCGCGCCAGGTCGCGAAGGTCGGCGCGGGTATCTTCGGGAAAGACAAGCCCATCGCGCCGATTGCGGGCGTCGGCCCGCGCCTCGATCTCGCCGGGAAATAACACCTCGTCGAAACCGTCCGCCGGCGGCACCGATTTGAGATCGCCGATCAGCTTCTCCATATCGGCCTCGAATTCCGCCAGCGGCCGGAACGCGGCGATGTCGAGCGCCAAGGCCATGTGCCCCGCACCGCTCCTTGTTTCGGCCTGGTAGGGACCGCTTACGCCGCCGAGGAAATTGGCGCCCGTGAGCACCCCCGAAAGCACGTCCATCATCACCGAAATGCACGAGCCCTTGTGATCGCCCATGGGCAGGATCAACCCGGCAATGCCCTCCGCGGGGTCGGTGGTGGGGGCCCCCGCCGCATTCATGGCCCAGCCCGCCGGGATCTCCTCGCCGCGCTGCTTGGCGAGATAGAGCTTGCCCCGGGCGACCGCCGTATTGGCGATATCGAGGACCACCGGCCCATGGGCCCCACCCGGTGCGGCGATGGACCACGGGTTATTGCCGAGCAATTTTTCGCGGCCGCCCCAGGGGGCCATGGCGGGGCTGGCGTTGGTTGCAAGGAAGCCGACGCAGGACCGCGCCGCGGCCATGCGGGTGAAGTACATGGCGGTGCCGAAATGGTTGGAATTGCGCACCGCCACGGCGCCGATGCCGTGTTCCTTGGCGCGGGCGATAGCCTCGTCCATGGCCTTGGCCGCCAACACCTGGCCGATGCCGTCATGGCCGTCGATCACCGCAACGGCACCGCCATCGACCACCAATTCGGGCGCGGTCAACGCCGCCATGACGCCCGATTTCAGCCTCGCGGCATACCACGGCAGTCGCAGCACGCCGTGGGACTGGTGCCCCCAAAGATCGGCCTGGACCAGGCTGTCGGCAAACAGGCGCGCATCGCTCTCGGGGACGCCATGGGCGCGAAACACCGCGGCGGCGAAATCGATCAGGGGCTCGGGCGCGATGGCGGTCATCGCCGTTGGGCTCAGGCCCCGCCCTCGATGGCGGCGGCGATGGCGGATCCTAAGCTTTCGGTGGTGGCGCCGCCGCCCATGTCCGGGGTCAACGCCTTGGGATCGGTGAGGACCTGCTCGATGGCCGCCTCCACCGCCTGGGCGGCAACGGCTTGCCCCAGGTGATCCAGCATCAGGGCGCCGGACCAGATCTGGCCGATGGGATTGGCGATGCCCTTGCCGGCGATGTCGGGCGCCGAACCGTGGACCGGTTCGAACATCGAGGGGCACTCGCGCTCGGGATTGATATTGGCCGACGGCGCGATGCCGATGGAACCGGCCACCGCCGGCCCCAGGTCGGACAAGATATCGCCGAACAGGTTGGAGCCCACCACCACGTCGAACCAATCGGGATGAAGCACGAAATGGGCGGTCAGGATATCGATGTGGTACTGGTCGGTGGCGATGTCCGGGTAGGCCGCCGCCATGGCCCGGAATCGTTCGTCCCAAAAGGGCATGGTGTGGATGATGCCGTTGGATTTGGTGGCCGAGGTCAGGTGTTTCGCGGGGCGGGACCGGGCCATTTCAAAGGCGTATTTCAGGACCCGGTCGACACCCCGGCGGGTAAAGATGGATTCCTGGACCACCATTTCCTGATCGGTGCCCTCATAAAGCCGGCCGCCGATTTCCGAATACTCGCCCTCGGTGTTTTCGCGCACCACGACGAAGTCGATGTCTTCCGCCGACCGGCCGGCCAGCGGCGACTTCACGCCAGCGAGCAGGCGCACGGGACGCAGGTTGATGTATTGCCGCATGTGGCGGCGGATGGGGATCAACAGCCCCCACAGAGATATGTGATCGGGCACCCCGGGGAAGCCGACGGCGCCGAGGAAGATGGCGTCATGGGGCATCAATTGCTCCAGCCCGTCTTCCGGCATCATGCGTCCGGTCTCGGCATAGGTCGCGCAGCTCCAGGGAAATTCGGTCCATTGGAAGGAAAAGCCGAAGCGCCGTCCCGCGGCGTCCAGCGCACGGATGCCTTCGGGCACCACCTCCCGGCCGATGCCGTCGCCGGCGATCACCGCGATCTTGTAAGTCTCCACCATGCTCTCGCCTTTCGAACTCGGCCTGGGGGCGGCGCACGCCCGGGGCCCTTGGCTGGGCCCCTTTCATAGCCGGGATCAACCGCCGGGGGAAAGCGGAATGGTGCCCCACCATTCGCGCGCCATGGCCATAAAACCGGGCCGTGAAGTTTCCGGCCGGGGCGTTTTCGCCGCGAACCGCTAGACTGGGCGCCAGCGCCGGGGCCCCCCGGCGGAAAAATCGGCCGGACGCGACCATGACCCTGGACCAGATCCTCATCAGCGCCATCATCGCCGCCGTATTGGGGCTCTTCCTGTGGGGCCGGTGGCGCTACGACGTGGTCGCCGTCCTGGCCTTGGTCACCGCCACGTTGTCGGGCATCGTCCCCGCCGAGGCCATGTTCGCCGGCTTCGGCCACCCGGCGACGGTCACCGTCGCCCTGGTGCTGATTCTCAGCCGGGGGCTTCAGAACGCCGGCGCCATCGACATCGTCGCCAAATACCTGCTGCCGCCTCTGGCGCGCCCCGAGGCCCTATCGGGGCACTGGGCACGGTGGCGGCCGGATTATCCGCCGTCATGAACAATGTGGGGGCGCTGGCGCTGCTGATGCCCGCCGCGCTCTCGTCGGCGGCCCGGGCCAAGCGGTCCGCCGCCCAGGTCCTGATGCCGGTCTCCTTCTGCTCCATCCTGGGCGGCTTGGTCACCCTCATCGGCACGCCGCCCAACATCATCATTGCCAGCTTCCGGGGCGATATCCAAGGCGTGCCGTTTTCCATGTTCGACTTCACCCCGGTGGGCGCCGCGGTGGCCGTCGCCGGCATCGTTTTCGTCGCCGTCATCGGCTGGCGCCTGATCCCGCCGGCGCGCCGGACCGCGCCCTCGGCGGCCGAAGCCATCCATATCGAGGATTATGTGAGCGAGGCCCGCGTCGGCGAAGACAGCGCCGCCATCGGCCAAAGGCTGAGGGAGCTCGACGCCAAGGCCGACGAGCACGACGCGGTGATCCTGGAGGTCCTGCGCCACGGCCGCAGATTAGCGCTTTCCGGGCGGCGCCTCGACATCGATGCGGGCGACGTGCTGCTGATCCAGGCCGGACCCGACGCGCTGGAACGGGTGCTCAAGGTTCTCGATCTCACCGCCGCGGCCAAGCGCGCCACACCCGGCGCGGTCCTCGGCGGCGAGGAGATATCGGTCATGGAAGCGGTGGTCGCGGCGCGTTCGCCGTTGATCGGCCACACCCTGGTGACCATTAGGCTGAGGAGCCGTTACGGGGTTAATCTGCTGGCCGTGTCCCGCGCCGGAACACCGATTCGCAACCGGCTCAAGAATTTCCGTTTCCGGGAAGGCGACGTACTGCTTTTGGAAGGCGACGCCGAGAACCTGCCCGACGCCGCGGCCCGCCTCAGGTGCCTGCCCCTGGCCCAACGGGACATCACCCTCGGCAAGCTTCACCTGACGGGCATGGCGATCCTTGTTTTCGTCATCGCCATTGCCGCCGCGGCGCTCGGCCTAGTCGCCCTGCCCGCCGCCCTGGCGGTCGCGGCCACCGCCATGGTGCTGTTCAATATCGTCCCCCTGCGCGACCTTTACGAGGCCATAGACTGGCCGGTGGTGGTGCTGATCGGCGCCATGATTCCGGTGGGCGGCGCGCTGCAGACCACGGGCGCCACGGGGTTCCTGATCGACGGGCTTCTGAAGGTGGCCGCGGGGGCCTCGCCGGTGTACGTGCTGGTGATGGTCATGGTGGTGACCATGACCCTGTCGGACGTCATCAACAATGCGGCGACGGCGGTGGTGATGGCGCCCATCGGCGCCGGGCTCGCCCATGGCCTCGGCGTCAGCCCCGACCCTTTTTTGATGGCCGTCGCCATATCCGCCTCCTGCGCCTTCCTGACCCCCATCGGCCATCAGAACAACACCCTGATCATGGGACCGGGCGGCTATCATTTCGGTGATTACTGGCGCATGGGGCTGCCCCTGGAGGCAGTGGTGATCGTCGTCAGCGTGCCGCTTTTGCTGGTGATCTGGCCGCTGTGAGGGACCGGCCCGTCAACACTCCTTGAACGGCGCCACGGTGTGGGCGTGGTTGAGAGGACCGTGCCCGGCGCCGAAGCCCGGCGCCGTGGCGATGGCCTTTTGCACGTAAGCCCAGGCCCGGGCGACGGCGGGCTCGAGGGCCAGGCCCTGGGCCAGGCCCGCGGCGATGGCCGACGCCAGGGTGCAGCCGGTGCCGTGGGTATGGCGGGTGTCCAAGCGCCGGCATTGGAATTTGCGGACGCCGTGGGGCCCCACCAGTACGTCCACCAGCGTATCGCCGGCCAAGTGGCCGCCCTTGAGAAGCACCGCCGCCGGGCCGAGATCGCGCAGCGCCCGGGCGGCGGCCTCCATGGCCCCAGTGCCTTCGATGGCCTCGCCCAAAAGGGCCTCGGCCTCGGGGATATTGGGGGTGGCCAGCGCCGCCTTGGGCAACAGCTTAGTCTTGAGCGCCTCCACCGCGTCGGGCCGCAGTAGGCTTGCCCCGCCCTTCGCCACCATCACCGGGTCGACCACCAGGGGCAGGTCCGCGCCATGGGCCTCCAAGGTCGCCGCCACTCTCTCGATCACCGGCGCGTCCACGAGCATTCCGGTCTTCACGCAATCGGCGCCGATATCACTGAGCACGGCGACCATCTGGGCTTCGATGAAATCGGGCGAAACCGCTTCCACACCATGGACGCCCAAGGTGTTCTGGGCGGTGAGCGCGGTGATCGCGGTGGCGGCAAAGCCGTCCAGCGCGGTGACCGCCTTGATGTCCGCCTGGATTCCGGCGCCGCCGCCGGAATCGGATCCGCCGACGATCAGCACCCGTCCCTGCATGGCATCCTCTCGTCTTGGAACCAAGGGATAAGGCGCGGTTGGCCGCGGCTTGGCAACGGCTTAGCGCCCGCCCGCGGAGGCGATCGCCGCGGCCACGTCGTCCACCACCGCGCCGATTAAAATCTCGTCGGCCCCTTCGGCCATGATCCGGACCACGGGCTCGGTCCCCGATTCGCGGATCAACAGGCGCCCCTTGCCTTTGATGCGCTGCTCGCCCAGGGCGATGGCTTGCTTGACCGCCTTGGTCTCCAGCGGCCGGCCCGGCCCCATGGGGACGGATTTGAGGATCTGGGGCTTGGGTTCGAAGGGGCGGAGAACCCCGGAAGCGGGGCCGCCGGAATGCACCAAGGCGGCAAGCGCCTGGAGCGCCGCCATCAAGCCGTCGCCGGTGGTGGCGTAATCGCCGAGCACGATGTGCCCCGACTGCTCGCCGCCGAGGTTGATGCCGTCCGCGGTCATGCGTTCCACCACATAGCGGTCGCCGACCTGGGTGCGGACCAAGCCGATCCCCAGGGTCCGCAGGTAGTCCTCGAGGCCGATATTGGACATCACCGTCGCCACCACGGCACCGCCAGCCAGCCGGCCGGATTCGCTCCACGACCGCGCGATCACCGCCAAAAGCTGGTCGCCGTCCACCAGCGCCCCGGTTTCATCGGCCATGACGATCCGGTCCGCGTCGCCGTCCAGGGCAAGGCCCAAATCGGCGCCCCTCTCCACCACCGCCCGGCACATGGCCTCGGGCGCGGTGGAACCGCGTTCCGCGTTGATGTTGTAGCCGTCGGGTTCGACACCGAGCGCCACTACTTCGGCGCCGAGCTCGTGAAGGATGGTAGGGGCGACCTTATAGGCGGCACCGTTGGCGCAATCGGCCACGATCTTCATGCCTTCCAGCCTGAGCCCCTTGGGGAAGCAAGCCTTGACGTGTTCGATATAGCGGCCGACGGCGTCGTCGAGGCGGGTGGCACGGCCGAGATCCGCCGGCAGGGCGAGCCGATCGGACATGCCGGCGCCCATTCGCGCCTCGATGCGGCTTTCGGTATCGTCGGAGAGCTTGAAGCCATCGGGCCCGAACAGCTTGATGCCGTTATCCTCGAACGGGTTGTGGGAGGCCGAAATCATGACCCCGAGATCGGCCCGAAGCGAGCGGGTGAGCATGGCCACCGCCGGAGTGGGCAATGGCCCGACCAGCACCACGTCCATGCCGACGGCGATGAAACCCGCCGTCAGCGCCGGTTCCAGCATGTAGCCCGACAGCCGCGTGTCCTTGCCGATCACCGCGCGATGGGGCTTGGCGCCACGGCTGAATTCGAGCCCCGCCGCCATCCCCACCGCAAGGGCGATATCGGCGGTCATGGGTGCGACATTGGCCTTGCCGCGGATGCCGTCGGTACCGAAGTATTTTCTCGCGCTCATGATTCCATCACCGAAAGGTTTGCGGCGGCGCCGCACCTTCCCCATGGTCCACCTTGCCCGTCGTCAGTATCCATGACCTTAGAGCGCAATCCGGCCAAATGGAACCATTTGGCGCGTCGTCCCCTAGGCGGCGGCGAAACCACCGGAGCGAACGGTTACGCTCCCTCCCCGCCGCCGTGGAGCGCCCGCCACACTTCCACCGCCTGGCGGGTTTCCGCGGCATCGTGGGCGCGGACCATTTGGACGCCCTGATTGAGCCCCGCGACGGTGGCGGCGATGGAGCCCGGCAATCGGGCCTTTGGCCGTTGCTCACCGGTGAGTTGCCCGATAAAGCTCTTGCGCGACACGCCGATCAGGACGGCGCAGCCCAAGCCGTGGAACAGCGACAGATGGGAGAGGATGGCGAGGTTGTGTTCCAGCGACTTGCCGAAACCGATTCCGGGATCGATGGCAATGCGGGCGCGGGCGATCCCCGCCGCCTCGCACGCTTCGATGCGCCCTTCCAGGTAATCGAATATTTCCGCCGGCGGATGGTGGTAGGCGGAGGCCGCCTGCATGGTCTTGGGTTCCCCCTGGCAATGCATGAGGATCACCCCCACGCCCAAATCGGCGGCCACGGCCAGCGCGCGATGGTCGCCCGCCAAGGCCGAGACATCGTTGATGATGGACGCCCCCGCCGCCACCGCTTTTTCCATCACTTCGGCCTTGCGGCTGTCGATGGAGATCACCGCCCCCAATGGGGCGGCGGCCAGGGCCTCGATCACCGGAACCACGCGCCGCTGTTCCTCCGCCGCGGCCACCGGGTCGGACCCGGGCCGCGTCGATTCACCGCCGATATCGAGGATCGCCACGCCGGCTTGGACATGCTCACGCCCCCGTGCGATGGCCGCCTCCAGGGTCGCGTAATCACCGCCGTCGGAAAAGCTGTCGGAGGTGACGTTGAGCACGCCCATGATGCGCGGCTCATCGAAGCAGATCCCCGCGAAGGGGGGCCGTTGATCGGTAAGCCGCGCCAGCAGGCCATGGATCCGCGCCCGGTGATCCTGGCCGAGTCCGGCGGCCCAGGCCGCCAGATCGTCCAGGCTTCCACGCCCGGTGACGCTATGGCAGCCGTCGCGCGCCACCACTTCGATTTGGTCGAACCCGGCCCAGGCGCCGCCAATCCGGGCGGCGGGCCGCGCCAAGGCGACCGCCCCGCAAAGCGGGCGCAGGTAAAGGGCGGTTCTATCGGTGGGATGAAGATCGGAAAGCGGCGTCGTCACGGCCGGGGGCTCCCCAGGTCGATGCCCGTCGCCGCAAAATGCGGCACCGTCACGATCAGCCTTCCGGCTGGGGTTCCGGTTCGATGACCGGTCCCTTGGATTTAGCCTTATGCCCGGAACTCGGCACCGAGGAGCGCGTGCCGGCGTCCGATGGCGGTTCTTCGGATACACGGACGATGGTGCCGCCGGCCAGCAGGATCTTGACCTCGTCACCCGACAGGGTTTCGTAATCCAAAAGCCCCTTGGCCAATTTATGCAGGTCGTCCTCGTGTTCCGTCAGGATCTTGCGGGCGAAGGATTCGCCCTTCTCGATGATGACGCGGATTTCCTCGTCGATGATCTTGGCGGTGGCGTCGGACACGTTCTTGCGCTGGGTCACCGAATGGCCGAGGAAAATCTCTTCCTCATTGTCCGAATACCGGAGCGGCCCAAGCCTGTCGCTCATGCCCCACTCGGTGACCATGCGGCGCGCCATGTCGGTTGCCTGGCGGATATCGCTGGCCGCCCCGGTGGTCACGTTGTCGGGTCCGAAAACCATTTCCTCGGCGACCCGCCCACCGAACGCCATGGCGATGGTCGAGTGCAACTCGATCTTGGCGTAGCCGTAACGATCCCTCTCGGGCAACGATACGGTCAAGCCCAAGGCGCGGCCGCGCGGAATAATGGTGACCTTATGCAAGGGATCGTGCTTGGGCGCGTGCAGCGCCACCAGCGCGTGGCCGGCCTCGTGATAGGCGGTGAGCTTGCGTTCCTCCTCGGTCATCACCATGGACCGCCGCTCGCTGCCCATCATGACCTTGTCCTTGGACTCTTCCAGTTCCGCCATGGTGACCATGCGGAGGCCCTTACGGGCGGCAAGCAAGGCCGCCTCGTTCACCAGATTGGCGAGATCGGCGCCGGAAAAGCCGGGCGTGCCCCGGGCGATCACTCGGGGCTCCACATCGGGCGCCAACGGCACCTTGCGCATATGGATCTTGAGGATTTTCTCGCGGCCGAGAATGTCGGGATTGGGCACCACCACCTGGCGGTCGAAACGGCCCGGCCGCAACAGCGCCGGGTCGAGCACGTCGGGCCGGTTGGTGGCGGCGATGAGGATGACGCCTTCATTGGCCTCGAAGCCGTCCATTTCCACCAGCAGCTGATTGAGGGTCTGTTCACGCTCGTCATTGCCGCCACCGAGGCCGGCGCCCCGATGCCGCCCGACGGCGTCGATTTCATCGATGAAGATGATGCAAGGCGCGTTCTTCTTGCCCTGTTCGAACATGTCGCGCACGCGGCTCGCCCCGACACCGACGAACATCTCGACGAAATCGGAGCCCGATATGGTGAAGAACGGCACGTTGGCCTCGCCGGCGATGGCCCGGGCGAGAAGGGTTTTCCCGGTGCCCGGCGGCCCCACCAGCAACAGGCCCTTGGGAATCTTGCCGCCCAGGCGCTGGAACTTCTGGGGATGCTTCAGGAAATCGACCACTTCCTCCAGTTCCTGCTTGGCCTCGTCGATTCCCGCCACGTCATCGAAGGTGACCCGGCTCAATTTCTCGGTCAAGAGCTTGGCCCGTGACTTGCCAAAGCCCATGGCCTTGCCGGCACCCGACTGCATTTGACGCATGAAGAAGATCCAGATGCCGATCAGCAGAAGCATCGGGAACCAGGACAACAGGATGCCGAGAAGCGATGGCGATCCTTCCTCGGACGGCGCCGCCGTGATCTTCACGCCCTTCTTGGTGAGACGCTCGACCAAAGTGGGGTCGTCGGGTGCGTAGCTTTTGAAGGGCGCCCCGCCTTCGAAGGTGCCTTCGATGCTTTTGCCCCTGATGGTAACGTCATTGACCTCACCCCGATCCACCGCCGCGATGAATTCGGAAAAGGCGAGCTCGGTGCTGCGCGGCCCGCCGCTCGGCGCTTGGAAAAGGTTGAAGACGGCGATCAAAAGGAGCCCGATAATGACCCACAGCGCCAGATTTCGACCGAACTTATTCACCCTCTATCCCTCAAATCCACGATCAAACCTACGCGGCAAATGCGGACCGTCGGTTGACGGCGACCAATCCGCATATGATATCCTGGTAGATAGTGATTCCTGGGCCGATTCACAAGCTCTTATCCCGGGGCCCGATCACACCGGAGACTCCGTCTCCGCCATCGTCTCTGCCATCCCGAAAACGGTACCCGCCAACGGTTCGGGGGGCAAGGGGCGGATTCCCTTGATAGTCAGACTAGCAAGACTACCGGCGCGCCGTCTATAGCCGAGGTGCGGCACCTCGACCACGCCCAAATGATCCCCCAAGGCGGGCAACCCCACCCGGACCGCGCCGGGCAGGAGCCTCGGGCGCCCACCGGCGGCCCCCGAAAAACCCGCGGCGTCGGTCTTGATGCGTGCCCAGCCGTCGCGTCCCAGCGGCGCCAGGGTCATGGATGCCCGCTTGCGCCTTCCCTTTACGGCACCAAGTTCGACCCGGAAACGTCCGTCCCAGAGGACCGTCCCGGGGCCGTGGACCCTCATGGGCGGGCCCTGCGCCGCCGGTTCCCGGCAGACCAGCAGCGCCCCGGCCGGCGCCTTCCGGATGGCACAGCCGCCGAGTGTCCGGGCCCGGCCCGGGCCGGCGATTTCACGGTAGAGCCTGGCCAGGCGTTCGAAGCGCGGCGCATAGGCGGCCCCGCCGACCACGGCTAGCACCCTGGAAAGCGCCCTCAACCCCACGGGCACCGGCGCCGCCAACAGCCCATGGCGGTCGAGAAGGACGAATCCCGCCGGATCGGGCGCCGCCGCCAGGGCCAGAAGCCGGGCGACGGCTTGGTCCATCACCACGCGGTCGCGGCCCAGGCGTCCGGCGGTCCCGGCAATCCGCTCCGGCGTAAGCCCGGCCGCCTTCAGTTCCGGCAGGGCGCGGCGCGTGCGCACCCGGGCGAATCGGCTATCTTGGTTTGACGGGTCCTCCAACCAGTCCTGACCGCATCCCTTGAGATAGGCGCGCAAGTCGTCTTTCGGCACCGTCAAGAACGGCCGCAACAATCGCACCCCTTGGCGCTCCACCACCGGCGCCATGGCGGCCAGGCCGTAGAGCCCGCTGCCACGTTCCAGCCGCATGAGAAAGGTTTCCGCCTGATCGTCGAGGTGATGGGCCAACAGCAGGTGCAGGATCCCCTTGGCGCGGCACCGATCTTCCAACAAACGGTACCGCGCGCCGCGCGCCGCCGCCTGAAGATTGGCCCGCCCCGCCGAAGAACCCCGGTCCCAGGTGAGGATGTGGTGCCGAATGGCCCGTGCCCCGAGCGCGCGATGGACCCAAAGGGCCTCGCGCCGGGAAGCCGCCCGCAGCCGATGATCGACGGTGAAGGCGGTCACCGCCCCCCCCTTGGCCCGGGCCCATCGGTCGGCCAGCAGGACCAGCGCCATGCTGTCGCCCCCGCCCGAGACGGCGACGGCCAACTCGACCCCGGGCTCGAAGGGGAAAAATTCCTCCATGGCCGCGGCGAAACGTCTCCCAAGACCGGACCCGGGCGGGGATGTCCTGATCATGGGACCGCTCGGCTGAATCGACATTCCGGGTGCGGAGAAAGCAAGGCGCGGCCCGCCCTCAGCGGCAGCGAAACTTCTTGCGCTGGGCCCGGGCACGGGACCGGACCGACCGCGAAGCCTTGGGAAATTCCTTGAGAAGCCGCTTGAAGGTGGTGCACGCGCTTTTTTTCTTATCGATCGCGGCAAGGGACATGCCGAGCTTCAGGAGATTGTCCGGCGCCTTGGCGCTGCCGGGGTACTTTTGATACCCCTTGGCGAAGACCGCGGCGGCCGCCCGGAAAGCCCTCCGCACGTAATGGGTTTCCCCCAGCCAGTATTGAGCGTTGCCGGCCAGCCGGTGCTTGGGATGGACCGCGACGAAGGCCGTGAAGGCCCGTTCGGCGCCGCCAAAATCGGAACGGAATAAGAGATCGGATGCGTATTTATACTGCACCTCCGGCGTGCCCTTGGGCAGCACCGGGGCCGCCTTGGCCGTCGACTTGACGGGCCTATTGAGTGTTTGCGGGAGCCGGGCGGTTCCCGGCTTCGCGGCCCCGGGGCGTTCAAGCGCTCGAAGCGGGATGGTGCCCAGCACGCCGGGTGGCGCGGGCGCGGCGCTCAAATTGGGAGCGGCAACCGGCGCCGCGTTGGTCGACCCGCCAGGGGGGGGAGCGCCAGACGCCACGGGCCCAGCCACGGCAGGCCGGGCTTCGAGGGCCTTCAGGCGAAAATCGATGTCCGAGGTCAGTTTGTCGAGACGTTTCCTGACGCCGTTGATGGCGTGTTGCAACTCTTCCATCTTGCCCGTGAAACCGCGCATCTGGGATTCGAATTCATCAAGGCGTACCTGCATCGCCGCGGCGAGGTTGAGCGCGCCCGTAACCCCCACGGCAGCGGCGCCGGGCCCAGGCACGCCGGCGCCACGGTAGACTTGGCGCTGCAGCGTCGTCATTTCCCGTTGCAGACGATCTATGCGGTTGATCAGGGCCTGGACGTCGCCCTGGCCGGCACGGGACTGGGCCCACGCCGCCCCGGGGCCCGTCACGGTGGCGGTACCGAGGGCCATGGCAAACGCCAAAACCCCGAGCATCCCGGCGGCGCGGCTTTTGGACGCGACCAGAAAAGGCCCCGATCCGGCGGGTTTGGGACAACGAGTGGTCGGCTGCATGACAAAAAGCATGGGCGGGATTCTAGGCACAATTAAGGCGCCCGCCCAGCGCACCATCCGGTTGACCGAAACTTGGCGACCGGATGGCGGCCGCGGAACCGGCGGGCGCCCGATATTTACCGCGCTGGTTTCGGGTCAGGCCCCGGGGGCGCGAACAGCACTCACGGCGCGGCGATTTTGCGCCCAAGCGGCATCATTGGAACCGGCCACCGCGGGACGTTCCTTGCCGTAGGATATGGTCCGGATGCGGTTCGGATTGACGCCGAGCGCCACCAAATAGTTCTTGGCCGAATTGGCCCTCCGTTCACCCAGGGCGAGGTTGTATTC
>Ga0114950_10002951_pt1 | contig 13135 bp, 8 predicted proteins | sample N075metaG_FD_83503 | JGI IMG/M metagenome (GOLD analysis project Ga0114950, IMG submission 83503) | Deep subsurface microbial communities from Kermadec Trench to uncover new lineages of life (NeLLi) - N075 metaG | ecosystem: Environmental > Aquatic > Marine > Ocean trench > Sediment | place...
ATCGTCTCTCGGCGAACGTGCGCTTCGGATGGCTGAACACGGCGGGCACGGGATTATTCATCGTCTACAATGAAATCCAAGGGATCGACGAACTCGACGGTCCACTCGGTCGCTCGTTGACCCTGAAGTATACCCGGCAGCTCAACGTGCTTGGGGGGTAGGAGCGGGTCCGCTGCGCTCCGCCGTGCGGTTCCATCCCTCGTTGGCGGCACCACCCGTGGCCGACACCCTTGAGGCGATCTACTTTGCCTCCGGAATGACGACCACCCTCGACCCTCGCCGACTCCGAACGCTTCTTCTGGAGCACTACGACGCGCATCGCCGTGACCTCCCTTGGCGAGAAAGCCGGGAGCCGTACCGCGTGTGGGTCTCCGAGATCATGCTCCAGCAGACGCGTGTAGAGACCGCGATTCCATACTACCGCCGGTGGATGGAGCGTTTTCCCACGGTCGAGGCACTTGCTGACGGGGACGAGGAGACCGTGCTGAAGGCCTGGGAGGGGCTTGGCTACTATTCGCGGGCCCGGAATCTCCGTCGCTCGGCCCTGATCGTGAGGGAGCGGCTCGGTGGGGTGCTTCCGCAGGACTCTCGGAGTCTCAAGAAGCTTCCGGGGATCGGCGAGTACAGCGCGGGCGCCATCGCGAGCATCGCCTACGGGGAGGTGGTGCCCGCCGTGGATGGGAACGTGCGGCGTGTCCTGTCCCGGCTCTTCGACCTGGCGGACCCCACGGACGTGAGCCTTAGGACACTAGCCGGTGAGCTCGTCGATCCTGATCGTCCCGGAGACTGGAACCAGGCGCTCATGGAGCTGGGAGCCACGATTTGCACTCCCCGGGCCCCCCGCTGCGAGGCATGTCCGTTGACCGGAGATTGCCGGGCCCTGGCCGAGGGTACGCAGGAGCTGAGGCCCACCTCGAAGCGCCGGCCGCTTAAGCGTACCGTTTCCTACGCGGTGCTGGTCGCACGCAACCCGGCCGGCGAGCTACTCATGGTCCGTCGTCCGCCCGACGGTCTCCTGGGTGGACTTTGGGAGTTTCCGGCGGTCGAGATCGGGGTGGAGGACCCACCGCCTGAGGACCACTCACCTATGGGAGGCGCACCCCGTGTGGGGAGCCCGCTCTACGATCGATGCCGGGCCCGCCTGGAGAACCTGGGTGTCCAGCTATCCGCCCCAACGTTTCGCTTCAGGGTCCTGCCGGAGGTCCGTCATACGTTCACTCATCTCAAGGCGGTGTACCATCCGATGTTGGTGGTCGGCGCGCGATCCGGAGGGGCAAAAGCGATTCGCTCGAACGGGCCGGTGCCGGACGAACACGAAGGCGATCATAACTCCGAGCACCAATGGGTCCTGCCTGACCAGGCGGACCAGCTCCCGCTCCCAGTCGCCCAGAGGAGGATCCTCGATCTGGCCTGGGCTAGGCGCTGACACCTCCGAACGGATCGAACCCTTTGTAGCCCTGGGGCGGAGGAGTTTCATGGCGGGCCTTCGCGTAGCTGCCGCTGACCGAGCGGCTGATCTTCCGATCTGCCGCCAGCGCTTCCAAGACGAGCTCACATGCTCCCGCCCGTAATCCGTCTGAGCACGACTTCGGGGCGAGGCCGACCGCTTTAACCAACTTCAGAAGCCCAGGAACGATCTCGAAGCCCTTAATACAGGCCTCCGCCGAGCTGTCGGACCCCACCTGGAGCGCACCTCCCTGCTCGAAGTACTCGACGATCTCCTCGACATCTGAGCCGCCTGCGAGCGCTCCAAACACACCGCTAGCGGCCGAGCTGATCAACTCACGCGCGATCCGGTCAGAGCCCTGCAGCTCTCCTTCGTACTCGAGTTCCATCTTCCCGGTGATGGCGGGCAGGGCTCCGTAGAGGTCGGCCACGCGGGGGACGACGTGGTCCTCGGCGAGCAAGAGCGCCCTACGTTCGGCCGACGATACAACGCTCTCGAGTACGGTGATCGGCATACGCTGGCTGACGCCCGAGCGCTGGTCGATCCGCTTGTCATCTCGGGCCAGAAAGACGATGCGCTCGACGAGCTCCGCGATGAAGTCCGGGATCTCGATCTGAACGCCATCCCGGTCGACCCAGGCCTCCTGCCGAGTGATGTCCATGCCGATGGAGAGTTCGGTGGGATAGTGCGTCTGGATTTCGGCGCCGATCCTGTCCTTGAGCGGAGTGATGATCTTTCCGCGCGCCGTGTAGTCCTCAGGATTGGCCGTAAACACGAGGAAGACGTCCAGAGGCAAGCGGATGGGGTACCCCTTCACCTGCACGTCACCCTCTTGGAGGATGTTGAAGAGGCCGACCTGAATCTTCCCCGCAAGATCGGGCAGTTCGTTCATCGCGAAGATGCCGCGGTTGGCCCGAGGGAGAAGTCCATAGTGAATCGTCAGCTCATCTGCGAGGATGTGTCCTCCCCGGGCGGCCTTGATGGGGTCCACATCCCCGATGATGTCGGCCATGGTCACATCGGGCGTCGCCAGTTTTTCAACGAAGCGACTATCCCGGTTCACCCAGGCGACCGGTGCCTCGTCACCCTGCTCCTCGAGTACTATGCGCGCGTACTTCGAAATCGGCTTGAGAGGATCGTCATTGATCTCGCTCCCCTCGAGGATCGGGATCTCGGGGTCGAGAAGGTCCACGAGCTGTCTGAGAATCCGGCTCTTTGCTTGACCACGTAGACCCAACAAGACGAAATCGTGATGTGCGAGAATGCCGTTCACGACCATGGGAACGACAGTATCATCGAATCCGATGATACCCGGGAAGATGTCCTCCCCGGCCTTGAGCTTGGTGATCAGGTTTTGCCGTAGCTCGTCCTTCACGGTGCGGGGCTCGTATCCGGAGGACTTGAGTTCACCGACGGTTCGGGGCCGGTTAGAAGTCATTGAAAGTGTTTCATCCGTGGGTGGGCGAAATTGAAATGGAGGCTCAGCGCCTCCCGTATGGTGGCGAAGTTGGAATCACCGCGTCAATCCGCGAACTTCTGAGCGGGCCCGGAGGAGACCTGAGATCGAGGGCCGGTGATCACGATTTACGGAGCGACGATGTCCGAGAAACTCCAAGTGCCCCGGCACATTCGACCGGCTCGATTTCAGGCGCCGCTTCCTGCCGACCGGCTGATTCTGCGAGAAACTCCCGACCCGGAAGCGGTGCCGATGGACGTCGTATTCGTCGGGGGTGGGCCCGCCGGCCTCGCGGGGGCCATCGAGTTGGCCCGGCTCGTGAGGAAGGACAACGAGGGTGACGGGGGGCTGGGCGAAGTCGAGATCGGGGTCCTGGAGAAGGCGAGCCAGCTCGGCGAGCACGCTCTCTCCGGAGCCGTGGTGAACCCGATTGCGTTGCACGAGCTCTTTCCGGAGCTCGACATCGGCGACTTTCCTTTTCGGGGCCGCGTCGCAAAGGAGGCGGTCTACTTCCTTACCGAGAAGAAGGCGCTCCGGATCCCCACACCTCCCACTATGAGGAACCACGGCAACTACCTGGCCTCGATCTGTGAGATCGTGCGTTGGTTGGGGGAGAAGGCCGAGGGCCTCGGCGTCAACGTGTTTCCCGGCTTTCCGGTCGATGGATTGCTGGTCGAAGCCGACCGTGTCATCGGTGTTCGTACGGCGGCCTCCGGCCTCGACCGCGAAGGGCGGCCGGGCCCGGACCATATGCCGGCCATGGACCTGACCGCCCAGGTGACCGTTCTATCGGAGGGCACCCGCGGGCCTCTCACCCAGGCGTACTTGGAGTGGCAGGGGATCGGCTCCGAAAATCCCCAGATCTTCGCCCTCGGGGTCAAGGAGTTGTGGGAGACCCGGGTACCGTTGGATCGGGTGATTCATACGATGGGATGGCCGCTGCCGGGGGATGCCTTTGGCGGAAGTTTCATGTATCCGCTCGATGAGAATCTGGTCGCGCTGGGCCTTGTTGTCGGACTCGACTATCGGGACGCCCATCTCGATGTCCACAACGTGTTTCAACGTATGAAACTCCACCCCCTCTTCCGGCCCTATCTGGAAGGAGGCGAGATGGTGGAGTGGGGGGCGAAGACGATTCCCGAGGGGGGATACTACTCGGTACCCAAGCGCCGACACGGATCAGGAGTGTGTGTGGTGGGTGATGCGGCCGGGTACGTGGACGTGCCGTCTCTCAAAGGAATCCACTACGCGATGCACTCGGGAATTTTGGCCGCGAGGGCGATCTTCCGTGCGCTCAAGACGGAGGACGTGTCGGAGGCCGGCCTGAGCTCCTACACCGAGTCCGTGAACACGAGCTACATCATGAAGGACCTACGGCGGACCCGGAACGTCCGTCTGGCGTTCAAAAAGGGTTTCCTGGGAGGGGTGATCCGGGCCGGCCTCATGACGGTGTCCGGGGGTGTGATCCCCGGCGGGAGGATCTCCGTTCCCGAAGACGCCGAGGAGGAGCGAAGGCTCGGTGGCGGAGGGCCGGCTGTCCGACCCGACGGCAAGCTCACGTTCAGCAAGGTGGACGCGGTGTACAAGGCGGGAAACCAGACGCGCGACGACGGGCCCAGTCACCTGGTCGTGGGCGATGATGTGAGCCCGGAGGCGGCTGAGCTGTACATGCACATGTGCCCCGCCGGCGTCTACGAGCGGGACGGCGACGAGCTGCGCGTCAACGCACCGAATTGTATCGACTGCAAGGCGACCGACGTTCTCGGGCCGCGGTGGACTGCCCGGGAGGGTGGGAGCGGACCAGCCTACCGGCGTATGTAGAACCCAGCCTTCCTGATCAGCTCGGCATGCCCTGTTCGAGGATGCATACTTCGCCCTTGGACAGTTCCTTCTCAGACAGTTCCTTCACGCGCTCAGCGTTGTCGCGGGTGTCGTTGCCGCCACCCCAGTGCACCGGGACGACGACGCGAGCATGGCACGCATCGGCGGCGCGGACGGCATCTTCCGGCCCCATCGTATAGTGACCATGGCATGGCAAGAACGCGACGTCACACCTGATCTGGTTCATCGCTTCGAGGAAGTCGGTGTCGCCGGAGTGGTAGTATGTGATCCCGTCCACCGTGAACACGTACCCCAACCATCCGTTCTCCGGAGGATGGAACTTCTTGTTCTCGTTATAGGCCGGTACGGCGAGGATTTCGATGCCGTCGAGGTGGACCATGTCGCCCGGCCGCATGAGATGGTCCACGTCTTCGAGCTGCTTCCTCATTGAAGCCGGCGCCACCAGCGTGGTATCCGGACCCCGTACCTTCGCGATATCGTCCTCGGAAAAATTGTCGTAGTGGGGATGTGTCAGAAGGATGTAATCTGCCTTGCTCTCCTCCGGTATTCCCCAGGGGTCGATGTGGATCTCGATACCACCTCGCCGAATCCGAACGGAGGATTGCCTGAACCAAGTGACACCTTCGAGCATGATTGGGCCGGATGAGGAAAACGTATGCTCAGCGAGATTTTCACAACCTAAGCACTCACGTCATGCCAAAAAAGGCCGACATTATGACAGGGGGACTGCAACTACGGCATAATTTCGTGCGATGGGGCTGGCAGGATTCATGCAAGTAGGATCAATTCCAGAGCCGCCCTCGACTTTATCACGCCGCGCTGGAACGGGTGTGAGGGGGTAGGCGTTACGATACCAGCGATACCGTGATCCTGAATCAAGGCGGGATCGAGTGAGGACTCATGGGTGATCGATATACACTTCCTGTTTTGCCACTGAGGGACACCGTCGTCTATCCCGGGGTCGCAGTGCCGATCTCGGCCGGGCGGCCGGGTACGGTGGAAGCCGTGCAGGAGGCACTCGACGGAGACCGGCGGCTCTTCGCCGTGGCGCAGAGAGAGAACGTCGATGACCCAGCACCCGAGGTGCTGTACACGATCGGGACGGTTGTACGAATCATCCAGACCCACCGGGTCCGGGGCGGCGTGCAACTCCTGGTGCAGGGCGAGGAACGGGCACAGGCCATCTCCTACGAGCCCGAGGGTGAGGGGATGTTACGCGCCGTTCTGCTCGAGATGGAGCGCCAGCCGAGCCCGAATCCCGATGATCCGGCTTTTCAGGCGCTCGATCATGAGTTGAGGGAGCGCGCCGCCGAGTTGGGCACCCGAAGGGGGGTCCCGGCTGAGGCTCTCAATCAACTGATCCAGGGCGTGGATGAGCCGGGAGCGTTCGCGGATCTCGTGTCGTTCTATTTGGAACTCGAAACCGAGGACAAGCAGGCGCTCCTGGAGATGCTCGACGACGAGCAACGTATGCGTGAGGCCCTCGTCGCCGTAGAGCGCGAGTTGGCACGGCTCGATGCCCAGGAGGAAATCCAGGCGAAGGTGCAGGAGGAACTGGGCGAGCGGCAGCGGGAGATGCTGCTTCGCGAACAGCTCAAGCAGATCCAACGCGAGTTGGGCGACGAAGACGAAAAAGACGACATCGACGACCTCCGGGAACGGGTCGAGGCGTTGAAGCTTGGGGAGGAGCAGCAGGCGGAAGTGGAGCGCGAGCTGAAGCGCTTGGAGCGCACGAGTCCACAATCCGCCGAGTACCAGGTCATCCGAACGTTCCTCGAGTGGGTGACGGAGCTCCCGTGGAGCATCCGGTCCGAAGACAAGATCGACCTCGCTTTGTCGACGGAGATCCTGGACGAGGATCACTACGGTCTCGAGGACGTGAAGGACCGCGTCTTGGAGTTTTTGGCGGTTCGGAAGCTCCAGTTGGATCGGTCCGAAGATTCGGAGGACGGGGCTGACGACGGGGAGACCGGTGAGGCCGCCAAGCCTGGCGAGGCGAGCGTAGCGGAGGAGTCGGGCGAGGCCAACGGTGCACAGGAGTCGAGCGAGGCCAGCGGTGAGGCCGAGGTTACGGACGTGCCCGAGGAGTCGGCGGCGGCAGAGGCCGTCGGTGGCCGGGGTCCGATTCTCCTGTTCGTAGGCCCGCCGGGAGTCGGAAAGACGAGCATCGCGCAGTCCATCGCCCGTTCACTGGGCAGAGAATACGTGCGGATCTCGTTAGGCGGCGCTCGTGACGAGGCCGATATTCGCGGTCACCGCCGTACCTACGTCGGCGCAATGCCCGGCCGGATCATCCAAGGGATGCGGCAGGCCAAGTCAAAGAATCCGGTGTTTCTGCTCGACGAGGTGGACAAGCTGGGCGTGTCGTTCCAGGGAGATCCGAGTGCGGCGCTGCTCGAGGTGCTTGATCCGACTCAGAATTCGAGCTTCACGGATCACTACCTGGGTATGCCGTTCGATCTCTCGGAGGTGCTCTTCATCGCGACGGCGAACTACGCGGACCGGATTCCGCCCCCGCTGTATGATCGCATGGAAAAGGTCGATTTTTCAGGGTACACCGAGGCCGAAAAGCTCGAGATCGCGAAGCGCTACCTGCTTCCGCGCCAGGAAAAGGAAAATGGCCTCCGGGACGGTGAGATGGTGTTGGGTGACGAAGCGCTTCTCACCCTGATCCAGGAATACACGCGGGAAGCCGGAGTCCGTCAGATCGAGCGTCAGTTGGGCAAGCTGGCCCGAAAGGTCGCCCGAAAGATCGCCACGGGCGAGGTGGAAGGTCTCGAGATCGATCGGGCGGTCATCCGGGAGTTGATCGGACGCCCGAGGGTACATCCCGAGCGGATGGCCCCTGTGGACGTCGTGGGGGTGGCGACCGGGATGTTCTACACGCCGATGGGGGGCGATATCATGTTCGTCGAAGCCAGCGTGATGACCGGGGACGGCGCTCTGGTCCTCACCGGCCAGTTGGGCGACGTCATGAAGGAGTCCGGGCGGGCCGCACTGAGCTTCGCCAAGAGCAACTACACTCGCCTCGGCATCAAGGAGGATGCGCTCAAGGGCCGGGACGTGCACATCCATGTGCCGGCCGGGGCGGTCCCCAAGGACGGTCCCTCCGCCGGGATCACCATGGCGACGGCATTGGTGTCGGCCCTCTCGGGACGAAAGATCCGTCGAGACGTCGCGATGACGGGCGAGTTGACTCTGACGGGTCGCGTTCTTCCGATCGGCGGCCTCAAAGAAAAGATATTGGGGGCGATCCGTGCCGGCATCGACGAGATCATCATGCCGTTGGACAACGAGGCTGACCTGGACGATCTCCGGGAGGACGTGAAGAAGTCCCTGACCATTCACCTGGTCGAGGACCTGGACCAGGTGATCAAGATCGCGCTCAGGAACGAGAAGGTGGGGAAGACGAAAAAGAAGACCACGAAGAGTAAGCCCCGCGTGAAGGCGAGTCCCGCGCAGAGCCCTGCGTCTGCATAGTCCTTCCCTAGGCCCTAAAGGACCCTGATCGTTCCCGGCGTTCCCTCGGTGACACGTCCGATGATCGCCGCTACGGGAGCGGCGCTCTGGAGGAGTTCCATAAGTTCCTCGGCGCGTTCCTCCGGGACCGAGATGAGCAGACCCCCGGAGGTCTGTGCGTCCGCCAGGATCAGGCGGGTGACTTCGTCTCTATCTCCGAAGTCGACGCGATCCGCCAGATCCTCGAGATTCCGCCGGGTTCCGCCTGGGACATGGCCGGCGGTGATCAACTCGGACACCTCGGGCAAAACCGGGACGCTTTCGGCTACGATCTCCGCGGCGACGCCGGACTGAAGGAGGAGGTTGCTGAGGTGACCCAGGAGTCCGAACCCGGTCACGTCGGTAGCCGCCCGTACCCCGACGCTCTTCATCGCGGCTGCCGCTTCACGATTGAGGACCGTCATGCTCTTCACCGCTGCCGTGGTAGCCGTCTGGGAGGGCGCCTCGGCCTTGGTCGCAGTGGCCACGACTCCGGTGCCGAGGGCCTTGGTGAGAACCAGCAGGTCACCAGCCTCGGCTGACGTGTTGGTCACGAGATTCTCGACGTCCACCTCACCGACCGCCACCAACCCATACTTGGGTTCGGGGTCGTCCACGGAGTGTCCTCCCATGACGGGCACACCGGCTTCGCGTGCGATGTCGGATCCTCCGCGAATGATCTCCTCGGCCAGCCCCTCGCCTAGTAGGGCTCTCGGAAACGCCAACAGGTTAAGGACGAAGAGCGGTTTGGCACCCATCGCGTAGATGTCCGAAAGTGCGTTTGCGGCCGCGATCCGCCCGAAGTCGTACGGGTCGTCGACCACCGGCGTGAAGAAATCTAGGGTGACCACCAGTGCCCTACCGTCACCGAGTGCGTACACGGCGGCGTCGTCGCCTGTGGAGGCGTCCACCAGCGCGTGCTCGCTCTCAATGGGAACCAAATGACGCAGGACCTGCGACAGCTCGGACATGCCGAGCTTACTCGCTCACCCAGCTCCGTGGGCAAGCTGGGTCAGGCGGATCCTGGGCTTCTGATCTCTGGGCTCTTCTGTCATGAGCGCTAATCTAGACGGGCGCGGAAGGGGGGGGAACACGCTAGCTTCGGGTATGGACATTCCAGTGAGTTCGGCGCGCGCCCGTCTGAGTGAGGTCCACACCCCTCTGGGAGCTGTCTACGGCCGGGTGGGCGGGGTCGAAGTGCCGAGACATTACGGCGATCCTGGGGCGGAATACCACGCGGCCCGGAAAGGAATCGCCATTCGTGATCGTAGCCATCGGGCTCGGCTGCTGGTTCTGGGGCGTGCGCCGATTACCATCCTCGGGGGGGTACTCACCGGACGCATGCCAGGGGCCCCTGTTGTGTTTCGAGAGGGTATGCTGAAGGCCGGGCTCGAGTACTCAGCGGTTCTCACACCCAAGGGTAGGATGATCGCGGACCTGCGTGTGATGTGGGGTCCGGATCCGGAGGAGGAGGGCCTGTTTCTGGATGTACCGGCAGCCGCGATCGAGCCGTTGCTGGCGCACCTGAAGCGATCTGTGCCGCCCCGTTTGGCCACCATCGAAGACGTGACGGCCGACTCGGGGCTCGTAACGGTTCTCGGACCGGAGGCAGCGGGCACATTGGCGGAGATCGTCTTGGGCTCGGCGTCTGAGGCCGCCGAAGTAGAGGGTCTGGTCGAGGGGGAGTTTCTCGAGAGCCAGAAGGACGAAGACGACAGGTTCCCGAACGGCGGGGTACGGATGGCGAGGACCTGTGATGTGGACGTGCCTGCCTGGGACCTATTCGTCTCCGCCGGTCGTTTCAGGGCAGTCTGGGACAGCTTGATCAAGGCGGGGGCAGCTCCGATCGGCGCCGGCGTATGGGACACGTTAAGGGTGGAGGCGGGCCGCCCGGCATACGGCGTGGACATGGATGAGTCGACGATCCTTTCGGAGACCGGACTCGTGGATCGGGCCGTGGACCACACAAAAGGGTGTTATACCGGCCAGGAAATCATCGTTCGGATCCGTGACCGAGGGCACGTGAATCGATCTTTGAGAGGTTTGTTGTTGGCGGAGGGCCCCGCGCCGGAATCCGGGACCGAGTTGTTCCGGGAGGATCGGGTCGTGGGTGGGATCACGAGCGTCGTGGAATCCCCCCGCCGGTCCGGCCCGGGGGGTGGCCCGATCGGACTCGGGTACGTGCACCGGGACGTGTCGCACGGAGAGCAGGTGACGGTGGGGTCGCCGGCAGGGCCGCTCGCTGGGATTCGCGTATTGGGTCCGGGTTGGACTTCCGCATAGATCCAAAGGGCTGTTGAACAGTCTTCCTGTACGTCTGGGCAACCGCAAAGGCCGTCCGGTGTAGCAAATTCCCTCGAAGTTTTCCTAGGCGATTCTGTAGCGAAGGAGTTGTCAATGCTGAGCCGTGTGGCTTTTGGAAGAGGTTCGTTCACGGTGTTGGTGGCCGCCCTGGCCTCGATCCTCGTGGGGATCCCGCTCCCAGCGCAGGAGGTCACGGCGAAGGTCGGCGTCTTCAACGCCGACCGTATTATGGCGGAGTCCCAGCCCGGTCAGCAGGCCCTCGCGCTTTTTAATCAACTTCGTGACCAGCGAGTTGGAGAGTTGCAAGTCCAGCAGAATCAGATCAATACCCTCCAGCAACAGGCGATCGGAGCGCCTCCTGGCAGCCCAGATGCTGTGCGACTCCAAAGGGAGGTGGAGAACAGCATGCTCCGGCTGAACCGCCTGCAGGAAGATGTTGAGCAGGAACTAGGCCTCCGGCAGAACGAGCTGGCCTCGGATATCACGCAGATGATCGGCCAGGTCATCGATGTGATGGGCGAGGAGGAGGGCTACACTCTCATTTTTAATCAACTCCAGAGCGGCTTGGTTTACATAGCTACGGCACTGGATATCACGGATGAAATCATCCGGAGGATCAACGCAATGAGTGCCGCGGACGCGTTGTAGCCCGTCAATGAGGAGGAGTTCCAGGGTCTCCCGATAGGCTATCATGCCGCCCATCGCGGTGAAGCGGTGGTCCACCAACTGTTCTCGAAAGTCGGCCAATGGAGCCATCTTTGATGAGGTCGATGGGTTCAGGCTTGCCGAAGAGATGGCCCTGGACAAGGTGGATCCCCATCTGCTCCGCGACGGCGAGCTCCTCCTCCGACTCGATCCCTTCGGCGACGATGCCTTGGGGCGCGTAGTGCCTCAAGGCCTGCACCACGTGGTTCAGAAAATCCCGAAACTCTTCGGACGCCACGGCCTGCAGGATCGTGAGCCGGTCCAGCTTGATGTAATCCGGCTCCAGGTCCGCGAGGAAGGGAAGGGAGATGAAGCCCACACCAAAGTCATCGAACGCGAATTTGAATCCTTCTGCTTTCCATTCTTGGGTCACGGCGAGATGATGCTCGATATCGGGTAGGGCCTCCTTCTCCGAGATCTCCAGGATGACCTCGACATCGGCCGGCTTCCTTCGGTGTCCCAGGTGCTCCAGAAGTTTGAAATCGACGTTGATGAACACCCGATCCAGCCCATGGGCTTCGGCCGCCTCGATCTGCTTTCGGAAGCAGAGCTCCTTGAGTTCGAGGAGTTTGCCGATCGAGTTATACTTCAGGAAGAGCTCTTGGATGCCCATCTCCTCCTTGGCAGACCGGCTCAGCGCTTCATGTCCGATCGCTTTCCCCGACAGGGTATCCACGATGGGCTGAAAGACGACCTGGACTACATCATCGTCCAACTCGAACTCCTCTTCCCCGATATGGATCTTGTCGCCCCTCTTCTTCGCGATGTACAGGGCTCGGTCCGCGAGGCGGATGAGTTGGTTCGAGTCATCCCCGTGCTCGGGGAACGATGCGACTCCGATGCTCAGATCGAGCGGAAGCCGCCACTCCTCTCCCAGCGCCATGACCCGTTGTCGTATCCGCTCTCCCGCATCGATGATACCCTGTCGATCATCCACGAGGAGAATCACGACGAACTCGTCTCCTCCCCATCGGAAGACGAAGTCTACGTCCCGGGTCGCGGTCTGTATCGCCTGGCCCGCAGCCTTCAGGATCTCGTCACCGACTTGGTGGCTACGGGTATCGTTGACCTTCTTGAAATGGTCCAGATCACAAAGGAGGAGTGCGAAGCGACTTTTTTGGCGAGTCGCCCTGGAAATTTCCTCTTCGATGCGTTTGTTGAAGTATCTTCGGTTGTACAGGTCGGTGAGGGGATCTCTTATCGAGAGGTCCTTCAGGGCCTGCTCCGCGAGCTTTCGTTCCGTGATGTTCCGGAAAAACGCGACCCCCCCCACTCGATCCCCGGTTTCGTTTCTGAGCGGTGAGAAGTGAATCTCGAAGAATACAGGCTGATCTCCGTCTCCGAGAGCATAGGTGCTCTCCTTGGCGATCGTCATCTCTGTAGCCAGTGCTTCCTGGAGGGCGTCGCGGTCACCCGTATCCTCGAGCCGCGGAAAGACGTCCAACAGTGGGCGATCGACTGCGTCTTCCCTGGTAACCCCGGTGATCAACTCCATTCCGGGGTTCCAGACAGTGATGTTGAACGAGGCATCACAGGCGAAAATACCGTCGATGCTGCTTGTGATGACTCGTTCGAAGGCCGCGCGCGTGTCCGAGTTCGCCTTCAGCAGCTCCTTCGACATCTGCTCCAGGGAGTGCTCCAACAGGGCACGGTCTTCGTCGAACTGTTCGTACGCGTCGCTGACCAGACCGAGCAGCGCCCGCCCATCGTCAGGCAGGGATTGGGGATCCTCGAGGGCGCGGTGAACCTGACGGCGGAGAAGCCGATGTAGATTCTCCACCGGCGAGTTCTCCGACACCGTCGTGTTTGTCATCGTTTCTTTGCGAAGTTTTGGAGGGCTCTTAATGAGGGAGTTCTCTGGAGATTCTTGTGTCGGGAAGGCA
>Ga0114950_10002952_pt1 | contig 13133 bp, 6 predicted proteins | sample N075metaG_FD_83503 | JGI IMG/M metagenome (GOLD analysis project Ga0114950, IMG submission 83503) | Deep subsurface microbial communities from Kermadec Trench to uncover new lineages of life (NeLLi) - N075 metaG | ecosystem: Environmental > Aquatic > Marine > Ocean trench > Sediment | place...
AATACACATGAAGATTTAGTAATCAATAGTTTCCTATCTGATCAATCTTTAGGTATCCAATGGACTTCAGGTGATGATATTATTATTTCAAGTATTAGACCTGCCATGTCACCATTTGATTTTACATTTGAATCAGTACCAAATATAAAAGTTGGAAGTGGTTCTGCATTTTCTGAAAACTCATTAATCTATAATCTAGATGTACCTGATGTAGAATGTTCAGTAGAGTTTAGTTTTGATTGTGTTGAAAAAATCAGATATTCAGTACCGATAACAGTAAGTGCAATTATCAACGGAACTAATGTAGAAGCCACAGGTAATATCCTAGTTGACTTGACAGAAGATCAAATTAACCCAATCATTCTAATTCTTCTAGGAACTATAGCAATTCCAATAATTGCAGGAGTTGTACATCACGCTAGAGGTGGGGGAACTCCTACTAGAATAAAGGATCTTATTCATTAATCAAAGGTAAAATAACACCTGCTTTTCAAGAAATATAATAATGTATAGTGTTTCACTACTGGTAATTTTAGGTATTTCATTATTATCATTAACTTTAGTTCCTGTGTTTGGTGCTACATCTATTGATCTATGGGCATGTGATTCTCCGAATGATGAGGGCGGAAGAATGTACAAGATAGATGATACAGATGGTACTTTCTTAGAAACTGTGCAAATGGTAATTGATGGTAACACAGCTATAGGTGCAGTAGGTGATTATGATTTTTTTGGCGGTGCTACTTGGAGTGATGGTTGTACTTGGTTAACAACTGATCCTACTGATGGTCAGATGTACGGAATTTTAGAGGATGGCAACGGTGACAGATTTTTAGTAGCATTAGATCCTGAAGCAGGTACAGGTCAAGCTATAGGATGGTTGAATCACTTTGATGAAGTTGATGAAGCATTTGCAAACCATTTGTCAATAGATGGTGATGGTCAAATGTATACTTCAGGTGGTCAAGACGGTGACTTAAATTCTAGAGATATTTACGAAGTAGATAAAACTACAGGTGTTATAGATCCTGATCCTGTATGTGAAACTGATGAAGATTCTTCTCACAATTTTTTAGCATTGAATCATGATACTAATGTAATGTACATGATAACTGGACATGGTGGTTTTACTGATCATGTCATTTTTGAATTTGATCCTACTGATGTTAGATGTAGAGGTAGTACACCAATAGAATTTTCAGGTACTACAGTAGTTTTAGCAGAACCCTATGATTACATGTTAGGATTTACTTACAATACAAAGATAGGTGAATTTATTATATTAGATGATGATTCTACTCCTCAAGAATTAAGAAGTTTAACAACTAATGGTATTGATACAATGATTCAAATTGATTTCAATGGATTTGATCAGTTGAGAGGTATTGCATATACTTTGAATACTAATGCAAGACCAGTAATAACAATAATAGGTGATTCACCTACAACATTAAAAGCCTTAACTGGTTCATACATAGAACTTGGTGCAACTTGTGAGGATGTTGAAGATGGTAACTTAGATGCAAATGTGATAATTGGCGGTGATATAGTTGATGTAAATGTAAAAGGTGAATACCTAGTTACCTATGATTGCGAAGATAGTGTACCACAAACTACTATAGAAATTAGAACTGTAATTGTGGAAGAATTACTACCTGTATTAACACCGAGAGGTAATAATTCAATCATGGTAGTAAATACAGTTCCCTATGTAGAGATTAAAGCAATTTGTTTAGACGATGAAGATGGAAATATTTCAGAAAGTGTTATAGTTGGCGGTGATGTTGTAGATACATCAACAGTTGGTACTTACAATGTAACCTATGATTGTATAGATTCGTTTGGACAATCTGCAACTCCAATAGTAACTAGAACCGTAGAAGTTCAATCAGGTGAACCATTAGATTTTACAGATAAACTATGGGCTTGTGATGATCCTGATGGTGAAGGTGGACAATTTTATGAGCTTGATCAAAGTACAGGATTAGAAATTTCAACTATAGATATGTTCATCAATAATCAAACACATCCTGATGCACTAGGTATCGGTGGTTCACATACAGGAGATCCTTGGATATTCCGTAGTGATGATTATGATGAGGTTGGTGCTATAGAAAACAAATGGGATGAAGGGTGTCCTTGGTTAACAACTCATCCTATCACAGGTGTAGTTTACGGAATCATAACTGATGATATTAACGATAGATATTTGGTATCTTTTGATATTGAAAATGCTTTAGGTCAAGCCATAGGATATGCAGAATCAGTAATTTCAGATGGTGATCTTTACCCTCACATGATTGCAATAGATGGTGATGGTACTGCGTATGTATCAGGTGGTCAAAATGGAAATTACCAAGGTTTAGGATTTTTCACAATCGACTTGACTACAGGAATTGTAGATACAGAAAATCCAGTTTGTAATCCTTTAGAAACATTAAATTCGGATCTTAATGTATTAGCATACAATCGTGATGATGGTAAAATGTATGCAACCAATCGTGATGCTGATGATAAAGTAATCTATGAAGTTGATTTTAATGAATCTGATTGTATCGGTAGTACACCTGTGAAATTTGATGGTACTACAGTAGTTTTATCAAATCCTTATGATAGTTATATACATGGAATGACCTACGATACTAAGATAGGAGAATTTTTCATGATGGATGGTTCATCATCGGTTCAGGATTTCAGAAGTTTAACAATATCAGGGGTTGATACAGAAATTGGTAAAACTGAAAAGACTTCAAATTACAAGTACAGAGGTATAACAATGACACTTGTAGAACAATCTAGACCTGTACAAACTATGATAGGTAATCCTACTCCATCATTACCAGTTGGCGGTAACTATCTTGAAGAAGGTGCAATTTGTTTAGATGAAGAAGATGGAAATATTACAGGTAATGTAGTAATTGGCGGTGACTTTGTTGATACAGATGTTGCAGGTACATACTATGTAACATACAACTGTGCAGATAGTTTCCCTGAATCAGCAAGTCAACTTGTTAGAGTTATAACCATAAGTGGGGATATTACCGCACCTGTAGTTACAGTAACAGGCGGTACATTCCAAGAAATCACAGTTGGTTCTACTTACAATGAACTTGGTGCTACTGCAACTGATGATATTGATGGTAACATAACTGGAAGTATAGTAACTAGCGGTGATGTAGTAGATACATCTACTGTAGGTGTTTACTTTGTTAATTATACTGTAGTAGATTCAGGCGGAAATGAAGGAGTTGGAGTTAGAACCGTATTAGTTGTAACCGCAGGTACAAGTTCAGGTACTTCTCAAGGTGGGGGAACTGTATCTAATCCTCAAGGTGGCAGTAGTACCACAGGTGACGGTACTGGTTCAGGTGGTACACCTGACTTGGAAGATTTATCAGAAGCAGAAATAGAAGAATTACTTGAACAATTAGCACCATCACAGGAAACAACTATCATAACAGAAATATTCCAAACATTCTTTGAGTTTAGAGTATTAGATAAGACACATGAAAATATAGTAATCAATAGTTTCCTATCTGATCAATCTTTAGGTATCCAATGGACTTCAGGTGATGATATTATTGTTACCAGTATTAGACCTGCCATGTCACCATTTGTATTTACATTTGAACAAGTACCAAACATAAAAGTTGGAAGTGGTTCTGCAATTTCTGAAAACTCTTTAACGTATAATCTAGATGTACCTGATGTAGAATGTACAGTTGAGTTTGGATTTGATTGTGTTGAAAAGATTAGATATTCAGTACCAATTACAGTAGGTGCATTAATCAACGGAACTGAAGTACAAGCCACAGGTACTATTCTAATAGATTTGACAGAAGATCAAATTAATCCAATCATTCTAATTCTTCTAGGCACTATAGCAATTCCAATAATTGCAGGAATTTTACACAAGATGAGAGGTGGGCATAATCCTAGCAAGGTAAAGGATCTCCTTCATTGATTTGATTGATGACTAATGCTTATTTAGAACCTAATTTCAGAATCGGTAGTGGACTACAAGTTTTTACTTCTCATAGTATTAGCAGTTTCATTATTTAGTATATCATTATCAAGTGCTGAAGGACTTTTAACTTACGAATCACTCTATTCATGTACAGCACCCAATGACGGTTCTAATCTAATTCATACAATTAATGCTACTGACGGTACAGTAATTTCAAGTCAAGCAGTAGTAATTTCAGGACTACCTGATAATTATAGAGGTTGTACTGGTATGGCTTTAGATCCTACTACAGGAATTTTCTACATGTTAACTGCCTATGATAATGACGGTGGTAATCAAGGGGATAGATACCTTTCAACAATAGATCCGACTACAGGAGTTGGTACAGCATTAGGGGGGATGAATGACACATTTTCAACAATAGCATTTGATGGTACAGGACAATTATACGGTTCAAGCGGTAATACTGGAAAATTACCTGATGATTTACAATCAGTAAACAAAACTTCAGGTGAAACTACTTCAGTTTGTACCTATCCAACTTCAGGATCATTTGATATTATTGCTTGGAGTTTTACACATAACAATATGCACTATCTTAGATTTGATGATACTTTAGGTAATTATCAAACAGGAATTTTAAATACTTCAACTTGTGGATTTTCTAATGTAAAGAATGTAGGATCTTATGATATTGGTGCATTTGAAGTACAAAGTATGACATGGAATGATCCTGATAATGCTTTCTGGGTAATAGTAGGTAAAAATGCAAACCAACAATTAGTAACTATAATGAATAATGGTAATAGTGCATTAATTGATATTTGGGATTCATTAGAATCATTGAGAAAAGGTATCTCATTTTCAATCACAGAAAATACCCCACCTGTAGTTACAATAGTAGGAAGTACACCTGTAAACCTTGAAGCAGGAGTTGACACTTACATAGAACTTGGTGCTACATGCGAAGATCCTACTGAAGGTTCGTTAACTCCATACATTACAGGTGACACAGTAAATGATTCAGTTGCAGGAGTTTACAATGTAGTTTATGGATGTAATGATACTGATACATTCAATCCATTATCTGCAATAGAAGTAATCAGAGTTGTAAATGTAATTGATTCAACAATACCAATAATCTCTCTAGTTGGATCAACTCCTATGAATACTGAGTTTGAAGTTGCATACGTTGAAGAAGGTGCAACCTGTGTAGATTTAGCAGATGGTCAGATAGACGGTAACATAGTAGTTGGCGGTGACACAGTTGATGTAGACACACTAGGTACTTACAATGTAACCTATGATTGTGATGATTCAGAATCAAATTCAGCAAGTCAAGTTATTAGAGAAGTAAATGTTATACTGTATGATCATATTCCGCCATCATTAGAATTGATTGGTGATAGTTTTGTTACAGTTCTTCAACATACAACTTACATAGAATTAGGAGTAGTAGGGATTGACAGTTGGGATGGAGATATTTCTGATGATGTAAAGATCACTTGTGCAAGTAGTGGTTCAGGTTCAGGATCAGGCGGTGGTTCAGGCGGTGGTTCAGGCGGTGGTTCAGGCGGTTCATCATGTGTAGTAGATACTTCAGTTAGAGGTTCAGTTATTTTGTTTTACAATTTGAAAGATGAAGCAGGTAACAAAGCACCTACAATAGAAAGATTGGTTGTAGTTCAGAAACAATCTTCAGGTTCAGGCGGTGGTAGTTCATCATCAAGCGGTGGTACAACATCCACAGGAAATATAATCCCTAGACTTGGTGACATTCCCCCTGTATCAAATCAAGTAGATGATAGATCACCTATCACTAGAACCATAGAAGCCACAGGTAATTCAATAAGTGAAATGTTTGCTAATCTATTTGAAAACAGATTGAATCCTACTGAACCTGTAGAAAGAACTAACTCATTCTTCAGTAGCCCTCAATCAAGCAGTTCACCTACAACATCTGATAGACCTTCCACAATAGCAGATTTCTTCAGGAATCTATTTTCAAGTTGGTTTGGATAGGCATATTTTGAACTAATTCTGATAATTGGCTATAGTGTCACATTATAATGTGACACAAATTACACCAATTTGTCATACTTGTCACACCTATGTATGACAAGTATGACTATGTGTAACATTATTTAATGACAATTAAACGACTTCTCATGGGATTGTTTGTAATGGCAATCCTGACGACTTTAGTAGTATCTAGTCAAGATGCTTATGCTATGACAACTGGACTAAAAAGCCCAACAAGTCATTCAACATCGGGTGATGTTTTTGATTGGAATAATCCATTAAACGTTTATTCGGGTTCTGATGCTTTAGCTCATTCACAAGGCGATAATAATTTTGATCAAGCCTATGGTGGTTTTGCTTTTGGTGTACCTAACGGTGCAACAATAGACGGAATAACTGTTAGTGTCAAAGCACAAGGACATGCTTGTTCATCGGGTGCATCAATATCAGTAAAACTATCTGATCCTACTCTAGTAGTAGAAGCATCAACTTCAGGTCAGTTCACAAGTGTTAGCAAATCAACATCTGATTACGGAACTTCTGTTTATTCAACAGAAATTCTTGGAAGTACATCTGATGTTTGGGGTAACACATACACTTCATCACAGATAAATGACTTGCAAGTGCTACTCACATCGCATTGTACTTTTAATGATTCAACACACATGGATATTGATCATCTTCAAGTTACAGTAGAATATACTCTAGCAGATATTATTCCACCTGTAATTACTTTAGAAGGTTCAACTCCTATAACCATTGAAGCAAATGTTGACACTTATTCAGAATTAGGTGCAACATGCGAAGATGATGTAGATGGAGAGATAGACGGTAACATAGTAATTGGCGGTGATACAGTAGATGAAAGTACAGTTGGAATTTACATTGTAGATTATGATTGTGATGATTCAGTACCAAACCCTGCTACAACTGTTCAAAGAACCGTAAACGTAGTTGATACAACTGCACCTATAGTTAGTTTAGTTGGTTCAACTCCTATTACCATTGTAGAAGGTGTTGACGAATACGAAGAACAAGGTGCTACATGTGTTGATATTACAGAAGGACAAATTAACAGTAGCGTAGTAATTGGCGGTGATACAGTAGATGAAAGTACAATCGCACAATATATTGTAGATTATGATTGTGATGATTCAGTACCAAACTCTGCTACAACTGTTCAAAGAACAGTAGACGTAGTTGCATTAACTTGTAACGAAGGTTTTACACCTATCAATTTTGTTTGCGAAGCAATCCCAGATTGTAGTCTTGCCTTTGATTATGATTCAGAAACCAATCTATGTATCGCATTTACAACATGTGAACTAGATGAATGGTTAGATGATCAAACAAACGAATGTGAGGTAATCCCTGAATGTAATGGTGACTATGAATACAACCCTGAAACAAATCAATGTGATTATGTAATACCTGAAGATTGTAGTTTTGAATACGAAAATCCTATAATCACTTCATTAGTTCCTACAAGTGACGGTGCTGTAATAGAGTGGACACAAGATAGAAAAGAAAGTAGAGAAATCTGCTTTGATCCATTAGGCTTCGATGTAGAATCAGGTACATACCTTGAATTAAATATTGAAGGTGGTACATCGGGAACTGCAACAATCACAGGACTATCATGCGGAACATTCTATGATGTAGAAGTATCAACCGATTGGAGATTCCATAGAGATACAACTGCTTTTGCAGAGTATGAAACATTAGCATGTACTGGCGAAGAACTGCCACCAACCGAAGGAGATTGTAGTAGAGCTTATGAAGATCCAATAATCACTTCAATAGATCCGACCATTGACGGTGCAGTAGTCACTTGGATACAAGATAGAAAAGTATTCTTTGGTATCTGCTTTGATCCAAGAGGATTTGAAATCGAATCAGGTTCATATTTTGAAACTGATATTGAAGGCGACACATCGGGAACTGCAACAATCACAGGATTATCATGCGGAACAGAATATGATGTAGAAGTATCTACTGATTGGATATTCCATAGAGATACAACTGACGATGATACCTATGAAACATTAGCATGTGAGGTAGAACGTTCAGGCGGTGGTTCAACATGTCACGTTTCCCCAACATTCGGAACTCCTTTCACTTGTGATAGAAGAAACTTTGTTGATGATGGAATAACAATTCATGGCACATCTTATGATCCAGAAAACCAACTCCATATAGAAAATCCACAGATTAATGCAGTAGTAGGCATACCTTACACTATTGAATTAAAACCATACGATAGTTTTGGTGAATTTAATATCAAATGGGTAGCAGTATCACTAGGATTAGTTGAAGGTGACTTTGTATTTGGAAATGGCGAAGCAATAGTTTACTTGCACCAAGCCTATGACGGAACATTTAGCATTGAAGAAGATGATGATAATAATATTATCAATGTCATCAACTTTGTTAAATCTAGAGATATGATTTGTGCAGATGAAGATAACGATGCACTATGTCCAGTTTACCGACTTGACTACATGTACAACCAAGCACCAATAGGTAACATGATAGGAGTACAAGTAGTAAACCAAGATAGGGAATCAGAAAGTAGATTCTTCAACGATGGAATAGATGTTACAGGCGATAGTTTGAATCCAAGTCCAATTATTGAAGTTCTAGCAAAGGAAAAATTCGTTGCACTACATTATCTAACGTATGCTGATCCATCCTTCAAGGATAGAACAGTAGCAATAGATGAGAATGGTAAAACATGGTATCAACTTAGTAACGGTATATGGTATACAGAATATGTAATACCTGACAAATCATGCAATTCATCAAGTTCAGGTTACGCAAAACATTGTCCTGAATTTGCTATGATGAAGCAAGGTCAAGAATTGGTAGCACAGCATACGTTTGATACAATGTATCCTAGAATCAACATGTACGAATCATTCTATGAAATAGATAGAATATTTGCATACGAATATTCATCGATAAGTCAAAGAGAACTAACATTACAAACATTAGATTGGTATAATGCCAACTAACCCCTTTTTTATTTTTAATATCAGGTAATTAACATGGCAAAATCAAAAAAATCTAACTTGGAAGAAAGAATATCTCTAAGATTAGATGAAGATTTACTTAAAAAAATAGATATGAAGCGTGGGGATATATCAAGAAGTCTATTCATACGAAAAAAATTAAAAGAGATGTTTAGATGATACAAGAATCATTCAAACCAAAAGGAATACAGTTAAGACATTATTTCTACATAGCAGGATTAATCAAATTATCAGGTCTAGTAGGAATTTCAATTATAATATTAACTTGAACATCTATCTCATACTTACTATAATTCTTGTTTCTGCAATACCAGTAGCATTTAGCGATCAAGTTCACCCACATTTGAGATGTGATATTACTGAAAAGATGACTTGGAATGATGACTTACAAAAACATGATTGCATACAAACTACATTTGTAAACCAAGAACCTCAAACCTGTGAAAAAGGCATTTATTACGTTTGGGAACAAACAGGAGTTCAATCTTATGAGCAGGTATCTTGTACAAAAACAGTTACAAAAATAGAGGTGAATTTGGACACTTGGGAATTATGGCAACAATACGCTTGGGATTTTGTCTTTAGTGGTAGATATGGTTGGTAGCAAACAACTCTGCTAGGCTTATTTAGAACCTGATTTTGAGAATTAATGTGATTAAAGTAATTTTACCCATCATTTTTGCTATAGTATTATCAATCTCAATTCCTTCAGCATTTGCAGATATTACTACTCTTGAACTATACTCATGTGATTCTACAAGTGACGGTGGAAAACAAATCCATAAAATTGATCCTACTGATGGAACAATACTGTCAAGTCAAGACATAACTTTTGGTGTTCCTTTGTTTGATCCTTATACTGGTTGTATTGATTTGGCAAGTGATCCTACTGACGGTCAGATGTATATGATAGCTACAGATGATGATACACCAACTCCTAGATACTACTTAGTAACAATAGATCCAGAAACAGGTGATGCAGATAAGGTTGGGCAAAACGCAAAATCAGGATTTCAATTTCACACAAAATCATTCGGCTTTGATATTAATGGTCAGATATATGCAACCCAACTTGCAACAGGTGATCTTGGTGCAGGTATACCTGAAGAACTTTATGTTATGAACAAAGAAACAGGATCAATTAATCAATTTGATGTGTGTACGTTCAATGTGAATCCTGTGACGGATAATTCATTTTTTACATTGAACTATGATACGGAACAAATGATTTACATAAATGGAGATGGTTCTAATGTTTACTATGGAATAATGGATGAAACATTTGCAGGTGGCAGTTGTGAATCTACTTCATCTAATTCAGATTATAGTAATTCTCAATTTCAAACAGGATTAGCATACGATACAGTAACAGGATTAAGTTATTTTATAAATGATAACACTAATGCTTCACAAGACTTTGTATCTTTGACAGGTGCAGGAGTTACAAATGAGATAGGAACATCACTTGCAAATGGTTTACTATTTGGTCTAGCATTTGCAATAGATATTCCGCCTGTAGTTACTGGTTCTACATTAAACATTACTGTAGATGGAATAACTTTTCAAACTGCAACTGATGAGTATACTGAATTTTGTACTGCAACTGATAATGATCCTGCAAACCCTGTTTGTTCAGTACAATCAGGAAGTATTGATACAACTACATTAGGATTACAAACTGTAACTTATGAAGCCACAGATATTTTATCTCAGGTTGGAACAGCTACAGTTTCAACTACAGTAGTAGCTATACCACCTGCTAATGTATTAACAACCAATGATTTCTATTCTTGTTCTGTTCCGTCAGCAAATGAAAATGATTTATTTTCAGGTAATCTTACTTTATCATCTGGGGTTGTAAATTTAAATCAACAAAATGATATTGCTATTGCTGAAATTACTACTGGTGGGTGTCTAGGACTAGATCAAGATCCAACTGACGGAACTTGGTACGCAATTATGAGAATTGTCAATGGTGATGGTTCAGATACACATTATCTAGTTACACTTGATCCAACTACAGGAGTTGGTACTAACGTTGCAACACTTTCTGACGGTTATCAATCAATGGCATTTAATTCTACAGGAAATTTGTTCATGTATCCAAATGATCAATCAAGTAATTTTTACCAAGTTCAAGAGATTGACAAAACAAATGGTTCAGTAATTGATAGTTGCGATTCATCACAAAATAGTACAGAACTTATGTTAGCTTATGATTATACACATGAAATAATGTATGGGATGTATGCTGATTTAGGTCGGGTTTCATCCATTGATATTTCTCAATCCGAATGTGGTGATACAAGTGCTGTTTCTACTACAGGTGAATTAGGTACATCAATACACAATGTAAAATCATGGGCTTGGAATACTGATGATGAAATATTCTATGGTATTTCTTCAAACCTTGAAAAAATTTATCAAATGAATCCATTATCAGGAGTTTCTACACTCTATGGTTTAGTTGATGGATTTAACCCTGTTCCCCCACTATCCCAACAAAAACAAAAAGGATTTGCATTTATTTTAGCGTTTGCAGAGGGTGGTGATACTACCCCACCTGTAGTATCTCTAGTTGGTTCAACTCCTGTAACCATCGAATTAAATATTGATACTTATTCAGAACTTGGTGCTACATGTCTTGATGATGTTGATGGACAGATTGACGGTAACGTAGTGATTGGCGGTGATACTGTAGATGAAAGTACAATAAGTGTTTACACAGTAGATTATGATTGTCAAGATACCGCATTGAATAGTGCTATAACTGTTCAAAGAGTTGTAAACGTAGTTGATACCACAATACCATCAATAGTATTAACTGGTTCAACTCCTGTAACTATCGAATTAAACATTGATACTTACACAGAACTTGGTGCAGTAGTTTCAGATAATGATCCAACTGTAACAACTGTAGCAGTAGTTGGCGGTGATGTTGTAGATGAATCAACTATAGGAGTTTACACAGTAACTTACAATGGCGATGATCCTTCATCAAATTCAGCAATAGAAGTTACAAGAACTGTAAATGTAGTTGATACCACAAATCCATCAATCGTATTAAATGGTGAAACACCTACAAACATTCAAGCAGGAGTTGACACTTATTCAGAACTTGGTGCAGTAGTTTCAGATAATGATCCAACTGTAACAACTGTAGCAGTAATAGGCGGTGATGTAATAGATGAATCAACTATAGCAGTTTACATAGTAACCTACAATGGTGATGATCCTTCATCAAATTCTGCAACAGAAGTTACAAGAACTGTAAATGTGATTGATACTATTATTCCATTACTTACTTTAGTTGGTTCAACTCCTATAGTTGTCAATCAATTTGATTCGTATTCAGAATTAGGTGCAACTTGTTTTGATGCCTTTGATGGACAGATTAACGGAAATGTAGTAATCTCAGGTGACACAGTTGATACAAACACAGTAGGAACTTACAGAATATACTATGATTGTGATGATGCTTCAACAAATTCAGCAAGTCAGATAGAGAGATTCGTAAGTGTAGTAGATGCAATCATGCCTTTGATTTCACCAATTTTAACAGAACCAATCACACTCTTTGAAGATTCAACATTTAGTCCGATGAATTATGTAGTATGTAATGATGCTGAAGATGGAGAAATCGTACCAAATGGAAATTTCAGTACAGATGGCGGTATAACAATTAACACAGCAAATAGAGGTACACAATTCCAAGATTACACTTGCACAGATGCAGGAAGTAATGTTGAACTTCAATCAGTTGAGTTTATCATAAAGAAAGAATCAGGTGCAGGTTCTAGCAGTTTTTCATCTTCAAGTGCAGGTATAGATAGCGGTTCATCAAGCTCACCGCCAAGTCTATCAGATATTGATCCAGTATCAAGTTCAACTTCAAGTCTATTAGATATTCCAACATTATCATTTGATAGTGACATAGGTGACGGTACAGGAACTTCAATCACAGATTTATTCTCAAACTTATTCTCAGGTAGATTAGATTCATCCACAGGAGAAAGAATATCATTGGGTGATCAAGTTCTAAATAGTTTTTCTCCTGAACCATCTACCACAGGTGAACCTTCTCAAGGCGGATTCAACTTACTAAATGCAAT
>Ga0114950_10002954_pt1 | contig 13125 bp, 12 predicted proteins | sample N075metaG_FD_83503 | JGI IMG/M metagenome (GOLD analysis project Ga0114950, IMG submission 83503) | Deep subsurface microbial communities from Kermadec Trench to uncover new lineages of life (NeLLi) - N075 metaG | ecosystem: Environmental > Aquatic > Marine > Ocean trench > Sediment | place...
GACCTCGCCGACATCACCGCGCACATAAATATCATTGCCTGCGGCGCCGATGAGGTGGCCATCGCGTATGGCAGCAATATACGGTAACTGCTCTACCTCGTCGGCCTGCAGCACCGTGCCCTTGCTCAGGAACGCGCCAATCGTGCCGAACGGAATGGTCGTGATGGCTGCGGACAGATCCTGTGAACGAATTCGCGGCGAGAGTTTTTCGGGCCCGCCGGTCATCGAGCCGCCCTCGATCCGGAGCTGCGGTTTGCCGTCGATATAGACGAGCACCAGCACATCGCCAGGATATATAAGGTGTGGGTTCTCGACTTGCGGGTTGACCTGCCAGATCTCCGGCCAGTACCAGGGGTCGCGGAGGAACATCGAGGAGATATCCCAGAGCGTATCGCCGCGTTTGACGACATAACGTTCCGGGTGCTGGGGATTCAGGACGACGCTGGAGCCGGATTGCGCAGTGACAGCGAACCCAAAGCTGGTCCCGGCCGCCAGAGTGGCGCCGGCCAGCAGCAATGTCACGAGGCCGGCTACGATAAGGCGTATTGAGCGGATAAGCCGCAGCGACTTGTTCATCAGATGCCCACCCTCATGTTCAATTGCGCATCGAGCCGGATATGGCCGCTGCTATACTTCCGAACTGCATTTCGACGCGCACTGGTGACAACAACAACTCCGCGCTACGGCCAAACTCATACGTTTGCCGATAGCCCCGGGTTCTGGATATAGCATAAAATTGCCTGTAATTCATAGCACTGTACACGAAATATGAAGAAAACGTTATGTCGTTGCTGAAGATACTGGAATTCCCGGATCCTCGTTTGCGCATCCAGGCTACGCCGGTCGAAAGCATCGATGACCAGGTGCGCCAATTGGTCGACGATCTGCTCGAAACCATGTATGCCGCGCCCGGCATCGGCCTTGCGGCGACCCAGGTCGATGTACACAAGCGCTTATTGGTACTCGATATCTCCGAAGCCAAGGACGAACCCTATTGTTTCATTAACCCGGAAGTGCTGGAGAGGAACGGCGTCACGTTCGGGGAAGAGGGTTGCCTGTCGGTCCCGGGGGTCACAGAATCGGTCGAACGGGCCGAGCAGATCCGGGTGCGCGCGCTGGATCGGCACGGCGAGGCTTTTGAGCTGGAGGTCGACGGGCTGCTGGCGGTCTGCATCCAGCACGAGATAGACCATCTGGACGGCAAGCTGTTCGTCGACTACTTGTCGGAACTCAAGCGGCAGCGCATCAAGAAAAAGGCGCTCAAGTCGCGCAAGCGCGACGGTGACCCGCCTACAGCGCCTATCATCTGACCGCCGTACGGCAATGGTACAGCGCATACACCCGTGTCCCACGCATCACCCCGGGCCGCACTCGGTATCTTATGAATAACGGTACGAGAGAATTCGGTTCCGGCCGCCCGGCGCGCATTGTTTTTGCGGGTTCGCCGGAGTTCGCCGTGCCCAGTCTTGCCGCACTCGTCGATTCGGTGCACGAGGTGGTCTGTGTACTGACTCAGCCAGATCGGCCCGCAGGGCGCGGCCGTCGGCTGCGCCCTGGCCCGGTCAAGCAGTATGCGGTGGACCACGGTCTCGATGTCCTGCAGCCGGAACGTTTGTCGGCGAATGACATTCAGTGCCGGCTCCGCAGTCTGCAACCTGATCTGGCCGTCATTGTCGCGTATGGCCTGCTGTTGCCGCCGGCCATGCTGGAGATTCCGCGGGCCGGATGCATCAACGTACACGCTTCGGTCCTGCCGCGCTGGCGCGGTGCAGCGCCGATCCAGGCCGCCATCCTGGCAGGTGATGATGCGACCGGCGTCAGTATTATGCAGATGGAAGCGGGGCTGGATACCGGGCCGGTTTTTGCCGTCTCGCAGCTGGATATCGAGCCGCATGAGACTGCAGACTCTTTGCATGACCGGCTGGCCGTAGCCGGCGCCGGGTTGTTGTTTGCCACGTTGCCGGATGTCCTCGACGGCGCCGCGACCGCGAAGCCACAGGAGGATGCCGACGCGACCTATGCCCGGCGTATCAGCAAAGCGGATGCACGCATCGACTGGCGACAGTCGGCCGCACGGATCGATCGGCAGATTCGTGCTTATCACTCGTGGCCGGTTGGCGAGACGCTGCTCGACGGGCGGCGCACACGCTGCTGGGCAGCTCGCCCGGTTGCAACGCCGATGGCTGCCGAGGGCGTGGCCGGCCAGGTCATAGCGGTTGCCAGCGATGGGATTGACGTGCAGACCGGAGATGGCGTGTTGCGGATTACCGAGCTGCAATTGCCCGGACGCCAGCGGATGCCCGCGACCCAATTTGCAAACGGTTACCCGGTAGTCGGTAAGATATTCGGCACATGAGCGATAAGCGTACGCGCAAGACCGACGGCGCTCGTGCGCGTGCCCGTGCGGCGCTCGCCGTTGACCGAGTGCTCGCGAGAGGGCGCACGCTCGATCAGGCCTTTGCCGAGGTCCTGGACGATGCGCTTGCGGAGCGTGAGTGTGCGCAGATCAAGGCGCTGGCCTTCGGTGCGTTGCGCTGGCACCCACGGCATCAGGTCATCATCACGGAGCTGCTCGAGCGACCCCTGCGTGCGCGCGACAGGATTCTCGAAGCCTTGTTGTCGGTCGGCCTGTTCGAGCTCATCGCGGATCGGCAACCCGGTTACGCGATCGTGTCCGCAGCGGTCGATGCGAGTCGGCAACTCAAGAGGCCACGCGCGGCCGGGCTCATCAACGCGGCGCTCAGGCGTTTTCAGCGTGAGAGCAGCGAGTTGCTGCGACGGGCGTTAGGTGATGAAGAGGGTCGCTTCAACCATCCGCAATGGTTTATCGATGCCGTCCGCACGGACTGGCCCGGGCAATGGCAGCAGATCCTCGCCGCCGCGATGTTACAAGCGCCGCTGTGGTTGCGTGTGAATGCGTCGGAGACCAGTCCCCTGGCCTACGCCAGGCAGCTAAAGACGCACACCGGTATTGTGGCCGGCACACACAGGGCTTTGCCCGATGCGCTGCGACTCGAGCACGCGCTGCCGGTCACCGAGTTGCCGGGTTTCGATGACGGCCTGGTTTCGGTGCAGGACGCCGCCGCACAATTGAGTGCCGACTTGCTCGGTGCTGCGCCGGGAATGCGCGTGCTGGATGCCTGCGCGGCGCCGGGCGGCAAGTCGATGCACGTGCTTGAACGCTGCAACGGTAACCTTAAACTCGTCGCCATCGATATTGATCCGCAGCGTAACAAGTTACTCGAGGACAATCTTCGTCGCGGTGGATTCACCGCCGAGGTCTTGACCGCCGACGTTCGCGCGGTTGCGAGTTGGGCAAAGGGCCGGCAATTCGATCGGATACTGATAGACGCACCGTGTTCCGCGAGCGGCGTGATTCGTCGTCATCCGGACATCAAGTTTCTGCGGCGCGTTCAGGACATTGACACGCTGGTGCGGCGACAACGCGACCTGCTGGAGGCGCTCTGGCCCCTGCTCGTACCCGGCGGCCGCCTGCTTTATGCAACGTGTTCGGTTCTGCGTGCGGAAAACGACCGGCTGGTAAGCAGGTTCCTCGCCGACCATCGCGAGGCCGTCGAGGTGCGACCGCTGTCTGCCGATGCGCAAGCACTGGCAACGGTTTGCTCCGGCCCCGGTTACCAGTTGCTGCCCGGTACGGCGGATACTGACGGGTTCTATTATGCTTTAATGGAGCGCAAGGCCTGACCGTCTTATCGATGAGATTCTGACTGGAGTGGTTCTGCCTGCCAAAGATGCGTTCCAAATGCACAAGCGACGGCTGGTTCACAAAGTTTGACGAACTTGAATACGGCTCCCCGGGCTCGGGCGTGCGTGTCGCGCGCCGGCCTGCGGCGCGGCGGCGCCGCCTGGTGCCTGCATTGTTACTGGTTTTCGCTGCACAGCTGCTGCCGGCTGGCACGGTCGCGGCAAAGGGCGAGCCGTTCGAGATTCGCAGTGCCGTCACCCGGCTGGACAGCGGGGTTTATTTCGCTACCGTGCGGATCGATTACCAGCTAAGCAACGACGCACTCGAAGCACTCGAGAGCGGCATCGCCCTGACGATCCAGTTGCAGATTGAAGTTGCGCGCGTGCGCCGGTTCTGGTTCGATCAAAAAATCGCGTCGCTGAAGCAAGATTACCAGCTGAGCTATCAACCGCTAAGTGAGCGTTATGTAGTCAGGAATCTGAATAGCGGAGAACAACGTTCGTTTGCAACGTTGTTCTCTGCGCTGAATAACATGGGGCGTGTCGTGGATCTGCCGATCATCGATGCCGCGTTGCTGGAGCCGAATTCTCCTCATGAAATATCGATCCGGGCCGTACTCAACCAGAATACCTTGCCCGGCCCGTTGCGATTGATTGCATTCTGGAGTGACGGGTTCCGCCTGCAGAGTGATTGGTACACATGGAAGCTAAGCGGGTAAAACGCACGGTATACGCGATACTGATCGCTACGGCCGTCCTGCTCGGCCTGCTGGCGCTCGGTTTGCTGGTGCGGACTTCGCAGAATCCGGAGGACTTCGGCCAGCTTCACGACCTGTTGTTGCTCGTCAATGCGGCAGGTGTCGTGATCCTGTTCGTGCTGATTGCCGGCAATCTCTATCGACTGGTCCGCGATTATCGCCGCAAGGTCCCCGGTACTCGTCTGAAGGCACGCATGCTGATCGCGATCGTCGGGCTTTCGGTGGCGCCGATTATCGTCGCCTATGTCTTCGCCGTGCAGGTGCTGAATCGCGGCATCGACAGCTGGTTCGATATCGAGATTCAAAGCGGGCTGCGTGACGCCCTGACCCTGAGCCGTTCCGCGCTCGACCGGAATATTCAGAAAAGCATGGAACGTACCCAGATCATTGCCGGTGATTTGATTCGCAGCGAGGGAGAGCACATCTTCCCGCTGCTCAATCGCCTGCGTCGGGAGAGCGGCGCAACCGAGGTCACGCTGTATGGCCGTGACTATTTCATCCTGGCGACCAGTCAGCAGGAATTCGCGGCCGTCTTCCCGACGCCGCCGCCCGTAGAGGTGATCTTGCAGCTCCGCGAGGCCGGGTCCTATGTCGGCATCGAGCCGGTCGGTCCGGGTCGTTACCGGGTGCGCGCCGCGATGGTTCTGCCCCGCGTGCGACTCGATGCAGAGCAGTTGACGCTGCAGGCTATTTATCCGGTCGGGGAACGGATCGGGTCACTCGTCGATTCGGTCGAGAGTACATACACCAGCTACAACGAATTGGTGTTCCTGCGCGAACCACTGAAGACGAGTTTCGCGCTGACCTTGACACTGGTCGTCATGCTGTCCGTGCTCGCGGCCGTTTACGGCGCATTTTTCTTTGCTCGCCGACTGGTTGCCCCTATTTTGTCGGTTGTGTCCGGAACGCAAGCGGTGGCGAAAGGCAACTTCGATACCCGGCTGCCGGTGACCTCACACGACGAGATCGGTTTCCTGATCGACTCGTTCAACCAGATGATCGAGCGTCTCGGCGCGGCACGCGAGGAAGCTCGTTTGAGCCAGGCGCATCTGGAGAAAGAACGGGCGCAAGTCGAGGCGATACTCGCGCGCCTGTCGACCGGCGTGATAGCAATCGAGAATGACGGGCGCATTCGTATTGCAAACGAGGCTGCCGCGATGATTCTGAATGTCGATCTGACCCATGCGGTCGGGTCGCGGTTGATAGATATCGCCGCCGCTCATCCGCTACTCGACAAGTTCATGCATGCTTTGCAGACGCATCTGGAGTCGGATGAAACGGAATGGCGTGAGCGGATCGTCCTGCGCAGCGATGCAGGTCGCCGCGAGCTGGTGTGCGCGAGTTCGACGCTGCCGGCCGAGGGCGATGAGCCCGGTGGCTGCGTGGTGGTCTTCGATGACGTGACCGAGTTACTGCAGGCGCAGCGTGATGCCGCCTGGGGCGAGGTGGCGAGGCGACTTGCGCATGAGATCAAAAATCCGCTGACGCCCATTCAGCTTTCGGCTGAGCGCATCCGGCGCCGGTATCTGGGTAACATGAAAGGCATGGAGGCAGAGGTGCTGGATCGTGCGACGCAGACGATCGTCGCGCAGGTTGAGGCGATGCGCGATATGGTCAATGCGTTCAGCGAGTATGCGCGGGCACCGGAGATCAACATTTCACGCATCGAACTGAACAGGCTGGTGCGCGAGGTCGCATACTTGTATCCCGCCGGCGACAATCAGGCCAACGTGCGACTCACGCTGGACGAGAATCTTGATGAGATCGATGCCGACGATCTTCGCCTGCGACAATTGCTGCACAATCTTATCCGTAACGCGATGGAGGCGACCGAAGGTCAGAGTGATGCCCGCATCGAAATTGCGACGCGGGTCGTCGAGTTATCCGGCCGGCAGTTCGCGGAGATCAGGGTGTCTGACAATGGCCCGGGTATCGATCCGGCCGCGATCGAGCAACTGTTCGATCCCTATGTAACGACCAAGATCAAGGGTACGGGGCTTGGTCTCGCGATCGTCAAGAAGCTGGTCGAGGAGCACGGAGGCACAGTCACCGCCGGAAATCTGGATGACGGCGGCGCATGTGTGACTGTGCGATTGCCGGTCAGAGAAACGGGTCGATACGATCAGAAATCGCGACGCGATCACCCGCGGAGGGAACGTGCATGAGTACCGCGAATATTCTTGTTGTCGACGATGAGGCGGATATCAGAACTCTGATCGAGGAGATTCTGACCGATGAGGGCTACCGGGTTGCGACCGCGGGCGATGCCGCCGAGGCGCGCGAGCAGTTGCTGGCCACGCGGCCGGATCTGGTATTGCTGGATATCTGGATGCCGGATACGGACGGCATCACGCTGCTTGGCGAGTGGTCGGCACAGGGCGACCTGCACTGCCCGGTCGTGATCATGTCGGGCCATGGGACCGTCGAGACGGCGGTCGAGGCGACGCGGCTCGGTGCCGTGGCGTTCGTCGAAAAGCCGCTGTCGATCGCGAAATTGCTGCGTACCGTCGAGAAAGGTCTGGAAAGCCAGGGGAAGGTTACGCTTGGGGCCCGGCCCGGCACTGCGTCGGCGTACCTGCCGGTCGGCAAGAGCGGGGAAATGCAGAGCTTGCGTCAGCAACTCGAGCAGATCGGACCGCGCATGACATCGTTGCTGCTGGTCGGCGAGACGGGGTCCGGGCGTGAAGCGTGTGCGCGTTTCGCCCATGCGTTGCTGCCCGGCGGTGACCGACCGTTCATCCGTCTGCATGCCGGTACGCTGATGGCGGAAAACGTGGCGACGTTGTTGCTTGGCACCGACACGGCTGCCGGCGAGGAGCCCGGTTATCTCGAAGAGGCGGCACATGGCACCTTGTTTATCAGCGAGTTGCAGAATCTGTGTGCCGAGGGCCAGCAACTCCTGCAGGGGGTCATTGACCAGGGCAGCTTTGCCCGGCTCGGGAGGGCGCAGCGCATTCCGCTCGATGTACGCATCATCGCGTCGATCGAGCCCGGGGCATTCGCCGATCCGCAACGTGCCGGCGTAAGACCAGACTTGGTTAGGGTGCTGTCGGCATCGACGGTAGATGTGCCGGCGCTGCGCGAGCATGCGGAAGACGTTCCGGAGTTGCTGCAGCATTACGTCGATCGTTTCGTCGACGCGCATCGTTTGTCATTTCGCCGGTTCTCGGTCGCCGCACAGAATCGTCTGCGGCACTATCCGTGGCCCGGCAACCTGCGGGAGCTTGGCAAGCTCGTTGAAAGTTTGTTGACCATAGAAGGGCCGGAAGAGATAGGGCTTGAAGAAATGGAGCAGTTCCTCAAATTGACTGTCGACCGGGATGTTCCGCTGATCGAGCGTGACTTGCTGTCGATGCCGCTGCGCGAGGCTCGCGAACACTTCGAGCGCGCGTACCTGACGGAACAATTAACGTTGTGCGGGGGCAAGGTCGGGCAACTTGCCAAGCGCGTCGGCATGGAGCGGACGCATCTGTACCGCAAGTTGCGCGTACTCGGCATCGATTTTCGTCAGGCTGGCGGCGATGATTCCTGAGACCTGGCGACGGCGTCGCGGCGCACGCCCGAATTGCTTGCTGATCGCCGAATGCTCTAGCTGCTGATATATTTCTCGAGATCAACGATTGTGGATTGCTGTTCGGAAATGACTGCCTGGATCAGATCGCCGATCGAGATCATCCCCACGATTTCATTGTCCACCAGAATCGGTAAATGGCGAATACGCTTGCTCGTCATCAGGGCCATGCATAGACTGATTTCCTGATCCGGGGCAGCGGTCACGACATTGCGGGTCATGATTTCCCTGACGAGCGTTTTTTTCGAAGACTTTTCCTTCAATATGATCTGCCGAGCGTAATCGCGTTCGGAAATCACGCCGATCAGTTTGTCATTCTCGGTGACGATCAGGGCGCCGATCTCTTTTTCGGCCAGCATATGGATGGCGTCGTAGACTGATGCGTCGGGCCCAATCGTCCAGATGTCGCGACTTTTGATGGCCAGTATGTCCTTGACTCGTCTCATGGGTGCCCTCCGCGCTATTTATAAAAAACAATAGCCAATGGAACCATAATCTTACTATACCAATACGGGGTCTTCACGGGGGCCGGGTTACGGTGGCTTTTGCCGGCACGGCGTGGCCATATCCCGGCTGTCTGCATGCCTGATCGTGAAGTTCATGGGCGCCGTCTGGCAGGTCGGCAGGCCGGCTTAAAGCGTGATCTCCATGGACACCAGGTGCGCCAGCAAGTGCTCCTGATGCGCATGATATGGCCTCGATAGTGCAGAAACCGAGCGAGCGGTACAGGGCCTGTGCCTCCAACTGCTGGTCCCCGGTCTCCAGGCGCATGCGCGCGTAATGTCTCGCGCGTGCGGCGTCGAGCAGTGCATTGCACAGGGTGCGTCCGGTGCCGACGCCCTGGTAACGGTCGCGGATGAACAGACGTTTCATCTCGCATGTAGCAGGGTCGACGCGCTTCATCGCGACGCAGCCGGCGGGTTCGTCATCGATCAAAGCCAGCAGCACGCACCCATCGGGCGGGCGATATTCGACTGCGAGGTTGCCCAGTTCTCGCTCCCACGCTGCCATGTCATAGTACGCCGCGACGACTTCCGGCCAGTCCCGGTAACGGATACGGACCCAGGCCAGGAACTCCCGCATCAGACCTTCTGCCACCGTCAGCTCGGCAGCGCTGTGGGCCTCGATAATTTTCATCTTGCGCGCCAGGCGCCGAACGGCTCCATTCTGACATGATGCGGACGTGCGCTTATCCGTGCAAGCCAGTTCCGGTCAGCGGGCTACTGCACGAGGTCAAATCCGCGCTCTGCGGCGATGACCAATGGCAGGATAACGGCGGCCAGGGCGCGGCTTATCTGGAACATGGGGCTGTATGCGGCCTGTCCGATCGTAACCTCCAGCGCGTCCATGGAGGAGAATGCAATCGCAAGATTACAGACGAACATCCCCAGCAGGTGGGGTATGACGGTTCTGTTCAAGTCTTTAGTCTCCCGAAGCAGAGCCGGGGCCAATGATACCAATTACCGGTCGTCTGTCGTATCCGGCGTGCACGGGTGACGGGTTGCTGCCCGCTGCGATCATACTCTCGTCAGCGGCAGGTAAGCGGGGTATGCCACCGGCTCGCTTGTACGGGTCAGGGCACCGTGCCGGCGGGATCGCGGCTCTCTTCCGATCAATGTTAATATCGCGTTCCTTGATCGAGGATCAAAAGAGTCTGTCCTGGCTCGGGTGTGTCTGGAGGAGTAAGGATCGATGAATTTTCAGAATAAGCCGGCCGTATCACGCGGTGTAACGGCAATATTGGTCTTATGCTGTTACATGGTCGGCGCCAGTGCCGATGAGGTGGCCGGGTTTGCAGCACCATTGAATGTCGAGTACCAAAGCGCGGATGCTGACTTCTCTCAGTTTCATCGGGTATTGCTCGCCGAACTCGACGTGGCCCACGTCACGATCGTGCCGCCACCCTGGCTGGCGGATAAGGCATTCAGGTGGCAGGTCTCTGACCGGAACGTGGCACGCCTGCAGGGTGAGTATGTCGCTGCCATGACGGATCAGATCCAGGGGAACGGCGGTTACCAGATCGCCAGCGAACCGGGGCCGGGTGTCATTGAACTTTCGGTACGGATTGTCAGCTTCATGCCCTACGCCGAGCAGAAAGACAGCGTCACGACTCGCGGGTCCGGCGAGATGAACATCCACGTGGAATTGCGCAATGCTCAGACCGGGGAGCTGCTGGCCATCTATGAAGGCCCGCAGGAAGTTGGCAAGGACTACCAGCCGAACACCGATTTCACCAAGGCGAAAAATATCAAGAAGCTGTTCAATTCGTGGGGTCGTCGCGTGCGCATTGCCATGGATGCGGGCCACGCCCGGAATTAATGCCCCGGCCTGGCCAGTACGTCGGCGATCTTCGACACCGCAGTACCGCCGAGCCGCGCCAGGCTAAATAGCGTACCCCGGCGTTTGGCAAGCTGGCTGCTGGCGTGGCTGGCTGTATCCGCGAACCGTGATTCACACGGTGCACCGTCTAGTTCCAATGCGAAAGCCGTCTTACCCCAGTCACGACAGACAATGATCTGGCGGAGGTCGCGGGCGAGCCCGGGCTCGGCGAGGATTTTCCTGAGCGCCTGGCCGAAAAATGCACGCGGCGTTCTGAACAAGCGTCTTCATGATGTGCCCAGTACGCGCGCGTCGGCACAGGGGCTTGCCCGGGTTCACAAAATTGGTGCGGGTAGCGGATTTATGTAAACACCCGGGCCAGGGCTATCCCCAAAGCGGTATATTTCAAAGTTCCAGATAAGAACGATCTCATCAAGATGGATTCTGATTCGAACCCCAATGTGATTCCGTTATTCCCGGAGCAGCCGGAGGACGATGCAGTGGTCGCCGGCTGGGACCCGTATATCTTCTCGCTCATCACCAATGCGAATCGCCCCTATACCGAGGACCGCCGCCGCGCCCCCCGTGTGAACACGCCGTTGCGGCGTCGGGCATTATTGCTGTCGAAGGGGCGTCGGCGCCGCTAGCAGGCGGTTGCCGGGCCGCGGGTTTTGATCCGGCCCTGAAATAAACGCACCAGGACAATGGCTGATGGGGTGTCCGAAGGGATTCGAACGCCCGACCTTGCACTCCTCCAGCGTTACGGCAGTCGCTTGCAGCGCCTGGACAATAGAGATGCCGGAAGGCATCCCGGTTCGGTGACCGTGCCGGCTACGCCGGTCATATAGACCGTCATCCGATGTGTCTGCTGACCCCTGGGGATTCCGGGAGGCCGGTGGCGGGAAATCGCGCAACGACACGGCAGCCGGGCTGTTGCAGGCGAGCAAGACCGAGCGATACACCGCCAATGTAACCCGTCGGTATACAGCGCCCGCGCTTGGTAGCCATGCTCAAGTACCGGGAAATCGGACCGAACGTAATGTCGTCCGCTGTTTTCCCGCTCGCTTTTTCCGATCGTCGATCTAAACTGTTGACTTAATAGAACATTCAATCTAAAAAAACGGTATGGCAGCAAAACAAAAATCGACATCAGCGGTTTCCGCTGAATACAGCTGTTACGGGGCGTGACACCGCGATATAACTGAGCGCCCGCTTCCGCAACCCTAGCCGGACAATTGGCACCTTACACAACGAAAGCTACGATTAATCAGGAACAGCCTCAAACGTCTGAATCTGTTTCGTTCCGTTCAAGAAAGGTCCCGAGAAAGTAGACAAAAATGGCAATGTTGCTGAGTAAAGCCCAAACAAGAAAAGATGTCGTGGTTGCCAGAGATGGCAACCAAAACAGTTCGGTCGCAGTCGCGATCATCGCGATGATGGAAATGCCATAGCCGACCATGACAAGGAGGCTGATCCAGGGAATTCGTTCCTCGATCTTTATTCGACGATGTACGTAGATCGGCAGATACAATCCGGTCAGAGTCAAGATCGCATATGTTGATATGCGCCACACCTGCAATTCACTCGCCAAGGCGGTGGATAGGGCGATGGGAACGAGAGCCATTATCATTGCAAGAAACCCAACTTCTACAAAAAAGTGAAAGAGCAGGTTTTGCAGCCGAGTAAGATACCCACCAAACGACTGTCGCAAGGTCGCGACGATCGTCGCAAAGGCGACAAACGCCATGGTGATCCCGGCATACAGCACCAAAAATTCGAGATTCGATTGCACTTGCCACTTTCCCCAGTCACTTGAGCACCTCAGTGTATCAACTATCAATTGGGGGGTGATTGTCAAATCCCTGATGCCCGCTTATAGCCGGAAGCGGAAACCCGTGGTCATCTCGTTTACACTGCTCACGTCTGCAATGTAATTGAGCTCAGAGACGCGTTTGCCCCGTAACCAGCGCAATCAGTGCGCACTTGCTGCGCAAGTGCCGGACCGGCCTTCGGCCGGCCGCTGTTGCGGGCGTTATGTTTCTCGTTCCTAGCGTATGAGCCTCCGCCAAACACTTGTCGACACTGCTTTAGCCTGGCAACGACGGTACGGTGTGGCTCCCGCTATAACATCGGCCGTGTCGGAGCTTGATGCTGCTAGCTTGGTTGGCATGACCGATGATGAATACTCAGACTATATGCAGGACAAGACGGCCGTAGCTAAAGGCCACGACTTTATCCACAAGGGAGTTCGGTATCAGATTAAGGCTCATCGACCAAGTGGAAAGCCAGGTAGTCGCATAACCAACGCTGGGAAAGCCTGAAACTACGACTGGGACGTTCTGATTTGGATACGCTATAACGTCGACTACGTGATCGAAGAGGCGTGGGCGTGGAATAGAGATGATTACTTCGCTGAATTTGATTCAAAGACTCGCGTGTCTCCAGATGACATGAGGCGAGGTAGAAGCGTTGCCGAAACATAACCAGCGCAAGTAGGGTAAGCAACTTACGCGCCTGGATATCGCAGAACATCAGCTAGCCCGCGCAATTCAGTTGAGTGAAGAGCCCCATGATTTTATATCTGCGATCAAAGGCACATTGTTTTGCGGAAATTGATGTTGATCAGCACTGAATTCCGCTTATCGCCAAGATAAATAGAATGCCAAGAATTGATGTTGCGCCAGGTGCGCCAGGTGCGCCAAGTGCGCCAAGGGTGCAACGGAAGTTGCGATACATTTTGTGTTCGCGGACTGAACTGATTTTTTAAAATAA
>Ga0114950_10002956_pt1 | contig 13118 bp, 14 predicted proteins | sample N075metaG_FD_83503 | JGI IMG/M metagenome (GOLD analysis project Ga0114950, IMG submission 83503) | Deep subsurface microbial communities from Kermadec Trench to uncover new lineages of life (NeLLi) - N075 metaG | ecosystem: Environmental > Aquatic > Marine > Ocean trench > Sediment | place...
ATCTCCCACGGGAGTTGATATGTACGATAAGTCGCAATCACATCTGTCTACCTTTGCTCAGGTGCCCGCCTGGGCCATCAGTTCATCTTCCGCGGGTGCCTTTTGCATTACCGCAAGCGATATCTTGCCGTAGTCCGCCGCATGAATACTCACCATTACCTTTTTCAATAATTTGTACGGTAATTCCCGATCCGCCATGATCGTCACTTCCCGATTCTCAATTTTGGCTTGAGTGTTCTTGTTTAATAGCTTCTCGGTCTGCAGTCGCAATGCATGCTCCAGACCCGAAATATTGAATTCCTGCTGCTTGCGCACCTCAGCCATGCTGGCAACGGGCTTACCCTGCACCAGGATTTGATCATCCATAATCAGAATGACAACATTTTCGCGCGCTTTCTGGTCTGCGTAGGACTCTGGCAACTGCAAGTCTTTAGCATTCGGCAGTGTCTCTACATCCTGTGAATTAACCAGCAGGAAAAACACCAGGATAGTAAAAATATCCATCAGCGATATCAGGTTAAGTGAACCACCACCCTTACGCTTATGATGTTTTTCCATGCGTTGTGCCCGACGTGACATCATGTCCTGGTCTCCTCTACTGACCCGCAGCCGCAAGCAACGGCGCATCACCTATTGATATTTCCGGGAAAAGTTCAGCCCGGGAAAACTCACCCGGCTTCTCAATACGGTAACTGCGCACTGCATCCATAGCCTGAACCAGCACTTCGTAAGCTATATCCGACTCCAGCAGCAGAGTTACAGTTTTTTGATCAGGAAAGGTGCCTTTCACGTCCTGCAACTTACGATTCAGGCTGTCCATATCATGTTTACCATCCACAGCCGGAATGACGCTAAATATTCCGGCATTACGATCACCAATCTCGATATGTTCTACACGCAGGATCACTTCCAGAGAGAACTCAGGTTCCTCCGCTTTAACAACAGAATCCGCCGTCGGCAGATTAAGCTCAAGAATCGCCATCCGCGAAAAAACTGCCGTAATGAGCAGGAACGGCACAAGAATCACCATCAAATTCATAAATGTAGTGATATTGAGTTCAGGCGGCTCATGCCGGCGCCGTCTGCGCCATCGACTTCTCATGCGCTCTTACTCTGCGATTCAATCTGACGATCAAAAACCGTATTCAGAAACTTGACGGATGCCATTTCCAGACTATCTGCCAATTCAGTGGTTTTGGTTTGCAGAAATGTATGTATGAGTAGCAACGGGATTGCGACCATAAGACCAAATGCAGTCGTATTCATTGCCACTGAAATACTGGCAGATAGCAGATCTGCTTTCTCTGCCGGGTTAGCACCGGAAACCGCGGTAAAAGCCTTGATCAAACCGATAATCGTGCCTAGCAGTCCCAGCAAAGTCGCAATATTGGCAAAGGTTGCGAGGTAGTGGGTGCGTTTTTCAAGGCGAGGCATGACTTCCATCAAGCTCTCTTCCATCGCTTTCTCAATATCATCACGGCGTTTGGCGGTCGCGCTGCGCTTCAACCCATAACCCAGTACCGTTGCAATGGCAGCTTTGGATTTATTCGTGAGGCTAACCGCCTCATTAAACTTTCCGGCACGGATATAGGGTGATATCTGTATCCACAATTTCTTACTGCTAACGGTCGCTTTGGTCAGATAAATCCAGCGCTCAATTGCAATAGCTGCACCAAGAGCAAATATGACTACTATCGGGTACATGAAAAACCCGCCTTCCTGAAAAAACCCAACTATGCTGCTGTAGACGTCCATTATTTCGTCTCCTTCGAAAAAAATCAGTTAAAAACCATACACCTGAATACACTTACTTAATTTTCTCTTGCCCAACTGCATGCTTCGTATCATTCGCATGCAACTGGTCAAAATACTTAAGCTGTCGCTGAAACACTTCTCGATCAAGCGGTGCCAGCACCTCATTTAGCAAACTGTTCACCGGCTTACCGGTCAATTCACCAATACCCGACTCCTTCCAGGGCAAAATGTAGAGCACTCTGGGTAACTCCTGATTCCCTGTTACTGTAGTTGTATCGAGGTCGAGCCTGTCCACCTGGATACCACTTTTCTTAATTTCAGCCTTAATATTTTCAGGCGGGCCCTCTGCCAACGTGCCTGAAGATATGAATACCATCGCCAATGCAGCCGCAAGAATCCGGGTACGGTTCACAAAATTCATGGCACTTCTCTTACTTGAGCTGCTTGGGCCGGCGTGCCAATTCTCCGCTCCAGATCTGTAATCCAGCGGTTAACCAGCAGATCCTGATCGGCTGCAGCACTCAATTGCTGGTAGCGTTGGTAATGATCCAGTGCAGCCGGCAAATCCTGCAGATAGAGATCATAAAGGACGCCCAGGTTGTACCAGGCATAGGCGTATTGAGGATCAGCCTGAGTGGCCTTTAACCATGCAGCTTCAGCCTCTGAAAATTGTCCCTGACGTCGTTTGATCAGGCCAAGTCTGTTCAGTGCGTAGACAGAATTGGGATCTGTATCTATTGCCTGCTGCAGCAACCACAACGCCTCTTCAGTACGATTTTGCCGATCATAAATAATTGCCAGATTTACATACGCACCCGGGTATCCCGGATGCCTTACTACAAAATCCTCAAACTGACTGGCGGCTACAGTATCGTTCTTCTGCTTCATCTGTTCGAGCGCAGCTCGATAATCATTTTGTACAGCAGCTGGTGCATCGGCCAGCTCTGCAGGCAATAATTGAACTTGCTCACTACCATGCTTTGTGCCTTGCGCTGCACAACCTGCCAGCAACAGCGTTAGCACAATCACCTGCAAATTATTAGCGTAGTTCCGCCACATAGATTTCTGCCTTTTCAAATTTCGCATAACGTGCTGGCATAAGAACTGCCAGTTGCTCAAAACTGGATTCGACCCACTTGTCATATACCCCGGATGCAGTACGAGAGGCATTTACTTCATAGAGCTCAATCGCCTTCTCTTCAAATGGGAAAGCCTGCTCCTCAAGCAAAATATCGTATTGCTCAAGTTCATCATCACTAAGCCCTTGCGGTCGCTCGGATGCATACAGATCTTTACTGAGTTGCTGATATAGCTCAGCTATTCGGAATGTCGCAACAGTTGTCACATCGGCTATTTCATAACCCGCAGCCTTGTTATAGGCAGACAGTGCTGCTTCCATCAGATTATTTTTTAGCCTGAGACTCTCAGCCAGCGGGGCTTTCAGCCGGATAGCATTGAAGGCTTCTCGTTTAGGATCAGCCAACTCCAGTGTTGCCGTAGCAGCAAGGGTTTTAGTGCGGGCACTGCGTTGGCTTCCCGCAACTGCGTCGGCTTTTATGATGGCTGCGAGCCAGTCTCTGCGGTCACGTACATCACCTGCCTCAATCGCAAGGTCAGCCAGCCTCTGGCGCACCTCTATAGCTTCACTAACCGGAGTGGGGAATTTTGCAACAAATATTCGCCAGACACGACGTGCTTCATTATTATTTCCAGCCTCTTCATAAAGTTCGGCAGAGGTCCACAACGCTTCCCTGCGCAATTCAGCGCTGCCACCACTCATGCCTGCAATCCGTTCAAATTCAACTGCTGCATTTAGCGACTGACCCGATTCCTGATATGCAACAGCCAGCTTACTGGTCACATCATCAGCAAATTTATGCTCTGGATAATTGCTGCGAAATCGGTTCAACACCGCAATCGAATCACTCCAACGGGATTCATTAATGAGCAAGGTCGCAGCATCATAGGTGGCATTGGCACGAATACTTGACCCAGGTGCAACAATTGCAACGCGGAGGTAATCAGCAACTGCGGCATCCACATCACCATTAACCTGGGAGGCTTCTGCCTGCCGATAAACCGAGGCAGCAATTCGTTCATTTATTTCATCAGCATCTGCACCGCCCCCAAATGAGCGGAGTTGCAGATACGCCTGCTCTGCACGTCGATAGTGCTCCAAATCAAATTGACCATGAGCTACGACAGTCCAGCTGACTCTGCGCAACTTATCCGAAACTGGCGGTTGCATCTTGAGCGCTTCACCCGCGACTACGATAGCTTCATCAAGTTGATTTGCGGAGTAATAAGATTCTGCTGCATCAGTAAGTACTGAACCCGCCTGTTCATGCTCGGGAAAGCTCTGAGCAAATAGCAAACCCTGCCGCAATTGCTGCTGATGCCACGCAGAACGAGCCGCCCCTTGCAAAGTTGCATACTGAGATTGCGAAGCCAGCAGTGCTGCATATCCTGCTTCTGCTGCACGCTCATATTGCGGATAGTCATAGGCTGCACTCAGATAGTAATGTGCGGCCTCTTCGTATGCACCTGATTCCATTAGGATTTCTCCTAACAGAAAGCTACGCTGGGCAGATTCAGGATCATTGGGAAAATATTCCAGATAACGTCTGTACCAGTTAGCTGCTCGTGCGTAAGCTGCTGGCTCACCCGATTTTTGCGCCTCTGCATGATCATGCTGAGCCAGATCGCTCAAATTCAATTTGAGTGGCTGAATTACGTCAGGCCTGGAGCCAGCATCATGGAATCCCCAGTAATCACTATTTAATCCATAGGCAACTACATACTTTTGTTTGCCTTCGAGAACCAGGCTTGGAAAATTCGCCCGTTTATAGGCCTCAATAACCTGCATCGAAACTACAGGAGCATTTCGGTGGAAAGGCTCATGCTTAACAAAGCCATCAAATGTGCCAGCTGCATCCAGATAACGTTCCTTTTCAAGATACAATTTACCTAAACTGGTATATAGCAGGAAGGCTGAGTCTGTCTGACCACGTTTATCTATGTATCTTCCAATAGACTCCTGCCCATCCATATAGCTAAAGCTAAGACTAAGCACTCGCAGAGTATCGCTAACCAGCTCCCTGTCAGCACGACTCATGGATTGAACTATTTGCAGAATCAAATTATCCGTAGAGGGATCTGAACTACCCGCCGCTATTAAACGCAGATTTAGCAGATCAAGAAATGAATTAAGTCCATCATCATAATCGGCCTGTTTAAACTGCGACCAACCATGCTTATATAAAGATTGCTGATAAAATGATGACTCACTGCCAACCGCAATTACATTTTTGTACGCAAGACCTGCAGCAGAATAGTCTTTTTGTACAAATAAAATTTCACCCCGGCGAAATTGTGCTTCATCGAAATACTGACTATCAGGATAGTCCGCAACAAGACGGTTCAGTGTGGTAAGTGCGTCATCAGACTGGCCGGCACTCTCATAGGCCCGCCCAAGCTGATACAAAACCAGATCAGCCTTTTCATAGTTGTCGTACTGCGCTAATAATTCTTCATAGAGCCGAATAGCATCAGTATGAAACCTCATACCATTAATATAATCCGGGTCAGCTATATTCTCGTCTTCGCCCACAATCAGGCTCAGATCACCAAGGCGACGCATTGCTTCCATGCGCATGCCAGGATCTCCGTCTGGCAACCGCAGGTATAACCGGTACTGGGCAAGTGCGGCACGGTCATCAGCCTCAGTTCGTAATACCTCAGGCAGTTCAACCACGCGATTTTCCAGCGACTGGATGGTGACCATTTCAGGATCATCCACTCTGGCCTCTCCGAATGGCCACAACCATCCAAACAGCACAATATTTATGATTGCAGCATTAGCTATCATTACCGGCACCTATTTGCTGCTCGCTGACATGCGATCGAAGATAGAAGCCAGTGCAAAACGTGCCTGCGCACGGTAAGTAAGCAAGCGCCCCCTTTGATTATTCAACTCGAGTTCTGCAAGCTGCTGCAAATAGTCCGCATGCGCTGCCAATGCCACCTGCAACTGTCCCTGCATCATTTCAATGCGGGGCTTTAACAAAGCAATACGGCTGTCAAAGTTCAGGACGGTGCCCGGTATAGATGCGGTAGCCGCATCCAGCGAGTTAAACCGGCCCTGAACCCGAACAATTTCTTCGCCCAGCTCATCAATATTGCGATCCTGGCGCCAGGCACGTACACGAAACTCACGCTCCATATTCCACATGAGCAGCCCCTTCAAAACACGGTGCTTGTCATGTAAATCTGCTGCTGCCGAAGAGTTCCAGACCGGATTGGTCTCCATAGCCACAAGCCGGGTCCACTGATCCTGCTCTACAGCTGAAGCAATGCTTACTACGTCATGATCACTGCGTGCAGCGATTGAGCGAGCTTTCAGCAATTCGTAGCTTTCCTGCATACTCTCCAGATCAAATCTGGCCACTTGTTCCTGCATTGCGGGAAGGCGCTCAGCATAAGCAAGTACGCGCGTATCCAGCATATCGGTATAGGTCTGTAGCTTGTTGCGCCACTCATCCAGATGGCGGTTCAATGCAATCAAATCACGATAGCTTTTTAAGCCTTCGTGAAAGCGGTGATCGGCAATAGTGAAATACAGATAGCGTGTCCGATCATCATCAGGCAGGCTGTCTAACTGCCAGTACCAACCACCCATCGACAAGTCATCATCCGCAAGCAGCGCATTGATCAGACGACCATCGCCGGCATCTTTAAGTGCACTATCCAGGCGCTGGATTTCGGCCCCAAATATTTCCAGTGCCCGGGCGTAATACTGCGCAGCAAGTGGCTCGGCATCCATCTGTGAAAACGCATAGGGCACAGCCAGCAGTGACTCCTGCACAGCACTATCAAGTAGCTCGCGGCCACTCAGCTCAAGCCAGGGCACAAGTGCTTTTTGATACTCGCGATTAGCTGTATCCGCCCATCCGACCCCCAACAATGCTTTATTGGAGAATGGCCCGTTAAGACGGACACGCTGCAACACGGATTTGGACTCACCCTCCAGGTCAGACTGTAAATAGGCAAATCCAAGCGCAACATTGGCGCGATCACGCAGGCCCAGCTGCTCATCATGATCCCCACCAGTTATGGTCATGGTGCCGACTTGGTTCAATAACGCAGCACCCGCATCCAGCTCTCCCATACGCACCAGGGCAACACCCAGGTTAAAACGCGCATAAGCCGCCCAGACTGTCGCACCCTCCCAGTCCGACAGCAGCTCGGCCGCCTCGGAAAATCTTCCCTGATCCAGGTAAATGCGGGCGAGGAGGTTATAACGCTCCGCTTCCAGATCTTCAGGCAAGGGTGCACTGATGCTTCTAAAAGCACTTTCTGCCTCGTCGAGGAAGCCCCGTTGATAACGGACTTTGCCCAGGTAAAACCAGGTGCGGTTACGTATATAGGGATCTTCTGACTCAGCCAGCAACCGCTCAAATATTTTACCGGCCTCTACATGCTGCCCCCAGGACAACATTAGCCCACCCTGCAATAACTCTGCCTCGGCCTCGTGATGGCTTACACGGCCCAATTCCCGGTAAGCAGCAAGGTTCGTCAGTGCGGTAAAGTAGTCCTGCTGATAAAAATGGAACAGCACCTCCCCATAATGCAAATCCTCAACCACGAAGCCATCTGTCCCATCAGCAAGTACAGGTGCCGCCAGAAGCAATGACAAAAAGGCCGCTGTTGCGGCCTCTGCCATTCTGCTTCTATGTAGTCTGCGCAACATCACACTAATCCCAGTTACGCACCACAAATTCAGGCTGGAGCCGTTTTTCCTGATCAGAAATTGTCAGCTCTACATATTTCGAACCTATATTTTTGGCAAACTGCAGAGTGGCACCCCGTTTATAGTCCCTGTCATGTGGCCCCTTCCCAGTGAATATCGCCACCAGCTCATGCTCACCAACCTTCAGGTTGCCAACATATAGCTGCTGTACGCCACCTCTATGCAAAGCATCAACTTCACGCTCCGTATACAAATAGTTACTAACGTCCTTGCCATCCAACGTAAGCTGGATTGAATCAAGAGCAAAATATTCGCCTATATCCATAGAAACAAATATGGCCACTTGTGTATTAGCCGGGTAAAGCAACTCCTCCTCGAGAAGAAACAGCTCCTTATTCAGCTCCAAGACCGCCTTTTTCAGTGATTGAGTTTCCTGGTCGAGCGTAGCCAGGCTTTTAGCATCGCCAACAGATTCTGCATTGCCCATCTGGCACAGCAGAGCCACCATCAGTCCGCATATCATTTGTCTAAATATTTGTGGTTTACCCATGATTTAAATCCAGTTATTTAGTAGCTACTCGGCTAAGAGCTTTGCTACCACAGCCTCTATTTTTTCGCCGCTATCTCTTTTGAAACCTTTCTGTATATGACGCACATTGCCTTCACGATCAATAACCAGCGTTAACGGCATTGAGCCCAGATCGTACATACGGCTTACCGTTTTCTTTTCGTTGTCAGGCATGATTGGGAAAGTAATGCCCATATCAGTAGCTAATTCGGTTGCTTTCTGCGAGTCACCATCTACACCTACAGAAAATACCTGCAGCCCTTCAGGCTGATACTGCTGATAAATGGAATTCAACACGGGCATTGCATCACGACATTTACTGCACCAGGTCGCCCAGAAGTTCAGTACCACAACTTCGCTGCGATACTCACTCAGGCGCAGGTTTTCCCCTGCCAGGCTGCGCAGTACAAAGTCGGGGGCACGATCGCCAATCGATAGAGACGACGCACCGGCCACTGTCAGAAACAGTAAACACAGGCAAGCGGCAAGAATCTGATTGGGATGTTTGTGCATATATCGCGCCAAGCCCTTGTTCATAAAATGAACGGAAACAAACAGGGCAATGACGCAAAGCGTAAATACTTTGCACTCCGGCAGCCCCGCTGTCATAGGTCACCTGCTTTGCAGCAGACCCTTAGACCGGTGGCTTTGCGTCCCTGCCTTTCAGCAGGTTTGCCCTGATCCAGCAATAACCGGATGCAGTGACCGAAACGTAGGGTTCACCGCATCTGGATGCCCATCGTCGCAAGGTTTCAGACACAATCATGTGACGTGGGTCACGGTTCATTGGCGGCACATAAGGGGCTATTTTATTTTTACTATCAATAGCTTATAGAAGGCTATGAGTGCCTGCAGAAACCCAGGTCAGGCGCAGAAAACCGACCACAGCGGAGACTTTGAATGTCCCACCAAGGAATAGGCCCTGCGCAACTCCGTTAGCCGGGGTTAAGGCCTTCAGAATAGAACAACTGCTCATCGGTAATAACCACTGCTTCGTAATCCGGCAGCTTCGCTATCATGGCAAGCCCTGCCTCAGGGCCCATAACAAAAATACTCGTGGATAAACCATCAGTCATGGTCGCATCGGGGCCAATTACGGTAACGCTGCGTACACCCTCTACAGGCTTACCATCAACTGGTCGCAATATATGATGATAGCGTTTGCCATCCTCAATAAAATAACGCTCGTAGTCACCGGAGGTTGAAATGGCTTCATCATTTAGCGCCAAACGAGTAAATACGGCATCTTTGTCGTTAGGATCACGTATACCCACTATCCATGGCTTATCACGACGATCACCCAGCAGCCGGGTATCTCCTCCCGCAGTAGCTAAAGCGTGCCTGATACCTGCATCAGCGAGCATTTCGATTACGCGCTCCACCGCATAACCCTTTGCAATTCCGCCAAGATTTATACGTACACCAGATACGGCAAAGCCAACAGTACTATCAGCTTCATCAAGCTCTACAAGTTTATAGTCAATCTTATCCAGCTGACCCGCGATATCTGTAGCACTTGGTCTTTTGTGAGCTCTGAAATCATACAGTGTTCCTACACTGTCAAAAGTGATATCAAATGCGCCATCTGTTAAGGCCGACATGCGAAGTGCTTCCTGCAACAGCAGGAATAGTTCTGCAGAAATTTTCTGCGGTTGCTCAAAAGCCTCATTGTTGATGCGGCTCATCTCGGATGAGTCTATATACGTGCTCATTAATGCTTCTATGCGATCGAATTCAGCCATAGCAGCATCAAGTAACCCCTGGGCAATAACAGGGTCATGCGCCCACAATTGCACTTCAACGCGGGTACCCATTTTCTCCTGCTCAACTGAGTACCAGCTGGCCAGGGATGGCTGGGCCCAGAGCAGGCAAAGAATGAATATGAATTTCAATAAACAGGAAAAAGTGCGGACCATTTAGACCTCTGATCGCTAGCCACAGGAAAGCTCTTGCATAGAGATTATGAGCTGATCAGAACCAGAATGAAACGTATAGCTGGAGGATGTCCGCCGACATGTCATAGAGAGGCTCGGTCCCTGCTGCGCCACCTTCAAGTACATTGCGAAAATCGTCGTAGTTAAAGAACATATAGTCATAGTTAAAGTTTGCTGTGCCACGCTCAACAAATTTCCAGCTGGCTACAGGGATTTCATAACTAATACCCAAACGAATACTGTGACCGGTAAATGTACTCAACTCTTTGTCCCTCCCTCTGAAATTCTGTTGTTCAGAGTAGTCAAACAAGTCGCTATAAAAATCAGCTCCGGTTTGTGTGTAGTAACGATAGCTATAATCGAATAACCAGCTACCTTGGGTTGAGTAGGTATAACCCAGCTGAGCATCCCATGCATCAATACCCCAGGTATCATTAAATATACGGGCACTGCCATAAACTGCAGAACCAGGCTGCACGAAATATCGCCCACCTAGAGAAAAAGCCGAACTGGTACGTGTATTCGGATAAACCTCTTCCTCCCAGTGAAAAATACTGGGATCTACAGCATCACGATAGCGAACCTTCCGGTAAGGATTATTCAGGAATCCCTCATCAGTAATGCCTTCAAACTCAAAATTTAGCAGCAGATTTTTGGTTATTACCTGTGTTGCACCCAGGCGATAACTACGACGATCTACATCTTCAGCAAAATCCGGGTCATTAACCATCCCAACCTCATCCCAGCCACGGGAAAAGCCCATGCGGATCGTAGTCAGACCCCCAAAGACTTCCTGACTAACACCAAAATAGGCTGTCTGAGCCTCAAAATCATTCTCATCGCTATCGGTAAAACCACCGCTCAAAATAGTCTCACCTAATAAATAGTCGCCACCAATGGATATTTCAGTACGTTCTTCCTCATATGCACTGGCATAACTAAGGACATCAATCGATGCGCTACTGATAGAGTCGACGTAATAGTTTGCATAGCCGGAAAAATTGCTGGTGAGTTTTTTGCGCAATAGAATTGAAGGCCCCGTTATCGTTACGCCACCACCATCAAATGAGTGGTACAGGGCATCAGCGCGGTCTTCCGGTAAGACCTGAGCAACAGTAACGGAAGCCAGCATAGCTGCAGTAACTAATGTGATGATGCCCAGTTGTTGGATACGTTGATTCACGACTAACTCAATACCTAATTACAACCACAGCCACCGCCAGTACGACCCGAAGCCCCGCGAGCCCCTTCACGCGATTCATGCACATGAATCAGATAGGCAGCAGAAACAGGATTGCGCTCAAGCAACATTGCCTCATCCGCAAGATTTGCACGTTCATAAGGCTTAACCCATGGCTCAACATTGCTGCAAGCTGATAGCAATAGAAAAAGCAAGAGACATGGGTAGAGGATTATTTTGTACATCTGCCTATTCCCGGATCAACTGACGAATCTGATCCTGATAGTCGTTCTCATTACCTGGCTCATAGCCGTGATGTATATAGCGAACCGTACCGTCACGGCCAACAAGAACTGAGCTTGGCATGGCGATAACATCGTAGAGTTTGCTGACATTGTTCTCTCGATCAAACAGGATGGGGAAACTAACAGCGGTTCCTTGCAGGAACTTTTTGGCCGCAGCCGAGTCTTCCTCTACATTCACGCCCAGCATCGTAAAACCCAAAGACTCATAACGTTTGTGCAACTCGTCCAGCAGCGGCATCTCTTCACGACAGGGGCCACACCAGCTGGCCCAGAAATTGATAAGCACTACCTGACCATCAAAGTCCTGTAGTGAAACTACGGCACCGGTTGCATCAGGCAGTGAAAAGTCAGGTGCGACATCCGTTGCTGCCCAGGCCATGGTTGCCACCAGCAATGGCACAATAATGAGTAATATTTTTTGTTTGAATTGATAAGCTAAATCCATATCACAGCCACCTTTAGAAGAACCAGCTCAGATTAATTGTGCCCTGCATATTGTTCAGTGTTTTATCTACCCCATTGAGTTCTGTATCAAACAGGTAGTCACGCGCTTCAATACGTACGGCCAGATAGTCTGTAGGCAGAAATTTGAAGCCGAAGCCAAAATTAATGGTGAAGTTATTGTCATCTGCAAAATCAGTGTTTCCAATGCCACCAATCAGATAGAACACACTATTGAAAGCACGCCGCTCACCAAAAAATGATTCGCCAGGCAGAATATTCCAGCCCAGAGATACGTCGTAGTAGGTCAGATTGCGGTCAGTAAAAAATTCGTTACCTATAATTCCTTCTGCAGTGCTATCACCCACCTCGGTCCGGCCGACTGCCGCTTCTATAAACAAAGCAGTATTGATGTGATATGCAAGCCGCACACCGTATACACCATTGGTCTCAAAATCTTCCACACTCATGATTCCAATAAAGCCGGTAAGCTCAAAGTCTTCGGTATCAATTGCACCTACATCCAGATCACGGCGCTCTACATTGGGCTCAATAACCTGGGGTGGCGCATCTGTGCCATCCTGCGACCACACTGGCGCGCTGAAGACTATTGCGCTACCCGCCAGTGCTAGAAAAATATAGCGAATCCTGCTTTCCATTCGTCAACATCCTCATTGTCATTCCGACTACTCAGTACTACGTAGCCTTTATATTCCAGCCGCAATAAAAATCGCCGCGACAAATAACCCTTGAGACCTGCACCTACGATGGCTACCTGATCTGACCTGTCTTCCGTTTGCGCCAGTACAGACTTGGGTTCAATCTGAATTATTCCGGTTCCCAGCGAGAAAAAAGGTGACACACGCCTCTCTGGAACAAATGTATGAGTAAGATTTATGGCAGCCGACCAGCCATCAGAAAAATTGCCCAGAATCTGAGATGCATTTAACTCGACCGCCAGATGTCTGGAGAAACCATAGGCCCCATAGGCTGTATAGGCTGTAGCACCACCAAAATCACCGGCCATCATCCCCAATTCCCAACGGTGTTCACGGTAGGCCCCCAGTGTCACATCCGGAAATTCAACAGACAGCCCCGATGGTTGCAGGGTGAGTTCCATTTGCTCCCTGCTGGCCCAGCCTTCTTTGCCACGCGGGCCGCGCACCAGGAACCAATCAGTGCGACG
>Ga0114950_10002957_pt1 | contig 13118 bp, 9 predicted proteins | sample N075metaG_FD_83503 | JGI IMG/M metagenome (GOLD analysis project Ga0114950, IMG submission 83503) | Deep subsurface microbial communities from Kermadec Trench to uncover new lineages of life (NeLLi) - N075 metaG | ecosystem: Environmental > Aquatic > Marine > Ocean trench > Sediment | place...
GTCCGAGCCGGTTGGCCATGAGCTCCTGAATCGCTCGCCCAACGACCTGCTCGGGTGCCACGGGCTCAGGTACCGCAGGTTCAGGTGCCACGGGTGCAGGAGGCCTAGGTGGGTCCTGTCGTTGCCTCGCGTCGGTCATGGTGTCTATACAGCGTCCGGTTGTGGATCGAGGCCCGGCATCGAGAACGGATCCACTTGGACCCTCTCCCTGGTCGCACCAACGGGTTCAGGAGTCACAGGCGGCGCCGGCGGAATCACGCCCTCGTGGGTGCCGCTATCCTTCCCCGCCCCTGCCTCGCCCTCAGAGCCTGCTCCGGCGCCGTAGTCCGCCCCATCCGTGTTGAGGAAGTGGCGCCGGACGAAGTCCGTAGTGTCATCGATGAGCGAGTACATGACCGGCACCAGGATCAAAGTCAGGAACGTCGCAAACAAGATACCCGCGATGATCGCGATCGCCATCGGACCCCACCACGCCGCCTGCTCCCCACCCCAATAGAGCTCGGGATCGAGGGAGGTGTACAGACCGAAGAAGTCGAAGTTCAAGCCGATCGCCAACGGTGCCAGGCCGAGCGCGGTCGTCAACGCCGTGAGCACCACCGGCCGGAATCGGGTGAGACCTCCCTGTACGAGCGCCTCACGGCGGTCCATGTGGTCACGCTCCCTCAACACGTCGATATAGTCGATCAAGATGATGGCGTTGTTTACCACGATGCCCGCCAGCGAGATGATGCCCACGCCGGTATTGATGACGCCGAACGGCATGCGAAAGATCATCAGCCCGATCAGCACGCCCATGGTCGACATGATCACGGAGGTCAGAATGATCATGGGCTTCACGACCGAATTGAACTGGCTGATCAGGATGAAGCCGATCAGCATCAGCGCCGTCAGAAAAGCGCCGCCCAAGAACGCTTGCGCCTCGTCCTGATCCTGCGACTGGCCGGTGTAGCGCAGTGTATACCCAGACGGCAGGCGGTCTTCGAACTCCACCAAGGCTTCCTGTACTTCCGCGAGTACCGCGTTGTTCGTGTACCCGGCCGCGACGTCCGAGCTGATGGTCGCCATTCGAGTCTGGTTTTTCCTGCGGATCGTCCCGGCACCCTCCTCGACACTCCACGTGGCGATCGAGACCAGAGGCACCTGGATGCCACCTTCTGTCATCACGGTCAACTCGCGCAGGCCTTCCAACTCCTGCCGATAAGGCTCGGCGAGTCGCACGATGATGTCGTACTCGTCGTTCCCGTCGCGGTATTTGGCCGCCTCGATCCCGTTGATCGCCCCGCGGATGGCCTGACCGACCTTGGACGTATTCAGGTCGTACAGCGCAGCCTTCTCGCGGTCGACCTGGATCGAAAGCTCGGGCCGTGCCGCGTCCAGATCGCTCTCGAGACCGACGAGCTTCGCATACACTGGCGCAGCCTCGAGAACGTCGAGCATCTCCGAGGAGAGAGCCTTCAACTGCACCGGGTCCTCTCCCACTAGCTCGATGGTCACTGGTGCACCCTGGACCGGCCCCTGGGTAACCTTGTCGACCGTTATGGTGGCTCCTGCGATCGCGCGCCCGATCGTCCGCTGCATCTCGGCGAGCATGTCGAAGGCGTCGCGGCGGCGGTCCTGGAAGTCGACCAGGGAGACCGTCACGCGACCGCCCTCCGGTCCACTCGGCCCACCCGCCATGGGGTTTCCACTGCCTCCGGCACCTCCGGTGACGGCGACGACGGACTCCCAGTCATCGCGTCCCTCGAGGCTCTCGAGCTCCTCCTCGACACGACGCACGATCGAGTCGGTGACCGCTGCGCGTGTGCCTACCGGCGTCTCAATGTCGACCAACAACTGCGGCGGAGGCATGCTCTCAGGGAAGAACTCCGTCCCGGTACCGAACATGGCGAATACGACGGCGGTGGTGACGAACGCGGCGACGGTGCCGCCCATGAGCAGGAGCCTGTTGCTCAGCGCGAAACGCAGCTGGCGCTCATAGAAGCGCATGATGCGCGGCAGCAATCCAGTTTGAAACCGCCGAGACATGCCTTCCAATACGAAACGGTGTAATGCCCATAGGCCCGCGAACGTCGCGGCAAGCAGGACGGCGGTGAGCGGGTTGACCCCCGCGACCGCGAGAAACGCGAGCGCGGCCCCGGCGATGAGCGTCCAGCGCATCGCGGGCCGCAGCGGCTTCCTGGGAGTCGAGTCCAGGGTCATGAACATCGCGCACAGCGTCGGAATGATGACGATGGCGACGAACAGCGAGCTGGACAGCGTCACGATGAGGGTGCGCGGCATGTAGCTCATGAACTCGCCGATCTCTCCGGGCCAGAATAGCAGCGGAGCGAACGCCGCCAACGTCGTCGCCGTCGCTGCGATGATCGGTACCGCGACCTCACCCGTGGCCTTCTTCGCGGCGAGTGTGCGCTCCCATCCCTCTTCCATATACCGGTAAATGTTTTCGACCACGACGATCGCGTTGTCGACGAGCATGCCCAAGGCGAGAATCAGACTGAAGAGCACGATCATGTTCATCGTCATGCCCATGGCCTTCAGCAGGATGAAGGACAGGAACATCGACGCCGGGATCGAAACGGCCACGAACATCGACGTGCGCGCTCCCAGGAAGAACAACAGGATCACGACGATCAGGATGAGGCCACTGACGATGTTGTTCTCGAGGCTCGAAACCATCTCCTCGATCTGTTCCGACATGTCGGACGTAATGACGATCGAGGTAGACGGCGGCATCAGCGGTAGCATCGCGTCCACTTCGGCCTTCACCGCCGCTGCGGTCTCGATGATGTTTTCGCCGGAGCGCTTTACGATGTCGAGCGTGACCACGGCGCTTCCGTCCATGCGCGCGAACGTCTCACGCTCAGCGAAGCCGAAGTCCACCGTAGCGACATCTCGAATGTAGATCGGCCGACCGCCCTCGATCTTTACGACCAGGTCGGCGATGAGCGCCGGGTCGTCGAACTCACCGTCTACCCGTACCAAGTACTTCGTATCTCCGACGTCGATCGAGCCACCGGGGATGTTCACGTTCTCGTTCTGGATCGCTTCGATCACGTCCTTGAGCTCGAGCCCATAGAACTGTAGGCGCGAGAGGTCGACGTCGACGCTCACCTCGCGCTCGAGTCCTCCGTGCAGGTCCGCTCGCAGAACCGCAGGTATCGCCTCGATCTCGTCCTGAAGATCCTCCGCCAGCTCCTTCAGCCGAACCAGTCCGTAGTCGCCCGACAGATTGACCTGCATGATCGGGATTTCGGAGAAGTTGATCTCGACGATCGTCGGATCCTCGGCGTCGTCCGGCAAATCGGGCTTGGCGAGGTCGACCTTTTCACGCACCTGTTGCAGAGCTTCGCCCAGGTTTACTGCCGCCCCGAACTGCGCCGTGATGCTGGAGTGCCCCTCGATCGACGTCGAAATCAGCTCCTCGATGTCGCTGATCGTCGACAGTTCCTCTTCGATGATGCGAGTGACCTGGCTCTCGACATCGGACGGAGACACGCCCGGGTAGATCGTGTTGATCGCAACCATCGGGATCGCGATCTCGGGAAAGGACTCTTTCGGGGTCGCCCGGTACGAGAGCGCGCCCATGAGCGTGATGATGAACAAGAGCACCATGATCGAGGTTCTGTGCTCTACCGCGAAGCTCGTCGCGCGGAACTCCTTGAAGCGCTCGAGCATGCGGAAGTCCTGCGGCGGCTCTGCGCCGCTCCTCCCCTCTTCGTGTGCGTCTCTTTTCATGATCGCCCTCAGTCCCTCCGGCCGACCACGGCGACGCGGTCGCCGTCAGACACGGTCTTCTGACCCACCACGATGAGCTGGTCTCCTGCTTCGAGCCCCGCCTCGACGACAACGAGGTTGCGACGCGTCGGTCCCAGCTTCACCGCACGCACCTCCGCTACGCTCCCTTCTCTCTGTTCGGAGACTACGAACACGACGTAGCCACCTTCGGTGCGCACGAGCGCATCCTGCGGCACGACGATCGCGTCGGCGACCTCGCGGCGCGTCACGGACATGTTCGCGACCATCTGCGGCTTGATGAGACCATTCGGGTTCGGGAGAACGACCTCGATCAGGAACGTCCGGTTCTGTGGATCCACTGTGGAGCCGACATAGCGGATAGGCGCTGTGAACACCTCGTCACCGAGCACGTCGAACGTCAGGCTGGCGAGCGCACCGACCGATACGTCCGCGGCATAGCGTTCGGGGACGCCCGCAACAACTTTGATCGGGTTCAGATCGACGAGACGGCCCACGGACTGACCGGGGCTCACCATCGACCCGACCTCGATGTGGCGCTCATCGAAAATACCCGAGAACGGCGCCCTGATGACTGTGCGCGCGAGCCGTGCTTCGAGCCCGGCAAGGTTCGCCGCCGCCTGCTGCTCGCCGAACTTCGCCTCGAGGTACGCGATCTCCGATCCGACCTGGTCCTCCTCCCAGAGGCGCTTGCGACGCTGCCACGTCTGGGTGGCGAGCTCCGACCGCGCGCGGGCTTGGGCCACGTCGGCCGAAAGCACCTGATCGTCGATTTTAGCGATCGGCTCCCCGGCCATGACCCTTCGGCCCTTGTCCAGAAAGATCTCTCGGATGATCCCGCTCTCCTCGGCCGCGACCAGAACATCTCGGTTGGCCAATACCGCCGACGTGAGTCGGATATCCTCTACGAAATTCTGAGGGGTCATCGTCGAGGTTTCGACGTTGATCACGCGCACGACCGGCTCGCCGCCGGGTGCGTCATCCACCGCGTCGGCCTGAGCCGCGCCACATCCCGCCATCGCCAGCAATACGAGTACCACTGGCAGCCGGCTCAACACCCGCTTGGTCTCTTCATTCTGCATGACCTTCCTCATCGTCATCTGTCCCGCCTAGAATCGGTCGCCCTGGATGTCGACGTCCACGAGAGGGACACGCCCGGTCGCCTCGTCGAGTTGAGCCCGCGCGACCAAATAGTCGTAAACGGCTTGTGCGTAGTTGAACTCACTCTGCCGCAGCGCGACCTCTGAGTCGGTAAGCTCCAGTTGGCTGCTGAGTCCCTCCCGATACTGGGCGCTGGCGATCTCGAATCCACGCTGGGCCTGACGTACCGCCAAACGCTGACCCCGGGCACGTTGGTGCGCCTCGTCGGTCGCCTCAACGAGGCTCTTTACCTGCGCCACCGCTTGGTCGACGCCCTTCTCCGTCCGGACTTCGGCCTGTCGTACGAGCGCCCGCTTCTGGTCGATGCGCGCATCCCGACGGAAGCCCTGGAAGATCGGCAGGCTCACGCGCACTCCGAGCATCCTCGAGTATGCGCGTTGGCCGTCCCCACGAGCGAAGAAGTTCGGGCTGCCGTTGTCCTGCGCGCTGATGATGTAGTTCCCGAACAATGTCACTTCGGGCAGATAGCTGACTTGCTCGAGGCGCATTTCGCTGCGGCGTAGGTCCTCGTTGAGCGCGAGTTGACGAACGTCGGAGCGTAGCTCCCTGGCGATCCGCACCGCCTCACGGACCCCCCCCTGGAAACCGGCAAACGCGAGAATCTCTCGGTTGGCGTCTGTGTTGGCCTGGAGGTCCTCGAGATCCATATCGGCGAGCGAGCCCGTGACCTCCAGCGACTCCTGGTCCGAGATGTCGAGCTCCACCGCGATCTGGCGTCGCGCCTGCATCGAGGCATTCTGGGCGCGCAGCAGGTTGGGCTCCAGGTTGGCGAGCTCGACCTGGAGACGGAGAACGTCGTACTCCGACGCCAACCCGGCGCGATGCAACGCCTGCGTCTCGTCGAGCGATTTACGCACCCGACGCAACGAGTTCTCGGTCAGCCGCACCTGCTCCTGCGACAACAGCAGCCGGTAGTACGCGACTCGAACCCGCGTCACGACGACCTGAGTCTGGCCACGCACGGACTCTTCCTGGAGCCTCTTGAAATGGCCGGCCGCGCCCAGAGCGACGAACACGCTCGGTTTGAAGAGCGGCTGCTCCACGATGAGCGACGACGTCCACTGGTTGTCCGCGCCGAACTGCACCGCGATGTAGTCGTCAGGCCCCGCCGTCGGATCGAAGATCGCAGCCGGAAGAAAGTTGATCGGGGGCGACACGTTGCGCGTGTATCCTACGTTGAAGTCTATCGTGGGGTACACGCTACTGCGCGCCTCGGAGACGCGTTCGTTGGCCTCACGCAGCCCCAGTCGCGCGGCGAGCACGTCGCGGTTGCTACCGAGCGCGGTGCGCACGACCTGCTCGAGACCCATCGCGCCACCCGACTCTTGAGCGTCGAGCTGCGGCGGCCCGAAGGCCTCCGCGGCGAACAGCAATAGGAACGCCACCGGTACCGAAGCGCTGAACCGGCGAATATCTATTCGAGTCATTCCTTTCCTTTCCTTCTCAGGCTTCGACAGAGGCCGAAGCGTCGGCATACTGCTCGGCGATTTCCGCGGCGAAGGCCTCGGTCGCGACCCCGATCATGAGGCGCGCACCCGATTCCTCCCAGAGCGCGCGGAACGACACTTCGTCGATTTGGAGGTTTCCCTCGCGGTACAGCTGCAGGAGCCCGTGCGCGTGCGCCGACATCGTCAGAGCCGTCTGGGTCGGGTCGCCCTCCTTCAGGATCCCGGCGTCCATGCACTCGCGCACGCGGTCGATCCAGAACTGGCGGCGCGCGCTGCTCATCGCTTCGATGTCCGCGGGCAACTCGACCATGCCGAGATGTTCCGGGCCGAAGGACAAGATGGTGTGCCAACGAGGATGCTCGAGCGCAAAGTCGAGGAAGCCCTCGCCCACGCCGATGAAGCGCTCGAGTGGCGTCGGTGCCTCCATGGCTCGAGAGACGTATGAGATGAAGGCCCGATGAGCCTCGCGCATCACGTCCGCGAGCACGTGCTCCTTGCCGTCGTAGTGCCTGTACAATGCCGGCGCCGTCACCCCGACTTGCTTCGCGAGCTTCCGCATCGAAAAACCGTCGAGCCCATCCTGCAAATAGAGCTCGACGGCCGCCGCCAGGATCTTTTCTTGTTGGTATGACATGTAAACACCGTAAACAAGACGTGGTTATCGGTCAATAACCGGGTGCTATACCAAGGAAACGGTGTTTAGTGCAAAATGGTGCTATAAGAAAACTGACTCGTTAAGCGATTGCCGGCGATCACCCGCTCGAGAGCACCGAGGCGGTGACGATCTGGTCCCCTCGCGTAATGCTGTCCATCACTCCCAGCCCCTCGACGACCCAGCCAAACACGGTATAACCACCGTCGAGGTGCGGAAGGCGCGTATGGGCGAGGAAGAACTGAGAGCCCTCGGTGTCCTTGCCCGCGCTCGCGAGGCCAATCGCACCGCGCACATAAGGCAACTGGTTGAACTCGCTGGTGATCTGGAAGCCCGGCCCACCCCTGCCGGTGCCACCGTCCACGTCTCCCCCCTGCGCCACAAAATTGGGGATGACGCGGTGAAAGGGCACGCCGTCGAAACGTCCTTCGCGGATCAAGCGTGTGATCGTCTGCACGGCGTGCGGCGCTTGCTCGGTGTCCAACTCGAGCACCACACGGCCTCGGTTGGTATCGAAAGCGATGCGGGGACTGGCACCGATCGTCGCCAAATAGGCCCAGTCGATAACGGTGGGGTCATAATCGAGGTCGACACTCCCCCGCCTAACCTCGGTCGCGTCCTCGTCGAGGTCGACTTCGATGATCTCACCCGTGAGTCGCTCGATCCCGCTCGCCGCGATGCGACGAACGACAGCGGCTGGGTGCTCCAGTGCCTGCCGTAAAAGCGCCTCGGCCCCCGGAGCCCGTGTCACCGCGATCAGGCGTAAAAACTCGGCGGCTTCCCGGCTCTCGTTTTGAGCGAGCCTGAGCTGGTATGCGTCCAGAAGGAGCTGCTGGCTCCCATAGGGTACCAGCAGCGGATCGGTCAGGATCTGCCCGGCGGCGAACTCTAGCTCTGGATTGCCGCCGTTGAGCGCTTCCTCGAAGATCGACCAATACACCTCTCGCAGCTCCGGATCTCGCTTGTCCACCGCCCAGCGCTGACTCAGCGCCGCCACGGCAGACCCCGCAATCGACTCCGACGGCGAGCCCAACATGATCCGGAGACGATCCAGCGCTTCCCTGCCGCTCAGCGCGCTAATGGCCGACAATCCGACGCGCCATCCAGCCTCATCCCTCTCGTCGAGGGCGTCGAGCCAGCCCAGGACGAACTCACGCTCATTCTGCCGCGCTAGCATGGCGACCAGCGGCTCTACTACTACCATGCGCGCTGGGTTCCGCTCGATCCAGCTCTCGACCCTGCCCAGCACCGACGGCGGCTGGGCGCTGCCCGCAAGCGCCGTGGCCGCGTTCATGGCCACATGCTCCATGGGGTCGTCCAGACCCGCCAGCAGCGCATCCCGGGCTGCGGGCTCCAGCTCCCGCCCAGCGAGCGCGACCATCGCCTCACTCCTGATACGCCAATCCGTCGCCGCGCCGGCCCAGTCGGAGAGGCGCTCCGTGTCGGATGGATCCGCGATGCGCCCCAGAGCCTGGACCAGGTACATCGCAGCCACATCATCTCGCCGATACCCCTGCAACGCATCTCGTACTCGCGACACCCGAGCGGACCATAGCGAAGCGTCTGCCTGGCGGCCGAAGTAGTAGGCCGCACCGGCCCTGACTTTGGCGTCGGGGTCGTCGAGCCGAGCCAAGAGGAAGTCCTGGGCCGCCTGGACGCGCACGCCTCGCACCGCGCCGTTCACCGAGAGAGCCAGCGCCCTGCGCTCCTGCTCCACAGCCTCGACCTGCGCAGAAAGCAAGGCGTTCGTCGCCTCCGGCGAACCGATCTTGCCCAACGCCTCGAGAATCCGGTCGCGCACGTCAGCGCTGACCTCAGCCTCGAAGGCGGTGGCAAGTTCCTGCACGGACGAGGCCTGGCCGAGCTGTCCGACCGCGAACCATGCGTCCCGGCGGACATTGGCGTCGACGTCGCCGCTCGCAGCCACTAGCAACGGTGCGAGCGCTGAAGCAGCCTGCACCGAAGCCAAAGCGAGCGCAGCACGCGCGCGCACGTCTGCCCTTTCGTGTGTCAACATGCCGACGAGCGCCCCCCCGTCGCGCTGCACCTGGAGGTCTACCACGCCTTGCAACGTTACGTCCGTGAGCAGCCCGTCTCGCGGCCTGAGCGGGGGTGGCTCTGCTGCATCCGGCGCTACGGGGTCACACGCCGCGACGAGGGCGACGAGCAAAAGGCCGCGTGCGACGCCCGCGAGCCGGAACGAAGGGGGTCCATAGAGCTTCATGGAGCGCAATCTCTAGAGAATCGCGTCCAGGTACAGGTCGAAGCGGTATACTCGCGGCTGCCGGAGCCCCCACGTCGAGTCCATCCGGATCAGGCCGTCCATAACGGAGAGACCCACGCCGACCGAGTATAGAACGTCCTCGAAACGGTAGCTCTCGGACTCCCCCGCCCAACCGCCGTCGGAAAAGACCGATACCGAGCCGAATGAATAGCTTCGCGCTAGCTCGCCCCTCGCCCTGACGAAGCTCGTGCCGGTGAGGCGGCGCGGATCATAGCCGCGTAGAGACGAGGGTCCACCCAGGTGCCACATACGCTGTGTGGTAAGGCTCCCCCACCCCTTTCCGGCGCCGGCCTCGAGTCGCAAGCGCATGTCGGACGGCAGCGGAACCCTCAGACGCGCGGCCAGCGCGGCGCGGGCGTACTCGAAGTCGCCGGTCGCCGCCTCGGCCGTTAGCTCAAGACCGCCTTGTACGAGGTTGGGATCGGACCCCCACCAGGGAGTGATCGCGACCTGACCTCCATAAAGCCAACCCTCGTCTGCGACGAGGTTGTCACGGAAGCTGAACGCGTCGCTGCGCAGCTTGAACACAGCGAAATCGGTTTCCGCGACCACGCTTCTGTGGTATTCGGCGAAGCCCGTGAGTTTGAGGTTTTGCCGCTCAAACTCGGGGGGAGTCCACTCCACGGACGCTCCGGAGCGCCGATAGTAGTCTCCGTCGTCCCGACCCGTGATTGCCGCCAACAGCGAATTGCCGACCCCTAGGTGCCGAGCACGTTCATCGATGGCGGCCAGTTCGTGAAACAGGCTGAAGGTCACTCGCCGGCTCAGCGTCTCGCGCCTGATGTCCACGCGCGCGTTTGGCTCCAGATCCGCAGTCCCCAGGCGCGCCGTCGCCGTCACCGACAGGGGTCCGAGGAACGTGCGAGGCCGGATCTGGCCACGGACTCCGGCAGAGAGCCCCTCCACGCGGTTGAAACGCACGAGGTCCAGGCGCTGCAGGCCCCAGCGCAGGGTATGCGGCATCCGGGCCAGAGCCGGCACGCCAGCACCTGTCGACTCTTGTGCCGGCAGCCCACTCGAGGCCGTGAAAACGGTCCCGAGCACCAGCAGTATTCGAACTGCCTTCATTTGCGTCAACGCGCGAGTGTCATCTAGTACGGCCATCGAGAAGCGTAACCTCGGCGCCCCAGTTCTTCTGGTTGTGGTCCAGCCCGGCCACACCCGCCCTACGGCATGGATAGGCCTCACGTTTCAGGGATTTCCTGGGCTGCGAGAAGCTACCATCTTCCCAAGTGACCTTCGCATCCAGACCGTTTCGACCCGCGGCTTGGGCCTCTGGGCCCCACGCGCAGACCTTGCTGGCGCGCATCCTGCGCTCGGCCTCTGGGCCGGCATACGAGCGCGAACGCATCGAAATACCCGACGGCGACTTCCTCGACCTCGACTGGGCTCCGGAAGTGGATCGTTCCGAGCCGATCGTCCTGGTACTGCATGGCCTCGAGGGATCCGCCAACCGCGGGAACGTGCGCGGCGTGTGTAGGGAGCTCATCGCGCGCGGCGTCAGGCCCGTGGTCCTGAACTTCCGCGGCTGCGGCGGCGAACCGAACCGGCTTCCCCAGTTCTACCACTCGGGCGAAACAGGCGACCCGCGGTACGTGCTCGAGCAAATCCGAGCGCGGTATCCTTCGCGTCGGATCGGCGCAATCGGATTCTCGCTGGGGGGGAACGTGCTCCTGAAACTGCTCGGAGAAGACCCGCGCGGGGGAGCCGACCTCGTGCAGGCGGCGGTCGCGATATCGGTGCCATACGACCTTGCCGCGGGCTCCAGGCTGCTCGAGCAATCGCTCATGGGTCGCTTCTACTCGGCCCACTTCCTGAGATCTCTTCACGCAAAGGTACGCTCGAAAGAGACCATGCTCGAGCCGCTGCTCGAGCTGGACGCCGTATTCTCATCGCGCACGATCTGGGAGTTCGATGATCGCGCGACGGCTCCTCTCAACGGGTTCGAGGACGCGGCCCATTATTATCGGGTTTGCAGCAGCTCTGGCTTTTTGGCGGCGATCGGCGTTCCGACGCTGCTGCTGCACGCCGAGGATGATCCATTCCTGCCAGCTGACTCCATCCCGATACAGCCGTTGCTGGAAAACCCCCAGCTGAGCATGGTGCGCCACCGCCGGGGCGGACACGTCGGGTTCCTCGAGGGCCCCCCGTGGGCACCGCGCTTCTGGGCAGACGAAGAGGCTGCGCGATACCTCGCCGGTCAGCTGCTGACCTGATCCTGGAAGAAGGCTGGCCCGTGCCATGTGGCAGCCGCTGGCTGCTCGAGCTCCCCTGCGCGGAGGCTTCCGATCGTGGTCAAGCTCGTATCGAACACGTGCGTTTCGGGGCCTACCGCCCCGGACTCCGCAAGCGCACGGAACTCGGCGCGCGTAGCGGTCCGGATCTCTTCCCCGTCGCGATACCACACCGGAGCGTGATCGATGAGCGAAACGTTCAGCTCCGTGCCGAGACCACGCAGGCGGTTCACTAAAGCGTCGATCGAGCAGCCGGAAGGGGCCTCAGCGTCCACATCCACCCCGATGACCAGAAACCGGTCATCCCTCAGTTCCCTGCCGCAACGAAGCGGAACGCCGTGTGCGGCCCAGGCGTCGAGGAAGCTGTCGACCTCCTGCAGGAAGGCATCAGATTGCGCCGAACTGAGGGCCTGCGTGGCCGGAAAGACCCAGAGCCGGCCTCGATCTGGCAGTACGTCGAACGGGACTCTAGGCATGGCTACGCCGCCTCCGGGTCGCCGGCTGATGGCACAGGTGGGGGGGACTTGTCCAACAAGACGGCCACCCAACGCAGATCGTGTGTGTTCTCGAGCCAGATCTTCACCATCACCGTCAGCGGCACGGACAGCAGCGCCCCGAGTGGACCCCACGCCCACCCCCAGAAGAGCAGCGACAGGATCACGACGAGCGTAGACAGGCCGAGCCGGCGCCCCAGCAAGTTGGGCTCCAGGATGTTTCCGAAGAGGACGTTCACGACCACGTAGCCCACCGCCACCCCCAGTGCGTGAGATACGCTTCCGAACAAGACGATGCTCAAGAGCAACGCAGGCACCGCCGCGATGATCGAACCCACAGTGGGCACATAGTTGAGCAGGAACGCAATCAGCCCCAGAAGAAGAGCGAACTCGAGTTGCATGACATGGGCCCAGAGACCGAGAATCAACCCGGTCGCAAGTGATACCATCGTCTTGATGCCCAAGTACGTCTGCACCTCGGTGACCACCTTGGCCAGTCGGTCGTCGTCGCCGCCATGCTCCCCGAGAACGTACCTGATCTTCTCCGGGAAGACGGTGGCCTCACCCAGCATGAACGCCATGATCAGGAACACGATAAAGGTGGTCCCGACGAACTGAGCGATGCGCCCAATCGTGCCTTGCACGAAGTCCACGACTGCGGTCGGATTGATCAGATCCGTGATGACGCTCGTGGTGATGTACGCGCTGACATCGAAGTTCGGGCTCAGACTGTCGACCCATTCTATGACGGCGTTCACTCGTACCCCTAACAGGTCCTGATACCGTTGGATATTGACCTGAAGGTCGGTGACCGATGGGCTAGCCACCAGAATCAGTAGGCCTACGACCGAGACGACAATGAGCACGGTGACCAAGGTTGCGACCCCAGCTGGTACTCTGTGGTGCACCAGCCAGAGCATGATCGGCAGGCTCAAAACAGCAAGGAACAGTGCCAGGGCGGTCGGGAGCAGAATCGGCGCTGCAGACTTCAGCCCGTAGACCACGACGACCAAACACGCCAGGATGAGGAGAAACCTGGCGCCCGGATGTTCCTCGGTGCGCTCGAAGATCATGGAGTCTTAGCAGGGGCTA
>Ga0114950_10002958_pt1 | contig 13118 bp, 37 predicted proteins | sample N075metaG_FD_83503 | JGI IMG/M metagenome (GOLD analysis project Ga0114950, IMG submission 83503) | Deep subsurface microbial communities from Kermadec Trench to uncover new lineages of life (NeLLi) - N075 metaG | ecosystem: Environmental > Aquatic > Marine > Ocean trench > Sediment | place...
TCACCACCAAGAACAAGTCGGTGTGGCTGAGTAGAATGCTCAACAGCTTGGACCCGCAGGCCCTACGCTGTCTCCTCTCCCACGTTCCGCCGAAGTCGGACAACTCTTCCATCCTCTTGGACGCACGGCGTACTGACTGCCGTGTCCATGTCTTCACCCGCCTCTGCATCACAGCCAGCAGCTTAGGGAACTGCTCCTTGAGGCAGAGGAAGTGATACTCCATCTCCATGCTGGAACCTAGTTGACCCGCCAAGGCAGTAGTGCTTATGTCCTCCTCCCATGTAAGGGAGCCGAACACGGAGTGCAGTATCAACAGTGCGAGACTGCCGGGGTCCATCACCATGAATGGTATGCCCCATCCGTAGCACCACTTCATCGCCTTGCCACTCTCGGCCTCAAGGCGGGCCTCTTCGATGCCAGCTACGAGTGGCTCGATCCAGTCGGCCATCACCCTCCGGGTGGAGGGACGTTCAGACAATGCCTGTCGGGCACAATCATCTCGATAACGCTGGATGCCGTGGTCGATACAGCCCATTTCGACTGCCTCTTCCTCGGCCCACAGAACCTCCTGTTCCTTCTTCTCTAGTTCTTTCCAGCCCACTCAGTACCTCCGATATGGGCAGCACCACGGCGAGGCTTGCACCCCACCCCAGTGTACCCGCTGTCACTATGGCAATGAGGTTGCCGTCCTCGTCAAACACAGGGCCTCCACTGTTGCCGGGGTTGGAGTCGGCGTCCAGTACCCACAACCAATCCTCATTCCCGCCCCACTGCCCCGTCACCACACCGTGCGACACCTGAACAGGTCCGCACCAAGGGTGACCGGCCAGTAGCACCGTCTGGCCCAACCGCATGTCGGCCCGGTCGAGTACGGGAAGGTCTCCGTCCCACTCCACTATCATCCCACTCCCATAGGGAGTGATCAGTGGGCCAACGGTAAGGAGTATGGCGTCACGATCAGGGATGAACTGGGCCTCAGTGATGCCCCACGCCTTGTCCCCCTGCTTGACAGTGTAGTCACTCAGGTCTCCCTTCATGACATGGGCGGCAGTGAGTACAGTAGTCTCGTCCCACGCCACACCACTGCCGCCGTGTCCGTCTTCGTTCACGATGAGCAGGGTATGGGCACGGGCATGGGCATCAGGGCTAAGTGTGGGGTTGCGGATCTCATGTACCACCATCGCCCCGGCACCCAGCATAGCCATCACCCACAAGACACCAAGAATCTTGGTGAGCATCAACCGATCTCAGTCGCCACGACAGGAGCGTTCTCGGCGGCGAGAAGGATGTCCAGCCTACGGACCTGATGGTACACACCGTTGAAGGTGCGACCGGGGAAGTGACCCTCAGCCAGTCGAGCGAACTCACGCTGGGACAGGTTGGGGTTGTCGATGCGAAGCTCAGTCAGCTTGGCGGTGGTTATGGCACCCCAGTTGAGGCCGACAGTAGATTCGTGGGGCTGACTGGCGATTGCATTCTGGATTCCAATAGTCATCACACATTCTCCTTCATGGCAGGGATGTTACGCCCCGCTCTCTTGACAGTAGCACACCAAACGGCGGCTTGAAACTCACGGGCAGGCCACTCCAAACGACGGGCGGCTAGCCTAATCCTACGCTCAGCCTCCACCCTGACGGTGATAGGGCTGAACTTGATGTTGCATTGTAGGGCCATTGCCATCCATGTATCAAGGACGACAGCGTGTGGCACACCTTGTAGTGCCAACGCAAACTGGCTCGTCTTTGGCCCTCTGATCTCACCCGTCTGCTCATAGTATTCTATGGCAGCAAGGGTGTTACGCGTGACATCCTTGGGCAGGGGCTCACCTCTCATGTACATCTTGGTGACCCGCCAGTTGCGGGTGACCGAGGTACGAGGTGAGGTCAGTGCCAGTATGTCAGCCATACGCCACGGGCACCAGCGGTAGTGGATGCAGGCTATCCGTATCTCCTGCTCAGCCTGCTGGTACCAGCCACGGTACTCTTCGCCCTCAAGGGCGAGCTTGATGAGTCCCTCGATGGATCTCATACGAACTCGATCTCACCACGGTGGTGGAACATAGCACGGATAGTCCGACGCATGTTCTTGATCTTCAGGGCAAGACGCCACGATGTGGGCAGGGGGAACCAACTCACAGTGATGTTCTCTACCAGTATGTTCTTCACACTGCCATCAGGCATAACCTCATTCATGCAGATTGCCAGTTGCACCCAGCTACAGGAACACCAAGAATCTCTTGATCTCTTGTGCATCTCCACTGTTTGCAGTATCTTCATCAGTCCTCCAGTAGGTTAGAGACAATGAGCATGGCACTACCAAAGAAGAAGCACCACGCTGCACCCATCTGTAGTACCTTCTTCATGATAGCACACACACCACTACTATAAGCACGATGGTTGCGGCCATGGCAAAGAAGTCACGCCCATCCGTTTCACCTTCCATGTCATCTCCTAAAAGAATGCGGGGCGAAAGTCCTCGGTGTCCCCGTCATCGTGTGGTGTCCAGCCCTCGCTGACCTCATCGGGGTTGAACATGTCGGCGTCGTCAATGATGTCAACCTCGTCACCGTCAATCAACTCATCAGTCATGTCCTCAAGGGCCTGATGCAGACACTTTGATTGCTTCAAGCTCAACGCAGTGTACCCATCGTCAGTAGTCAGTGCCATCTTGATGGTGGCGACCCATGCCTCCAACTGCTGGCGTGTGATCACGATGTCGGTGTCACTCACCAGTGCTGCCCTGCTTTCTGATGGCAACATTCACGGTGCCGGACAATTCCATGTGACTCTTATCCTTAGCCTTATAGGGCCAGCCGTACCCTGCCGCCTTGAATGCCCCATAGATGTCGTGAGACATCTCACCGGGGCCGTTGCACATGCCGATCAACGCCGCGAGAAACTGAGTCTCTCTCTCGTTGAGTGTGAGGGTAACCCCATCGGGTTTGGAGATCGCCACAACTCGTTCATTCTGTGATGCTCTAGCCATTATAGACCTAGCTCCTTGTACTTGGGTTGAAACCGCCGTCCCTACGTCGGAGCCGATCCGCAGCGGCCCTTCGGATTCTCTTCTTCAGTGTCCCCATCATCAGTGGCTATCCCTCCGACTTTGACGGGACTGACAGTGAACATGACAGCCCTCTGGTTGGTGAGTCGTGCCATCTCCTTCGCAACAGTACGAGGTGACACAGCAGGAAAGTCCTCGCTGTCACATACCACCTCGAAGGTGAACATCACCTCTATACACAGCTTACCATTAGGGTCCACCCAGTACCCGTGGCCGGGCGTCACTGTGAACCCACCGTAGTGCTTGAGGAGAAGGTCAACTACCCTGCCCCTCTGTTCGTGGGTGGTCGGCTCACCATCACGTTGTTGAGTACCGACACTCCATCTAATGTGTTGCATCTGATCTCCCTTTGGCATGGCGTTGGATCAGGTCCCTTACCTGTTCCCTAAGCCTCCGCTTGCGGGCCATCACCACGCGATGTTGGAATACCTCGACTGGGGGAATGATGCCCCGACTCGTCCACCACCTCTCCTTACGTGTCGCTGCTCGCATACACATCTCCATTCTCTCGCATCTTCCTGTTCTCATAGGGCACCACCACTCGGCGGTTATACTCCAGCTTAGCACACTCAAGGGCACCGATGATGGTGTTCCATGTGCAGTAGCTGTCACCCATGATGTTACGGTACTCCTCACACAGCTTGGTGAGTGCGAAGTTCAGCTTGCCACTGGTGTCCAAGTGCGGGAAGGTAGCCAATGGATCACTGAAGGGTCGCTGCTCAGGCGGGATGTAAGGCATTACTTCTTCTTAGCCGCACAGAAGACGCACGACTTCTCCAAGTCCACCACGCTGGGGTCCACCTCAACGTCAGCCATGAAGGTGCCGTTGTGGATGAGGATGTTCGCCATGACAGAACGGAGCCGGTAGTCCGAGTCGATGTCACCGTACTGTGCGGGTGTGACGGTTGTGTGGGGGATCTTAGCTCGTCCACTGAACATCTCCCATGCCTGTACCATCTCGACAGGCCATTGACTCTGACCCATCGGGAATACGGTGCGGGCAATGTAGGGCGTACCCTCTGGCCCCTCGAAGGCAGCTTCTATGACAGCCAACTCACGGGCAGACCAGAACTCGGCCAACGAATCCGTTACCTGTCCAGCACACACGCCATCGTAGTGATGTGTAGCTGCAACGATCAGGCCACCAATAGCACATACACGACAGCCCAGTGCGTCCTTCACTCCGACGTAGGTACCAAGCTGTGCCATCAACAGCTTGGCGTTCATCTTGAGTAGGACATCACACGCCAACGCACACCGACGCACCATGATCTCTCTCATTCTATCACTCCTTTGTGTCCGTCACCGTCGAGGGTGACCTTGAATAAACTGTGGGCATGCTGGTGGTACACCATGATACCCTCAGGCTTCATGAATCCGGGGGCAGCAACGCTACCCCTAATACCGAGGTCGCTAAGCTCAAGTTCAATCGCCGCCATGTCGAACACGCCCTCGTACAACTGGGGCACCACATCTACGCAACTGGGGGCCTCCTCTTCCAACCACTGTGGGTTGAAGAGGGAGAACTTCTTGTATGCCATGCCATAGTTACGCTGGATGCCAGCACCCCACCACTCACCGAAGTGGTGGCCTTGGCCTAGTAGCGTCAACTCTTCGGCATGCTCACTCACCCATGCAGCGAAGCCAGCGTTGTCGCTGCCCTTGCCGGGGTGTATCCATCTCTTGCGTGAGGCACACCGCATGATGTAGGTGGTGTCATACCCATCCCACTGATGAACAATGGTTGGGTCAACCACACCCCGCAGCGTGTCATCCTCACCTATCCAGATGCTGGCGTTGGTGCCGTCGATCTTCTCACTGATGCTGATGTTCCGCATCAAGCGGGGCACCTTGGGGAACGGAGTGAACTCCATTATACCGTGATCTCCAGCACTGAGCCAGAGGGCAGCTTGACGTAGCCATCATACAGCCCACCGACAGGGGTGTAGACACGCTGGCCGGTGATGTACAGCACGGAGGTGCCGTGGGTAGCATCCTTGACCACCAACACCATGTTCCCGCCGCCTTGAGTCCTATCATACAGGCCAGCAGCCCATTTCTTTGGGTCACCGCTAACCGCGACACGCTCATCGACCGTGATCTCTTGCAGTTTACCCTTCATCGCACAACAATCCTTCCGGTGGGTTGCGAAACAGTGGGGCGATGAGCTTGAAGCTCACGCCATGATCATTGACATCGGCCAGTGAATCCCAAGAGGCTGGGTCGTCGTCTAACTCCATCTCCTCTGAGTCGTAGCCCATCAAGTCTTCAGCGTACAGCAACTCGAAGTGACCCTCTGGTCCGTTGAAGCCTAGCCACTCCTGTACCTCAAAGGGGAGGAAGGAGGTGTCATGCTCAGGCCCAAAGGAATGCCTGCCATCTTGAGAACTGTGTATGCTGATGCCCTCACCGTGGTCGAAGTCAGGCCGCTCAGTGTTGATGAACACCTCGCATGCCACACCAAGGCAGCAGTATTTACCGTCACGACACAGGGCACCCTCGCCCTGCTTGAACTTGCCCGACTCCAGTGCCAAGGCCACCAGTTCACGGGCCTCGGCGGGTGCATTCTTGTATGTCATGTGAGCAGTCCCTTCGGTGGGTTGCGGAACAACACAGCGATGTTCGCGAATGAAACACCGGCGTCATTGGTCGCAGCCATAGAGCTAGTGGATCTTGTCCCCGCCACCTTCATTGACTTATCCCATGTACCATCACGGTACTTGAAGTCAAGCCACGCCATCACATTAGAGGGAAGGAAGGCAGAGCTAAACACGGGGTCACCTTCAAGGCCATACTGCTGGACCTCCTTGAGGTAGCTGTCGCCCCTCTTGGTCAGCCCGCCAGTCTTGGTCAGCCCGCCAGCCTCATGCTTGATGAACATCTCACAAGCAATGCCAAGGCAGCAGTACCTATCTTCACGACACAGGAACCCATTGCCCTGTGTGTAGTCGCCCGACTCCAGTGCCTTAGCCACCAGTTCACGGGCCTCTTCGGGGGTGTGTTTGAACGTCGTCATACTGAATCTCCTTAGTCAACTCCAGAAACCACGCCAGAAGGCTTCGTCATTGACACAACGCCAGTTGTCCGAACCCCATACGTCACGGTTCATCATGGTGTTGATAGACATTATTGCCAGAGCAGCAAGCTGCCCGTACAGGGCAATGCCCATCAACCAACCTGTTGGGTCCATCATGCCTGTTTCACAGCCGTAATGCCACGACCAATACGGTTGGCGACGTACACCACCGCACCAAGGCCAGCACCATACACCACCACTGTCTTGGCGAGGTCAATGGCGAGCCACCAGATGAAGGCCGACTTGCCTGCATCACCAAGGCCAGCGATGACAGCACCAATGGCTTGAATCTCCTCGATCATGATCACGCTCCCGTTGGGATCTCATAGATGTTGACACCGAGCATACGCTTAGCTTCGGTGCCTAATGCGAACAGGCCGGGCTCAACCTCAGCCTGATTACGAACCCACCAACGCTGGGCATCACGCTCGAACGCCTCGGCCTGCCTCTCGGCATGTGCCTCAGAGTTAGCGACAACAGCCAGCCTACCTTGTCTGATACGCAGCTTGTAGACCTTCATGCGTCATCCTCCAATAGGGTGTACGTTACCAACCATTTCTTCACGACATACTTCTCTCTGTCATGATACTCCCCGCCACACAGTGAGTAGCGGGCACTGCTAGCACTGCTCCACTCATCCTCATCGTGGCAGGCACGGGAGTATGCTACTTGCTGCTCCCCTGTCCGCCTCTTGTGCAGCGTGAACACCACCCTATCGTCGGGGTTGTTCATCGTCCCGCCTTCCTCCGTGCCGTCTTACCTTGACGCCACAGTATGAGCTCAATGGCCTTGATCTCCTCACGCAGACGAGCGAAGGCACCATCACACTCAGTAGTCTTCAACTCATCACGGATGGTGTAGTCCAGCCTGTCCACGTTGTCGGATATCATGCGGCTCATCTGTCTGATGGTGCCCACCAACGCTTGTCGGTGCTGCTCCTCTCTATCAGCCCACATCTCCTCCACTACCCCGGTCATGAGGGCACCATCGCGGAGATGAACCCCAGCCATATCATCATGGTCACGATGACAGTGAAAGAAGCCACCACCGCCACGCCCACCAAGCAGCACTCAAGGATGTCCACTACCCAGCCACTCATGTCGTGCCCCATCGTGCCCGCCAGTGGTCAGGGCCACGGGCTATGTAGTGGGGGATGCCCGATGTCTTGGTGAGGGCATCACGCACAGCCCGTGCATCAGGCTTGTTGCTGAAGTACAGCACCCCGCCATCCTCACCCTGTGCATCATCACCCGCATGTGTACTAAGCTTGAACAGTCGCTTGTCCATCAGATCACACCTCTCTTACCACTAAAGAACACCCACCCCCACCACCCAAGGTGGATAGAGAGCCGACGCCTAGTGTGCTTGCCCCTGAATGACATGATGATGCCGAACAGGGGTTGCTTGAACCTGTACTTGGTACGCTCAACGAACATGGTCACTCCTTCCAGTCAGGGTACTTGGACTTCAACTCAGCCACCGCAGCATAGGCAGAGTGCAATGCAGTGCGAAAGGCCAACACATCAGCGAGTAGGGCGTCCACCTTCTTGAGTACAGCGGCATCCGTCTTGTCCCAATGTTCGAAGTCAAGGGATATCTTACGGTTGCAATCAGCAAGCACGAACTCAGTGTCGGGGTACTGGATGTACCGCACACCCTTGGCGTTGGGCTGACCTATCTTGGGCAGGCCAACAGACCACATGATGTGGCCTGACCCCTCAGGGTTGAGCCATCGCCGTCGCTTCACCGCCCTAGACAGGGGTGGGAAGGGCTTGGTTCGTGGCATCAGATCCACCGTGCCATGTACTCAGCCGACATTCTCCCGCCAATGATGAAGCCCGCCCTCATCACCTGATACACCATGCCCACCACCACGAAGGGCACATGCAATGTAAGCAGCAGCACCGTGCGTACCTTACGCATCAGCCACCATCCCTCGGTGACAGCATGACGGTAGCTTTGTAAGGCTCCACTATGGTGGACTCACCGAGGTAGGTGATCAGCCCCGATGACAGCCGCACCCCACTGCCGCTGCCACCACCGCTGGCGTTCTCCGTCTTCATGTAGTAGCTTCCGCTGTACCTGAAGGCTTGACCATAGGCCAAGTCACCAAGGGTAGGCTTCGGGGCCGGGGCGTCAATCGCTTTGAAGTTGAGTAGCATCAGTCATTCTCCACATCTTGAGGTCTCAACAGTTGGTCAATCCAAAGCACAGCTTCAGCCCTGCCATCTGTTGTGTTCGGCCATGTCTTAGTCGAGGTCACCCATCCATGTGCGTTGAGCTTCCCCTCTCTCGGTGTCACGGTGAACCCATTGATCCCCCACAGATTGTACTCAACAGTCAATCGAGCAGGGGTAGACGAGGACACCTGTGTCAACACGATCTTGTACTGGTGTGGCCCAATGCACCACACCTCCGGTGTGTTCACGGTGCTAAGCCCTCCCTATAGGTACCCTAAGGGGTCCCTTGTTGTTACTTGAGGGGGTCGCGGTCACCCGCAACCCTATAACCTCACCAAGGGGTACCCTATGGGGTCCCCCTCCGGGAGAGTCCCGATCTTCCGTCCTAGACATCCTTCTCGTAGCCCCACTCCTTCAGCCAGTGCTTCCAAGTGTGCCACTTGTCACAGTCGGGACAGAACCCCTCAATCCCACGCTTGGGGTGGACATGGATGCGAGAGGGGTGGGGGAAGGGTCCCTCTCTCCCGATGATGAAGGCAGCGTCAACGAGGGCCTGAGTGAGGGAGTCTCTCTCCCTCTCCAGTGCCTCGGCTTCGAGTGAGAGCATACCCACCCTCATCTTCACCACCTCAAGCATGGCCTTCACCTTGCCCGCCTCCTCCCTCACTGCATCCAGTGTGGAGGTAGGGCCGTCCCTCTTGGGTGCCTTGGTACCACCGGGGCAGAGAGGGCACCCCTTGCCCACATCAGTGTACCCTCCATGTAGGAGGCACATCAAACGCTTACGTCCCATCATACGTCACCTCCCCAAGCAGGGCGGTGACACCCCGGTCATCAGTGGTGATGGACAGTGCCATCATCCAACGCCCATCCTCATGCTTGACGAGGTGAGCAGTACGCCTCACCCCACCATCAGCCATCTCCACTATGCACTGGGCTCTATCACCCAGCTTGGAGATACGCTGTGTCACCTTGCCGAACACACCGTGAAGGATCTCCACGGTACGACGCTGAGTTGTTGGTCCGTAGCTCATGCCTTCCCCTTCCTACCGATGACGGCCAGCTTCTCGATGGTGGCAGCGGCGAACCACCAGTTGTTCCGCTTCATGTTGCTAGTCAGGTCAGCAACACGCTCAGCCAGTGTCTTCCGGCTGACGAACGACGAACGCTTGAATCCTTGCTTCATCAGAGTTTCCTTTACACAAGTGACACGCCTCCTAATGCAGGATGCAGGGTTTGCACCCGTCCTCTCACACAGCTAGTGAGTATGCTCTCGTTGTTACACCATACCTGCAACGCCTCTACTCCTTGTGCATGAACGTGACGGTGATACCCTCAAGGGTAGCCGCATGATCCTTCTGCGATCTACCCGTCGCGGTACGCCACTCGAACGCCAACTTAGAGAACAGGGGGTAGCAGTTAGCCGTACCCTCTGACCCACCGCCCAACACACCCAACTGAGCGATGAGGTGTCGTGCCTCTTCCTCAGAGAGTGTGATGAGGAACTCCGGTACCTTGGGTGCGGGTACCACGCTCACCTTCCGAACATCAATGGCGACCATGCTTGGTCTCCCATGTAAGAGTACGCCTCATCCCTGTCTCGGCCCTAGCCGCTGATCAGTGCGTGTGCCACCTTCTGTGCATCAAGCACACCCTTGATGGCATTGAGTGCCGCCCGTCGCTCATCCTGAGCCTTATCACGCTGGGCACGAACGAGGTTCAACTCGTCCATCAACACAGTAGCGACGGGGTGTATGTCCTCGTCCCTCTTCATGGTCTTATCCCTATCACCGTCAGTGAAGGGACCATGCTGAGGGCCATAGAGCCGGTCATTGAGGGCACCAATGAGCCGCTTGCCATGCCCACCCCAAGCCGCATGATCCACCATCCCGGTGACCCTCATGGCCTCGAACAGGTGAGTCACATAGTGACGGGCACCCGGACCATTCATCTCCTTGAGGGCCGTGATCACGCGGTCAGCCCCATCCCGTGTCATGGGGAGGCGGTGACAGTCACCCGGCACCGGGCACACGCCGTCGCTGTACCCTAACTCCACACCAACGAGGCCCCAAACGATGGCACGAAAGCGGGCAGTGAATGCCGACTTGAGTACCGACGTACCCTCCACCTTGTACGAGTCAGGTCCACGCACCGCAGACATGACGTTGTACTGTTCGCAGAGATCCAGAGACTGAACAAAGTCAGAGATCATATGATTCTCCTAGCTGAGACACACACTCGAAACATGGGCATGCACACACGCACACCCTAATGGAGCGGAGGGGAATCGAACCCCTGTCCTAGACGGTGCTATCTAGTAGCAGTCCGCTAGTCGAACCCAGTTTCCGCCCCCTATGTCAACACAGTGCCATGAACGTCAGCCCTGTGAGCAGCATCATCCGCCTCCGGTGACACCACGGGTCAGTCATACAGTCCATCAGCATACGCATCACACCTCTCCTCTATCTGCCTCCTTGACCACGCTTCAGCCTGACGTTGGGCAGCACACGCTATCCTTGCCTTGCCACCTTCACCACGCACAGTACGGTGAGCCCATGATGCACCCGCCTTCTTAGCAGACACCATCCTCTGCTCAGCCCGCCGTAGGTGGTAGGCATGCAGCTTAGGCGACATGTTGCCTGCAATCTGAAGCACTGCCATACCCATCAGAGTATCCTCCTCTACCTTCACGCCTCCAGACCACGGTTACCACACCGACGCTGTTGATACGAGCCAAGGTGATGCCGCAACAGCAGCATCTTGTTGGCGTGCTTGATAGCACTCAGGGACATGATGCGGAACGCAAACATGCTCCGCTTCATCCGCAGAGCAGCCCTATGCTTCTTATGCTTAGACATGACACACCCCTACCGCCTCCAAGGTACGGTTTCACACCCCCGGCAGTGCGGAGTGAACTCCACTCCAGTGCATCAGGGTTCAGTGGTCGTCCTGCCACATGGTGCGGTAGGACACATCGTCAATGATCGACGCCTCTACTGCCATCAGCAGGATGCCGCTGTAGTCACTCACCCAGCAGATCGGGTCCATAGCATCACTCCCATGTTAGGACATGCCTCCAACAGCAGGATGCAGCAAGGGAGATCGAGTAGCCCATCTAGTCCAAGGCGTAGCCGTTCTTAGCACTGGTCAGGGTGCAAGCACCCGTACTCCAGCCCCAGCCCGCACATTATGGTGTGATGTGTGGCCTCATCGCCCATGCACCCTACTAAAGACTCGACGGGGCATTTCACCCCGTACATCGAGCCGATGTCAAGCGAGATCAGCAGCCAAAGGACAGCTTGTTGATCTGCTTCGCCTCGCTCGCCGTCAGGCGGAGCTTCAGGTTGCGGTTCAGGTTGCGGTTGAAGAACTGCAACCCTACCGTCTGCGGCGTGGCCTGCCCGGCAACGACACCACGGGGCATCGAAGTCAGAGCAGTCCACCCCTTGTCCATGATACCGTCCAGAATCACCTGGGCGGCGTCACGGTGCGACCGGAGACCTTCGAGCGAGTCAGGGTAGACCCAGCCATCGGTCACGGCACGGGTAGCGGACTTCGCTACCTTGGTGGCGTCAACGAGGGCACGGTACACACGGGCAAGGATCTTCGCATCCTCTTTCGTGGCATCGCGGTTGTCGGTCACGGTCACGCTGGGAGTCGTCTGAGTTGCCATGGTATATGGCTCCTATGTTATCAGACTGCAAGACACACGGTCAGCACACACGCACTGACCACGCAAAGAACCGGAGGGGACTTTCATCCCCTCCGGGTTGGGTGTCATCAGCATGAGTAAACCCATAACCGTAGCTGCCTGTGCTAAAGGTTAGCCCTTTGTGAGGGGTAGTTATGGGTCCGTTATATTTCTCCCTTCGGATCGGGGAGGGTCGCCAATTTATTGGCTGGTATTCACAGTGCCTGTCCGTGTCCATCGTTGTGGATTATCGGCACGTTCGGACGCATTCTGGCCCGCCGCGATGGCGGTCCATGGTATGCAATTAGGCTTTACCCCTACGGTTCCAGCGTACGGCTCCGGGGAGTCGATACTGGGCGTAGGGGCTTGGCTGTTGGGCGGGGGGGAGGATCGTATCGTGGCTGCTGCCCCTTCCGTTCGTCGGTTGGGGTGCAATGGCTGGCTGTCCGTGGCTGTCTGGCTTCCATGTCGGCCCCGTACGTGTCCGTGCGGGGTGATATGATGGAAGCTGGCTGGCTGGCTTGGCTTCTGGCTGGCTTGCCTTATGGCGTACCCTCCGTCGCTCTAAGCTGTTGCGTCCTAGTGGCTTGGCTGGCTTGGCTCCCCCGTACTTCTGCCTCTCGCCCGCCCGATTGGGGGATTGTGGAGAGGCCGTATACCCCTATGTTGCGGCTAGGCCGTTACGGGGTGGCGGGGAGCAAATCGCGACGTTCTTTCCCCCCGCCCAACCGCCCGCACTGGCAAGCCAGCATAGTGGGAAGTCGGCCACGGGGGTACGTTCCGTGCCGCTGAGCCGAATCGCGGGGACCCGGTGTGATACCGGCCCGGAGGGTCGCTCGCCTTGGCCCTTGTGTTTCCCCCCTTCCGATTCTCGCCACGGTCGCCGGGGGGCAGGCCGACTCTAATCGTACTATCCCCCCGTCGCCGGTCAAGCCATTGGCGAAAAAGACAGTCTGCCGGGGTGGGTCTGTGCGGCGTCCGATAACGGTGCGGGTTATCGGGCGGTCCCCGTTTGGGGCGATTGGGCGGTCCGCACGGGATTCGCGGGTTACCAGTTATCGGACGCGGGGGGCCGGGAGGGGGGGGCAAGCGGCGGCTCTTGTTCAGA